>JAABUP010006054.1_pt1 | contig 17696 bp, 19 predicted proteins | sample 5559201 | NCBI WGS metagenome assembly JAABUP01 (sample SAMN10711887, study PRJNA513373) | rock metagenome | isolation source: Antarctica rocks | place: Antarctica
TTCACCTGACAGGAAAAATTCTATTGAGGAAATCCCAGTACAGGAACTGGGATTGGACCCATCCCTGACCATTGTTGCCAAGCCCAAGGAGGGCATGGCGCCGTCCCAGGGCCAATATGACTATCCCCAACAGGGTGCCGGCCAATCCCAGGGGTACGGATCCCAATCACAGGGATCTCAGCCATTGCCAAAACCCAAAAGGGGCAGCTCAGCCCAATTTGGATCGGTGTTTAGCCCTGGCTCAGCCAACAGTGTCAGCAAGCTGACTAACATGTTCAAAAAAGACAAGAAGGGTCCAGACGCACCTGTGACTGATCCCTACAGTCAGGGGGGAGACTCCAGTCTGCCGCCTACCCCCAGGGCAGGGGGAATGGGTGGGAGCAGCGCAAGCTTGCCACCCACCCCCCGGGGAAGGCGGGGCGCCCCACCCAAGGGTCAGGGGGGTGTCTCAGAGGTAGATTTGTGGCGGCCACAATCAACTGAGGAGAGGCAGCAATGCATGGATGCATATGACCACAAGGTGAGTTCACTTCTGGTTCAGTGATATACTGATGTTCTGGAGCCACACACCTGTTTGCAGGCCCAAAATTGTTCACATGGGTCTTTTGCGAAGAGGTTCAGCATTGAAGTTCCACATAAGACTGGCAACTCTGTTGCAACCTGACCAGGGCTGCTTGTGGGTTGTCCAATGAATTCATCAACTCATCCATGCATCATTCACTCATTCATTCGTTCATTCATTCATTCATTCATTCAACGTCTGTCTTCTCCTAGGGTCACCTTTGTGCACTCTCAATGATCTTCATGATACAGACACTGCTCATGCTGTGACACGGGCAAAGATATACAACGTAGACACAGCAAGACACGTAAGGGTATGTGAATGTGCACATTAGTCATGTTACGACACATGCAAGGATTTATGAACTACACACTTCTCATACTACGACACATGCAAGGATTCATGAATTAGACACTCCTCACGTCATGACACATGCAAGGATGTATGTTGTAGACACTCCTCACGCTATGACACATGCAAGGGTGTATGTTCTAGACACTCCTCACGTTGTGACACATGCAAGGATGCATGATCTAGACACTCCTCATGTTGTGACACATGCAAGGATGCATGATCTAGACACTCCTCATGCTGTGGCACGTGCAAGAGTAGCTGACTGGCTGATGCTGTGCAGGGCTTTGGCCGCTTGGGTGGTCTGGGAGAAGTAGATGCTCGGGCCCTGTGGACCAGACAAAACATGCCACCAGAAACCTTCCACCAGGTATCACTCAAACCGTCAGACTGTACACTCATCCAGGCCTTCGTACTCACCGCCAGAGCGCTTCAAGGGGCAGATGTTGTATGCTGCACGAGCCATCCTGCTTATCGCTGTCAGTGTGTGTCTTTGATGTGAAGTTCTTGCAACATTTTGCTGGCACTCATGTTCACTCATGACAGCACCAGCCAATCAGTGGGCATGTGCCCTTCCTGTTGCCATTGAAACCATGATTGACCTTGTTGCAAAGAATCAGTCGATCCTAAGGCCTGTTGCAAACCTGCCTTCTTGGCTTTCCTGTGACCACTTTGCTACTTAGGCAGTCGGCTGGCACGATGACTTGTCAGCGGTGTCTTTTGTGTTCTGAGTGTGGAACACAACAGTCTGGAGTTTCTGGAGTTTCTACCTTTTTGTACCTCCTTCTTGTCCGCCTCTAAACAGTCTTATGTGACAGCAACAGTCTGGAGTTTCTCCTATGCTGTGTCTGAACAATCCTATGTGACAGCAACAGTCTGGAGTTTCTGCCTTGATGCCTGTACACAGTCCTGTGTCTTGAGCCCAGGTGTGGAGTCCATGTCTTGAGTCCCATGTTTTGAGTGTCATGTCTTGAGTCTTATGTCTTGAGTCCCATGTTTTGAGTGTCATGTCTTGAGTCTCATGTCTTGAGTCCCATGTTTTGAGCCCAGGTGTGGAGTCTGAGTGACATAGACAGCAACCAGCTGCTGAGCAAGCCCGAGTTCTGCCTCTTCATGTATCTCATGCACGCCATCCGCAACTTCGGCCCCAGCTTCCGCCTGCCGGACCAGATCACGCCTGGCCAAGCTGCCAGAATCCTGGGCTTGGAGCAGCTGGTCAGACCCAGTGCAACAGCAGGGCCTGCTGCAGGTACACCTGCTACCTTTCTCTTACAGCTGTTACCCTTCTCTTAGAGCTGTTACCTTCATCTTACAGCGGTGACCTTTCCCTTACACCTGTTACCTTTCTCTTACAGCTGTTAGCTTTCTCTTGCAGCTGTTACCTTTGTCTTACAGCTGTTACCTTTTATCTTACAGCTCCTACCTTTCTCTTTGAGCTGATGCCTTTCTCTTACAGCTCCCACCTGCTTGATGTCCAATTCTGTCTTGTGGCTTGTCAATCTACACATGCTGCATTGTCCCACAGCAACAGCAGCTTCTCCTGGAAGTACAGGGTCGAAGCTGCTATTGTCATCCTTTTGTAATTGCAGCTGTTTTGCTGCTGGGACAATTGTGGTCCCAGCCATTGCAACAGAACTGGCTCTGCTGCAGTGGACACTTTTGACAATGCAGTTGTGTGATAGCCCCTGATGCACCCTTTCAGATGGGGGGAAAACAGTCGGTCCAGCTGCTTTCCAGAGCCTCATACCTTGACATTGGCAGCTGCTGTGCAGTACTGTCTGTTTTGTTTGTTGTTGCAGCTTGCTTGCTGCCAGAGGGCAAAAGCACCCTTGCCCTCAACACCAATGCGGCTGTTGTCTCAGTGTCACAAAGCCATCCGCTGCAGCAGCTGCAGTGGCAACAAGCTATTGCTGTGAGCTCAATGCAAGCTGGATCTTGTGCAAAGCACCATAAACCCACAGCCGGTCTGCATAAGTGAACCGGAGAAGCTGTCATGCCGTTACGATGACACCTAGCTTATCATGGGCTGGAAAGTGATTTTTTTGTTATCATAACACTATTATTATTGTATTATTGTTACTATGATCATTATTATTATTATTATCATGGGACCATGTAGTCTTGACAAAGCTTGGAAGCAATGTTGTGATGGCTACAGGTGGTAGGGACCAGGCAGTCCCCAGCAGTCAAGCCTACAACCCAGCCCGTGCCAATGGAGGTAACGGGTCCCTGCAGGGACCCCAGCAGTACCCCCAAGGGGGCCACCAGCAGACAGGGTCCCAGGACTGGGAGGCTACAGGGGGGCTCAGTCCCAGTCAGCAACAGGCAGTGCAGGAGCTGACTGAAATGGGTTTTGATTCCCGCCAGGCACAGGTTTGTCATTCCAGCCTTGGCTGCAGAGAGACTGTTTTCCTTTATTTTTGAGCATACCTCTGACGGAGCTGACATGCTTGTGATATCCATGAGGGCAGTGTCCTTGTGCCTCTCAGTCGTGATCCTGTTTGGAGGCAGGTCGCACTGTCCATGCATGCCTCTTTGATCATGTGGCAGGTCATCCAGCACAGGGCAAATGCGTTCTTGTTGAGCGGCCACACACAATTAGCCTGGCTCTTTTGAGTCTCCTGGCGCCTTGAACTGAAGATTGAACTCTGTATGTACTCTGGCTGTTACTTTGATCTACCGTATGTGGTACACACCGATGTAAAGCTGCGTCCGTTGGTCTGTCTCAGAAGATATACATAGTTTAAGATTTGTTTGTTTTTTGTATCCTTGTTGCTACTCATTTGTGACTACATCAAGCAGAGGTGATCTGACTTGGGTTGCAATGCATACAGGAGGCTTTGGAAGCTCACACCTGGAACCGCAACGCTGCAGCCAATTGGTTGCTGCAGGGCGGTTCCAACCAGCCCCAGCCCTCTGCCTTGCACCGGTCCACCACTGACCGCTCCTCCAATGCTGGTTCCCTCATGGGCTCTGGAGGTAACAAAATGCTTTTCACCTCCTTGTGACCAAAACTTGTGCTGCATGTACCTGCCACATCATGAGCTGGAAAGCGTATCATCATCATCATCATCGTCATCATCATCATCATCGTCATCATCATCATCATCGTCATCATCATCATCATTACTATAGTTATTGTTATTATTATATTTATTGTGTATCATACAGGCGGCAGTGGCTTCGGCAGCCAGAGCATGCGCAGCAGCGGCGGCAGCGGAGTGGGCCGTTTCAGTCATGGTCACACCAGCAGCGCTGGCAGCACTGCTGACTGGGGCTCGGGCTCTGGCAACTGGTCCCCTTCCAGTGCAGGTCAGGCTCTTGTCATTGTCCCTTGCTGTGAGAAGTCTCATGTGCTGTTGTTGGCTGTCAGCCTTGAACAATTTGCTGCTGTTGGTACTGGCTATGTGTCTGCGTACAGTCTGCTGCTGGTGCTGACACTGTGTCTACGCCAATGCTGCTTCTGCTGCTGCACTGTTGCCATGTGCGCTTTGTCTTGTGTTGCGTAGTATGCCTCACTGTGATGTACTACACTTCTTTGCACGTGAAGTCTCACACCTGCTTCATTCTGAAATCCTAGACCTCAATCACTTCTTGCAGCTCGCTTTGCTGTTGTTCAGAATGTTGCAGTCACACACGTGGGGGATGTTCAGTGGCTTGTTACACGCAAGCATGGGGATGTCTGTGGTGTGACACAAGTACACATGAGTGGAATGCTCAGCGGCTTGACTGATGCATGCTCATCCACATTGCAGGAGGGATGAGTCAGCCAGGCAGTGCGCGTACCACTGGGGATTCAGTACCCGGGTCAGGGGTGCAGTTTGGGTCAGGCACCCCGAGAAGCAGTAGCCGCGTGCCTGCCACAGGTAATCACTCATCTGCTGTCATACAGTATGACTCATACCTGCTGTCATATAGTATGACTCATACCTGTGCTGGCAAAGACAATCAGTGTCTGTGTTTCTTGTCTTGCTGGATGCTCCCCTTGCCAGACAGCATCCAGCAAGACAAGAAACACACCCCCAATCAGCAGCTGTCTGATGGAGAACCTGCTGAGTACTGATGTGAGTTGATTTGCGGTCATCTGCAGCACACTGATCCCATCAGTCATCTCATCAGTGTTGAGCAGCAGTATACTTTACAGGAGCTTGGGCTGCTGTTGTTTCCGGCTTGGCTGGGCTGCAAAGTTGCCTGTTGTGTTTGCAGGCAGCGCACGCCTGGGCCTGACAATACGCAAGGTCAAAATGGACTACAAGGGCATCATGGAGAAGCCCTTCTTCACGCTGTCAGTGCGGGCTCGTGGGGGCACCATGTTGGAGCAGTCTCAGGACACGCCGCCAGGGGTCTTCTCCAGGGGCGTCATGATTGCGGACCAGGCCCTGGTGCTCTCCACACCCATCTCTGAGCTGCCTCAAGGTGTGAAATGTCTAGTTCAGAAACCCTCAACCCAGCGAAGCTCTGTTAGCTGTGCCTTCACTGAGTGCAGCTGAATGATTGAAGCTGTCATCAGTGCTTGCAGCTGAGTATGATGAGCCGTGCTAGCTGCAGTGTCATGGTTCATTGCCAATAGCTGTCACAACTGACACTCCATGCACATGGCTTTCATCTTGCACACATCTGCACTGGTCGGTTTGCAAAGTTATGTTTTGAGTTGAGCCCTTTGAGCTCTTGACAGACCATGTGGCAGATGTTCATGAGTCCCATTGTGACAGAGGCACCATCACAGGCATATGAGCTCTGTTGCTTAACATCACTGCTGCACAGCTTGCAACATCTTTGTGATGATATCTACAATACCCACGCCGGTTGTAGAGCTGGTCTGTAAACAGCTCCCAGGTTGCATGTCCGAAATTGGTAAGCATGCCTTCTGCAGGTGCTGTGTTGTTCTTTGAGTTGAAGCACTGGAAGCCAAAAGAGAAGAAGTTTAGCCTGCGTGGATGGGCTCTGGTTGCTGTCAGCTCCCTTGTTGATTACTCTGGCAGTATTCCTCAGCTCCAGACTGGCACAATGAAGTTGTCAATGCTGCAGAAGCCTGTTGACTTGGCTCTCAGCAGGAAGCATAAGAGGCTGAGTCCAGAGGGCTTTGACTTGGAAGTCAATGTCAATATTGCGTAAGGGACGAGACTCCGGAGTAAATTAGGCTTTGGGAATGTTTGTCTTGCTTGTTGAGCTGTGCTTGTCCAATGTTACATATATGAGCGTTTCAGCACCAGAGTTATGTAATTGCTTTGGCTTGGCAGGCTACGACTTATACAGCTAGGGTTTCTTAAGAATGCGTGACCAAGGGCAGAACGCTTTGAGCTGAGATCAGATTAAGCATGGTGTAGCCTTTACCTCCTATAAGCTTCGCTGCTCCACTGTACAGGTTTAGTTTGCTGTCTTTGTTGTTTTGTTCTTAACAGTCACTGCAACCAATCTGCTGTAAGCTTTGCACGTGATTCACCAGAATTTTGTGAACAGTTACTGTTGATACAGCCATATCAGATCACAGCATTTAGGCCTCCTGCAGCACTGTTGTACCATTGCAGACTTTATGACTTTGTGTGAACCAAATGCATGTGGTGGTTTCCTTAGGGAATGCTTTGCATGTAGGAAGCAAATTTTGTCTGTATAAATTCACTGAACTGAACTTCTTGTCTGTTGGGTCCCAGTTGCCCCCCAGGACATTAAATACATTGATTGATGATTGATTGTTGAACTCCAGCACAGCAAACAGCACAAAAAAGGCTGCATAATACTCCGCAAGATTGCCTTGTGCCTGCGCCGAGCCAAGCACGGTGCCAGATCAGTCACTGTCAGGCATCTCTGAAAAAAGATTGCATGCAACATGCTGATCTGTTTTCGCTGTGTGTACCCTTTACCCGGACAACGCTCTGAAGCTTAGGAGCTGCTGGTATGTTTTGATCCCCGAAGTAAGCCTTCGCGCCCTTGCTACCACGGTATAGGAACGCTCGCAGCGACAGCAGGGCGAAGAGAACACCAACAGCACCAGAGTACAAGGCTGTGAGCGGCAAGCTGACAGTGGGAAGAGAGGAGGCAGATGCCATCGTGAGATCTTGCAGAAAAGTTGTACGCAAGGATCGCTTACTGTAGCGATGCCTTGTGAATGCCTTTTGCCGCTTCGCCGGTGGTCATTTGCCAAAATGGTGTAATTATGTGCATCGCAGGATTTGAATCGTTCATTTGCTTCCGTGCGTACGGAGGCGCACATCGTGGACAGCAAGAGGAGCCGTTTGCTTGTTGTACAGATTGCTGTCAAGACAGAAAATTTGGAAAGCGACACGCTTATGGTCCTCTGTGGCCGCTTTTTGGTGGCGCACCAATGCAGGCATCGGTCAGCAGCTGACAGGGTCTGAACAGAGTTCGATGGACAAAAAGGATATTCAGAATGTAGACCTGGAGGAGGTGTTGATTTCCTCGCGTGCTACGGACGAGGATCTAGAGGCTGGACTGCTGAACAGCAGTAGTCATGCGATCGACAGTTTAGGCCAAACCGTTCAAAAGCAGCGTTCATCAGTCAAGAGGAATGTCTCGGAGCTGGGTCAAAGGGTCCGGGAGTCCTTCAAAGGCCAAACCGAAACGCCTGCACCGATCCCGCTCAAGCCCTCAGGTCCTTCTCCTCCAAAGAGTGCAATGAAGAAGCAAGCCGGTACGTTGTTGTACTTGGACAGATAGCTAAATATCAACTTGGTCAAGGATGCCACAGTGCTCTTTTGCTGTTGGTCCGATACTAGACCAGCTCGTCTGGAAAACTCAGAGGCTGCACCAGCTACTGTTGCACGGTAGAAGTTTGACATGTTCATTGTTATGTTGCAGGCTTTCAGCTCGTCAACACCAGCAGTCCTGTAGGATCTGTCACAGGTGAGCATTACGTCTTCAGCGTGCACACATTGTACAGGCAGCATTGCACAGGTCTCTTTTGCATGCAACTGTTTGCAGCAAGCAATTCTTGTGCTCAGGATCGCCAATGGTTGGATCCCCTATGGTTGGATCCCCTCTGGACAATCTGCCAGCGGTGCCTCGCAGTGATCACGCCAGATCATTCTTGCCTGCTGTTGGGAAATCCTGGGAAGAAAGACATCAGCAGGTGCTTTGTCCTTGCTCTTGCAGTGACCAGCTCTTGCAGTGACCAGTTGCAGCGACCTTATGTGAACCTTGCATACTTCAACAATGTATGTTCTGCATGAACTGCCGGAGCCCCCTGCTTCACTATCAGGTCACGCTGGTGAAGGCCACAGATTAGGCTTAGCTTCAATCACAATGCACCTTACAAGTTGTACAACTTTTTACATAAGCATCACAGCCAAGGCCGCTTTACATGTGCTAGAAGCATGACAGATTTGCTTTTTGTTGTGTAATGATCGACATGCTTTATGCAGGCTGGCAGTGGAGAGGGTGTGGAGCTGAGTACACACGCTCGTGAGGCCAAATTTGCGGAGACATCAGATTCAGCTCCTGCTTTCAGGTATACCATGGTCTAATTGCTGCGTCAACAGCAGGCCTCTGGTGTCAGATACATGATATCAGCCAGTATGCCATTGACAGTTGCATCATTGCTGCCAAATGTACAGCTGGTTGTCATAATCTCCTCCTGCTGTGTCAGTCATTTTGGTCCTGTCACATCGTGCTCCTGTCACATCACCCATACATAGCGTACAGCTACAAATGCAATTTCACCAGGACAGCGTGTAAATGTTTGGCCAGGAACTTCTCAGTTCAGTACAAAGTCTTTTGAAGCGTGCTGTGCTTAGCAGTCCCTGAAGCTTGCCTGAATTTTTGCTGGCCCTATTTGTCCTTATATGAATCTAGCGTGTATTTGTAGGACTGTTTTGGTACATAAGAGAGTTGGATGGACTGCCTGCATCGTTTTTGTACACTTCAATGCCGGCTTACAGCTGGGAGTAGAAAGAGCTATGGACTTTCTGCCATGTTCTGTATACTTTACTGTATCATAATTGGGGAATGCAGGCTTACGGCTGGACTTGGCAGAGCTATGGACTTTTTTGCAATGTTCTGCATACTTCACTGTACCATAATTGTGGCGTGCAGGATTGCAGCTGGAGGTGATAAGCGCTTCAGGCAAAGCAGGCTGGGAGCAGACGATAGCTTCAGGCAAGACGATGACTCATTGGAGGACAAAGACGACTTTGCAAAGTTTGATGAGCCCACAAGGATAGAGGGTGAAGGGGGGGATGTTGACCCTGACCCCGGGGATCGGGAATCGGTGAGGGGCTTAAAATAGCGTGCATGCTGTCCCTTCCATGCCATCCAGCAAGTGGCAAGAGCAGTGTATGCATCAGCAAACACAAATTTTCAGCCACCATGTACAGTGCTGTCCAGCTTAATGGCTTGAGCTTGTTTTTGTACTTGTGTAGGTCATGCACACCTCGACAAACATGTTGCCATTTCTTCTGCACATGCTGCCAACAATTGTTGTCTACACATACCCTGAAGCATCAAATCCATCACATTCAGCCCAACCTGCTCAAGACTTCCACAACGAAACTCAGGCTCAGTGAGAGAGCAGACAAGCTGCAGTAGCAGCTGCAATTCAAACCTGTCTGCGGAGTCACACTTGTTTGTCTTATAGTGTGAGTTGAAATTTTGGCCTTTACAGATGAAACACGTTCAGCCTTGTCACATTTGCAGGAGACTGAAGCAGATGATAACAACGAGGAGGATCTGACAGTCACACATCGCAAGCACCTGCGCTTCTTTGGCATTCGCTGGAGATACTTGCGCATGAGCATAGCAGTGCTGATCAGCATCTGTTTTGCAACGGCCGGCATTGTGCTGCATGACAAACAGAAGGGTCTGGTAAGTCTTTGTGATCATGTTGAATTCTTTGTGGTCATCTCAATGCCAGCTGGTTTGAATGCTGTAATGTGGCTCCCTCAGTGTGTCTCCAGAAGCTGTGCTGTAGCAGCCCCTCTGCATTGCATCACGACTGAATTCTGCATATGGGTGTCACATTGACACCTGTGACAAGCATGCATAGGAAGCACAGGGAACTCTGTCTCATACGTGACTGCTCGTTAGGTTGAAGCCATGACCATCCACATGGCCACATTCTTAGTCATCCAGCAGGGTTATGATGACTTGATATGCTGCGCAGAGAGTGGTTGTCATGAACAAAACCAGTACGCTGACTAGGCACCAGGGTCATTGCTGATGTGACTAGTTCTATTCAGAGACTGGTGTGCTTGCTTCTAGAACATCAGTAAGGCGCTGAGTCATGCGGCAGGGTTACTAAACGTGACAAACACTGTTGTACAGAGAGTGGTGTACTTCCAGCTGTGGAGATGGATGTTCTTCTTCTGTGGCTTTGTTCCCATCTGGTGGACTTCCTTCTACATCATGCGTGTTGTCACCATCATCGTCGAGTCCCGGTTGTTCCCCTTCAAGCAAGTGCTGTACTACATCATTGGAGTCAGGGTGAGGCCCCCTTGCACTACCCAAGCTGTCTTCTTGCTTCTGCCAGGCACCAACTTGGAGTGGCAACAGCTCTGTGAATATACCAACACGCACTATTTTGCGCTGTCTTCTTGCTTCTGCCAGGCACCAACTTGGAGTGGTAATGACTCTCTACATATGCCGTCATTCTGGTTGTTTGCGTTGATAGCATCACTCAATGAAGGTAGCCTTTGTGGTCTGCATTTGATCACCAGACCTGTTGTGAGCGTTTGCATTCACATCCACAGCACGGCTTGGTCTTGTTGTACAGTCACTATGACAAATGGGCCAGCGCATTGCAATTGTACAGCAATTGGAATTCTTGCATGTCTCTTAGACAATTACATTCAGTCCCTGGTCCCATCATGTTAGTACCTTGTCTCTCTTTGTACTTTTTTGCGCTTTTTTCCCAATCCCCCCCCCTACTCCATCATGTATTTAAAAAAAGCAAGAGTACTTGGACCAACCGAATCTGTATATCACTGCACACATGTGTCATTCTGTGATGCGCTGCATGCCTTGCTTCTTGCTCATCACAGAGTGCTGCTTGTGCTGCTTAATGCAGACTGGCTTGGAGAGAGTGGTGAGGATGGCCCTGACCATAGGCCTGTATGTCTGGGTCTTCCAGTCCCAAGCCTCCCTGGACAAGAAGGTCAACAAGGACTACCTCAACATCCGCAGGTGAGTAAGCCCTATGCTCACACAAGTACTGGTTACTGGGCACTAACTTCCTTGAAAGTATGAGTTCGCCAGCTTGAAACAACTTGCTGATTGACAAAGACTGACAGACTTTTGGGTTTGCCTGGATTCCTTTGAAACATTGAATGTGTTATGTCACTTGAGCTCTGCTTGCTGAACCCACCATTGCTCTTGTTGTCATACACAGCTCAGCAACTGCACATGTCACCTCTGCTGTACTCTGCTTGGCTGGCAGGGCACACAACATGCATACAAGTACCTGACTTGCACCCAATTCTAGCTCAACTTTGTGTCAAAATGCAATGTCCTGTGTGCCGCACATCTTTATCACTGTGGGTCTGCTGTTCAGGGTGCTATTCTGTGGGCTGCTGTTTATATGCGCTGCATAGCTCATTTGCTGCTGCTCTGCTGTTCAGGGTGCTGTTCTGTGGCCTGCTGTTCCTGTGCGCCAACGTGCTGAAGAAGCTGCTGGCCAAGCTCTTCTCCAGCCACTTCTACAAGGCCACCCACTACGACAAGATGCAGGACGCGCTGCGCAAGGAGTTCTTCATCGTGGCGCTGTCCCAGCCCCGGGAGGACCGCGAGGAGGATGACCCCATGAAGCACAAGCCCTCCACCCTGACCGAGCTGCGCACCAAGTCCTTTGCTGCCGGCGGCGCTCTGGTCAGACACCCCTCCTTTAGGGTTTGAACCTAAGTATAGAAGACGAACCCTAGAACACAATATCCCTAGAACATAACAGTAATCCACCCTGGCTGAGCTGCGCACCAAGTCCTTCGCTGCCGGCGGCGCTCTGGTCAGACCCCTCACTTGCCTTGTTGCCATGTAGTAAGATGATCACAGTGAGATCAGCCTCTGGAGGAGTTCAAAGTCACACCATGTTTCTGGTGGGTGGTTTGCTGGACAAATGCAAGGAGAGCAGAGATTATGGCATGAAGTGGGCACCATTCAGCCATGCATGCTTTGGGCTGCACTTACTGCCAACAATGTTACACTTTTTGAGTAAAATTGTGAGGAGTTTGAACCTATGCATGGCAGCCATTGATACATGGATGCACAGGGTCTATCACCTATGGACCTCACACCATGCCTCTGCGATCAGGTAGATATACAGGGTCACCATTCTGCGCAAGCACCAGTTCATGGCTGAATACATCTTACAGGCGGTTATGAAGTGTTGTTTGTTTGTCCCTATGTTAGTCAGGGGCCACGCACACAGCAATACAAATCACTGACTGTGCAGCTAAGGCACATCCCGCAAACTGCTCGCGCCAGGACTGTCCACTGTTGGAGTGGACAGCTCAGCCTTGACATCCTCAGCAGCATGAGCACTGACAGGCTGTTTTGGCTAAGCAGGCTGTTCAACAGTTTGCATTAGCCTGCTCAGCATGCACAGCAGCAAGAGGAGCTTTTGGCTGAGCCCTCAGTGATGGGCTCTCAGCGTGCCATGCTTGCAGCGGTGGCTAAGCCTGACTAATTGCACTGCAGATGCAACGGCTGAAGTCAGTCAGAGGGGGTCCATCATCGCCGCAGCTCGCCGCCCAGAAATCCTTTGCCTCGCACTCCTCGCTGACAGACACTGACGATGAGGAAGAGCACCAGCACGTGACCCAGCGGTCTCACAGCATCTCAAATGCTGCGGTAGGCATTGCTGCATTTGCTCCGCCCATTTGTGAGGATATGCTGACATATGTGTCACATGTGGTCTTCTGTCAGATTGTGGCCTGCTCTGCAATCATCCTTGTGTATGAATCTTCTGTGCGTGGTGATGACTCAGCAGTTGTGCATGTGCCACCACTTCTGCCAGTGGAAGATCGAGGGCCTTCTTCTCAGCTTGTTTCTTGTGTGTGGTCAATATGAAACGTCACAATCTGATCACCATTGTTCATCCATGTGATTCACACATCACCCCAAACAAGCTACTGCAAGACTGCACAGCTGAGAGGCTGCTATCACTGCATTGCAATCCTTGTTCGCCCATATTTTCAGCCCCAACATCAAAGCACAAGCGCACTCCTGTTCTGCCAGCATCACTGGCAGTCCAAGACAGTGCACCCTTCTTCTTTCATTGTCATATTCATATTTTTTGCATCGACCATAAAGCAATCTGAGCAGCACAGATGCAGTCAGTTTGCCAACTTGACAAAGCAACTCATCACTGCTGAAAAGCTCTCATTGCATCTCTGATCAGACGTCTGATTGCATCTGTGTGATCTACTGTGTACCAGGAAACGCGAAGATGGTTCATTCCAGAAAAATGCAAAGATGCTCTGTGGCAGAAACTGATGTACAGATGTAGTGTGCCAGCAATATGGAAGCGAGCAATTCTGTGCTAAAAAACTGGCAACCTGTTTTGTGCCAGGAAAAATAATGATAATGTTGTGTTCAGGCCATGGGGGCGGCGCCTATCAAGCAGCTGTCCAAAACCAAGTCTGTCAACCCTCGCAAGACTCTCAGCAAGCAGCACTTCCAGGTTGGTACATCCCATTACTTTTATTTTTATTATTATTTAGGCATGATAGGCCTATTGTACAAGGCTACCCTGATGGTTGCCAGCATAGGTTTAGGATTCCTGCTGAGGCTAAGGACCCATACCCCATGAGGGGGCGTCAACTCTTGTAACTTGGTACAGCCTATTTGCATGCTAGACTGTGTTGACGTCATCTTTGCTTGGCTAGTATTGACATATGCAGCTCCATTGCAATGGCATGCTGGTGTCTGTTGGCTCAGCTTGCTCTTTGTCAGCTTGACAGGCTACTGGACACATGAGGCCGAAACGATGATCAACTGCTTATTGCACTCCTGCATGTGCACATACTACTTAATTTGCTCGTACATGAAACCAGCCAAACTTTGGTTATACAAGTATTATGTTTGTGCTTGAGGCCTGCCTGTGTTGACAGCATTGAGAAAAGGACATGAAAGATGTCGAAAGACAGCGCTCCATGCAGATACATGCTATGATCATGCATGTCATGGTGTCAGCCACACCACAGCCTCAGTACTAATACATGACATAAACTGCTTTGCTGTGAAGCATGCCTCTGCCTGTTGATGTAGACTCTGCTGTGCATTTGTCACATATGCAGTATGTAATCTTGCTCAGCAATGCAGGGGTCCCACCTGGGCTTTCAGGGATCTGGTCTGGGGTCTAAAGTGATCTCAGGTCTGGGTCCTGGACTCGCCCCAAGGATGGGGTCTGGGCAGGGGTACCCCAACTTCAGGGGCTCCGGCCTGGGGTCAAAGCAGGAATCTGGGTTGACGGCGGGATCTGGACGATCTGGGCATCGCTTTGGGCTAGGGTCCGGCCGTGGGCTAGGGTCTGGACATGGACCGGGGTCTGCACATGGACTAGGGTCTGCTCGTGGGATGATGTCAAACCTTGGTGGGGGTATGCAGGTGAGGAGGAGGACCCCCTCCCCCTCTGCTTGCTGAACTATTGAGTACACTTAAAATGCCATCCATTGCTTCAGTGAGAAAGATTGTCTGGCTTTGACAAGCTTCCACAACCTGGTGTGTGGCCTCACCTGAACCTCTGGTATCAACAGCATCAGCTCCAGCATTTGCGTGTTTCAGCCCCTCACATGAGCACTCCTGAAAGGGCCCTGAGAGGCATCTGGCACTGCTCTTGCTGATTACCATTGGCATGTACATCGGTGCACAGCAGCATTTGCCTGTGAAAGAGTCATCCCTGAAATGAGTGACAACCTGCTGGTCTAAACCAACAATTGGCACCTTGCAGATCAGCCATGTTGTTTGGTGACACTCAGTAAGATGCGTACTCAGGAGAGCATGACTGTGAGAGCGTGTGTATCATCTCCTACCACCATCTCCTGCAGCCCATCATGAGCAAGTCGTTAGTCGTTGCTGTGACCAGGCTTCCGTTCAGCTTCTTCTGAACTGCCTGTACCCAGCAGCACCAACTAACCTGTGCCAATTCCAACTGAACATCCTTGTGACCTGGCTGTGCTGTGCTGGCAGTCCTTTGCTGGCAGCTTTGTCAGTGACAATTTCATGTGAATAACCTTCTGGTATGGCTATGTTGTGTTTGCAGAGGGTCCTGTTGATGCAGAGATCCAGCAAGAACAGCAGGCTGGAGCCCCAGTCCTTTGGGGGCAGCTCTGCCAGTGACATTTTCACGTGAACATCCTTCTGACATGGCTGTGCTGTGCCTGCAGAGGGTGCTGTTGACGCAGAGGTCCAGCCAGAACAGCAGGCTGGGCCTTGGTTGTTTGCTGGCAGCTTTTCCAGCAACAGTTTTGCATAAAGATCCTTCTGACAGGGCTATGTTGTGTCTGCAGAGGGTGCTGTTGATGCAGAGGTCCAGCAAAAACAGCAGGCTGGGGCCCCAGTCTTTTGCTGGCAGCTTCGTCAGTGACAGGAGTGAGGGCCAGAAGAGCTTGGCCAGCATTGCCAGCATGATGTCAGAGAAGGTGCTGCACCAAACTGCTGCATGCCTCTTGTCAGCATGACGTCAGAGGCTTCTGTCAGCTTCATCAGCATGCTGTCGAGGCAGATGCAGCACCACACTGATTCATGCCTTAGGCACATCTTTGTCAGCACAATGTCTGCACAATGCTGTCTGTACAATGCTGTCTGACAAAGCTGTCTGCACAATGCTGTCTACACATTGCTGTATGCCTTCCTGACAACATCCTCCAGCATGTCATCAAGGGAGATGCTGCATCACAGTGCTGCAAACCTCGGGGTGCTGATCCCTGACATGACATGACATCAGATGCTGCACCACACTGATACATGCCTTGAGTCAGTGTGATGTCAGAGCAGATGCTTGCAGTACGGCGTTGCACGCTGTGCTGCATTACAACTGTTTTGGTCTTAGGGTGTTGTCTGTTTTGGTCTTACGGTGTTATCCAATTATCGTTGTCATCATATTTGGCAATGTTGTCGTCAACTTCATCGTCATCACAGTGTTCACATGCAGACTGTATACCAATTGAGCAAGCGCTAATTGAGCATGCCTTGTTGGCTGCATGCTGTATTGCTGCGTGCCTGCATTATGGTTGTTCAGTGTAGATGAGATCAGCATCACATGGCTAGCATATGGGCTTTCTCTTCATGCATGGACAACATAAAACCTCACAACATGCTTCATGACAACACAGCGCTCCTCCGAATGTCTGCTCATCATGCTTCATGACATTGCTTGGGTGACTCTCCACCAGAATCATGCAGCATTCAGGTTACTATTAATTACTTTTAATTTCAACAGAGCAGCTCTGTCATGATTAGCAACAGAAAAGCTCTGTCATGATTAGTAATCTGGGGTGCATAGCATGCCCTGAGCCCTGGCTGTGTGCACAGGGGCTTCGCAAAGGGTCAGGGAAGAAGAGGATGCAGGAAGCCAACTCAGACACCAAGTTCCAGAAGGGGCAGCAGGACGCTGACTTTTTCAAGAAGCTTCACAAGGTGCTTTGTGTCCCATGCCTGTGTAGCAACAGAGTCCAATCACATGCATGCTGGTTGTAAGTGATGAGCACATCTACCTCTTCGTTCCCAGACAAGCTGATCAAAGAGCAGAAGGGACAGCCCTTTCCATGTGTCCTGTTGACAACAGTAGCCTCCCAGATGTGTGGAAAGCCGTCTGGGTCTATTTCTCCATCTCCTCCTTCTTCATCATCTGCTTCTTCTTCTTCATCTGCTTCTTCTTCATCAGCTGCTTCTGCTTTGTCTTCTTCCGCAACTGCTTCTTCTTCATCTGCTTCTTCTTCTTCTGCTTCTTCTTCTTCATCGTCAGTGTGTCTGTGGCTGAAAGTTCAGGTGGACAAGACTCCGGGCTGTCGCCTCTGGAGGCTCCTGTTATCATCGCTGAAAAGCACTTATCTTCGTTTCTTTTCTTGTCAGGTGGAGAAGCACATTCGCAAGAACAAGCTGAAGCTGACCTTCACGGACCAGCTGGGCAAGGCCGTGACTGTCAGCCAGGACGAGGAATCCGAAGTCTCCAGCAAGAAGGAGGCCAAGAAGCTGGCCTTCTACCTCTTCTGGAACATGCGCGCCACCCTCTCCAGGTCACCCCTCTTCTTCTGCTTCCTCGCCGTGCAGGCTTGGTGCAGGCCCTCTGACTGCCCCTCTTCTTCTTCCCTGCCATGCAGGCTTGGTACAGGCCCTGTGATTGCCCCTCTTCTTCTTCCTCATCATGCAGGCTTGGTACAGGCTACTTAGTTCTTAGTGTTTCCAGTTTTGAAAGTTTTTATCTTATTGTTTCCAGTTTCGAAAGTCCAAATCCAAGAGGAGAGTCCAAGAGATACTTCTTGCAGCTGCTGCAATCAAGACAGATGCACAATGGTGTGTTTGTAAAGATCAACAAAACCATTGTCAGCAGGCCCTTTGACTGCCCCTTTTCTTCGCGTCTGCCTGTCAGCAGGCTCTTTCTCCTCCTCTGCTTCAGTCTCCCTGACAAGCCACCGCCACTCTTCTTCGCTTCTGCCTGTCAGCATCCTCGTAGTCCTCTTCTGCTTCAGTGTCTGTGCCAAAGGGTTAGTTCATGAGTTGCTGCTAGGTCTGCTTACCTGGCAGGCCATGGCAGACTATATTAAGCACTGTGTTTGTTAAGAGTTGTGAGTGTGTGCTCATGGCTAGGGCATGCAAACTTCTTTTGTACAGTCTGAAG
>JAABUP010006055.1_pt1 | contig 17693 bp, 19 predicted proteins | sample 5559201 | NCBI WGS metagenome assembly JAABUP01 (sample SAMN10711887, study PRJNA513373) | rock metagenome | isolation source: Antarctica rocks | place: Antarctica
CGTCGGCGGCGTCGTATAAACCTACCGACGGCGGGTTTGCCGGCGGCTGTTGGCAGGGGGATGGGCCGGCAGCGACAAAACGTGCGACTGGCAAAAGCGCGTTAGTTTCGTCTGTTGAGAAATGGAGTGTACGTGCAACACGAGTGCTCATATCGACTAAACCCGCTGCGCCACACCGGATATCAGGTGGCATGGTGCGAAAGCACCATGGCTTTGCGCACCGGCTGGCTGCGGAGCAACGCAGACGGGGCCCGGCGGTCCGAGCTGCCAGGATGGCAATCATGGACATGACACAGCTTGAGAAGGTTCGCTCCGGCCGGGGTTTCTTCGCAGCCCTTGATCAGAGCGGCGGCAGCACGCCGAAGGCGCTGGCCGAGTACGGCATCGCCGAGGAAAGGTATAGCTCCGAAGCGGAGATGTTCGACCTGGTTCACGCGATGCGCACCCGCGTCGTCACCAGCCCCGCCTTCGACGGCTCGCGCGTCCTGGCGGCGATCCTGTTTGAGCAGACCATGGAGCGGGAAATACACGGCGTCCCGGCGGCGCAGTACCTGTGGGACCAGAAGCACGTCGTCCCACTGCTGAAGGTGGACGAGGGGCTCGACCAGGAGAAGCACGGTGTGCGGCTCATGAAGCCGATTGACACCCTGGATGAGTTGCTCGAGCGGGCGAATCGGCACCGGATGTTCGGCACCAAGATGCGGTCGATAATCAACGACGCCGACCAGGACGGCGTGACGGCCGTCGTCGATCAGCAGTTCGAGTACGCCGCAAGGATCTGGGCAGCCGGGCTCGTTCCCATCCTCGAGCCCGAGGTCAGCATCAACAGCCCGCACAAGGGCGAAGCGGAAACGCTGTTGCGCGACGCATTGCACAGGTACATCGAGGCGCTGCCCGACAACGCGACCATCATGGTCAAGCTGACGATTCCCACACAACCGGAGCTGTACGCCGGGCTCGCCGCCGACCCGCGGGTGCTGCGGGTGCTCGCCCTGTCCGGCGGTTACAGCCGCGACGAAGCGTGCAAGCTGCTCGCCAAGGATTCGAGCATGATCGCGAGTTTCTCTCGGGCGCTGCTCGAGGGACTGTCCGCTGCGCAGACCGACAAGCAGTTCAATGCTCAGTTGGACACGTCGATCGCGCAGATCGTCGAAGCCTCAGTGACGAAACCAGCAGGCAGCTGAGACGCCAGTGGCCAGCTGAACTTCCCCAGCATGGCTTACCTGTAGGTCCGCAGCCATCCCGCAGTTCTGCTGAACCGCATGCTGGACTCCTGGTCCGGCTTGCCCGCTGTAGTCGCGATGCGCCAGCGTCCAGACCGCGAGGTCACGCGTCATCGTCACGCTGCCATCTGGGTGAAACGTCCTGGACGAAACGAGCCGACGAACGTACGGTCCGCCGCCGACATGGTCCGTAGGTTACCGACCTGGCTTGCCGCGACCCGCGGCGTCGCTTACTCCCCCGGGCGAGGCGGGCCCGGCTTCATCCTTGACAACTCGGCCACGTACTGCCATTGTGAGTACATGACAGCGATGAAGGACGACCGCCTGCAGCTGCGGATCGACCCCGCGGCGAAGCAGCGCCTCGAGCGCGCCGCCGAGGCCGCGCACCAGAGCGTGTCCGCGTTCGTGCTGCAGTCAGCCGAACTGCACGCCGAACAGATCCTCGCCGACCGGCTAGTCATCACGCTGGGCACCCCCGCCGCCGAGGCGTTCGCGACCGCGTTGCAGCGGCCCGCAGAGGTCAACGAGCGGCTGGCTGCCGCGTTGGCCCGCCCGGCCGGTTTCTCCTGGCTCGACTGAACCCGATTGCCCTCGATCGAGCTTCGCCGGCCCGTTCCACTCGGGCCGGAGCACGACCGGTCTCGCTTCTCGTGCGGCGAGGCGGCGATGGATGACTGGTTGCACCGCTACGCCGGGCAGAACCGCCGCAACAACACCGCCGCCACGTGGGTCATCGCAGACCAGGACTACCGGGTCGCGGCCTACGCCACCTTGTCGATGACCGCGATTGACCACTCGGCGGCACCGGCCCGGCTACGTAAGGCCGAGCCCGATCCGGTCCCGGCGCTGCTGGTGGGCCGGCTGGCCGTCGACGAGGCTTTCGCGGGCCTGGGCGTGGGGACCGCGCTGGTGCGCCACCTGCTCGCGACCGCGGTCGAGGTTAACCTCAGCGCCGCGTGCAAGGCGGTCGTCGTCACCGCGCTGCACGAGCAGGCCAGGAGCTGGTGGCTGAACCTGGGATTTGCGCCCTTCGAGGACGCCGGGCTGGAGCTTTACCTGCTCACCGCCGACATCCAGAAGACCCTCGGCTGATCGCCGGCTACCTCACCTGCGCCTGCGGACAGCCCCGGCCCAACAGTGGGCTGATCGGGATTCTGTACGACTGCTACCCCAACCCCGGCCCTGCGCGCGGATCAGTTTCGGGCCATCATGGCGATATGGGGGCACACTTTGAGTTTGATTCGGCTCGCGAGCTGGGGAAAACGATCGGCATCGAGGCGATCAACCGCGGCCACATTGCGGGTTTCCCGGCCGAGTCAGGCTGGGGCATCTACCGCGGCGAGGGGTTCGGCCATCAGGGCTTAGCGGACGGCTGGCTGGTGACCTTCGCGACGGCGCAGTCTCGGCCCAAGCTCCAGCTGTTCTCTGACCTGCCGTCGACCGAGCCCGGCGCCATCATCGCCCACGAAATCATCGGCGACCACAGAACCGGCCGGTGCCTGTTGCTGATCGCCACGTGCCACCGGTTCGGTCCCGTATTGCCAGAGGACAAGGCCGACGAACTGCGCACGATCACACAGCGGCAACCATGGTTCCGCGAGCAAACCGGCGGCGCCAACGTCAACATAGAAACCGAGCTACTCCCCTGGCTCTGAGCCCGACTTGCATTCAAGTCGGCCCACGGAAAGTGGACCCGCCGCCGGCCGTCGTCAGCGGCATCCTGGGGATCGACGGCTCCGGCGACAGCCTCGGGGCCTTGAGATGGGCGCTGATCGAGGGTGCGGCAACCGGGGCTCCGGTAGAGGTGGTGTATTGCGGGAGCAGCACCGCGCTCACCACTGCGGTGCTGTCCTCACCAGATGAGTTGCACCTCGATTCGATCAGCATGGTGCAGAACGAGGTGGCGGCCGCTTTGACGGAGCTACCGGTGGCACCGACGGTGCGACAGTCGAGCGTGCGGGGAAAACCCACCAGAATCCTGCTGACGCGGGCATCCCGTCCCAGCATGCTGGTGCTCGGAGCCCGCGGCCACACGTCGTCGGTCGATCGGGCTGTCGGCAGCATCACGGCGACCTGCCGGTCGCGGTCTGCATGCCCTGTTGTCATCGTCGATCGAGCCGGGACCGCGATCGACAACCGGACCGGCTACGACGTGGCGGCGGTCGGATAGCTCGGAAGAGTCGAGCGTTCCTGATCGCATTCGACCGCAGGCGATGGCCCCGGAGACACCACGGCGACTACTGTCTGAGCTGAGGGGGCGAGGTCGTCGGGTGATCATGTTCGGAACATACCTGCAGCTCGGCGTCCTTGAGGTGCCACCGAAACCCTGCACGCACAGCTGAAAGCGGACGGTCCGATGAACAATACGCAGCACCGAACTTCATCGTCCGGACCGTCCGGGGGGAAGCCGATCCGGGTATTCCTGTTGGACGATCACGAGATCGTCCGCCGCGGGATCGCCAAGCTGATCGGAGCGGAGAACGACATCGTCGTCGTCGGTGAAGCCGGAACGGCCGCCGAGGCATTGGTCCGGATACCCACTGTGCCAGTGGATGTGGCAATCCTGGACGCGCGGCTTCCGGATGGCAGCGGGATCGACGTCTGCCGTGACGTCCGGTCGGCCAATCCCGAGATCCATTGCCTCATCCTGACTTCCTACGATGACGACCAAGCTCTCTTCGCTGCGGTGATGGCCGGCGCGGCCGGATATCTGCTGAAGGAGATCCGCGGTTCCTCGCTGGTCGACGCCATCAGGCAGGTAGCGGCCGGCTTGTCCCTGATGGATCCGAAGGTGACCGGACAGTTGCTGGCCCGGCTGCGTGAGGGTGAGCCTCGGGACAAGCGTCTCGAGGGGCTCACCGAACGCGAGCGCAGCGTGCTGCTGCTGATCACCGATGGACTGACGAACAGGCAGATCGGCGAAAAGCTGTTCCTGGCCGAGAAGACCGTGAAGAACTACGTCTCCGCCCTGCTGGCCAAACTCGGGATGGAGCGCCGCACCCAGGCCGCGGTCTACGGGGCAGAGATCCGCCGCTGACTCGAGCGCGCCGCCCCGCTCTTCGACGACACTGACCGGCGCGGGGCAGCCGATCGGTAGGGGCGTCAGATCTTGAGATGCTCGCTGGACTCCACGTCGTCCAGGGCCTGCCAGTTGCGGTGCGGCCGGGCTTCGCTGCGCATGCGTTCGACCATGTGTGGATGGTGCAGCTCGAAGGCCGGCCGTTCGGAGCGGATCCGGGGCAGTGAGGTGAAGTTGTGTCGTGGTGGCGGTGAGCTGGTGGCCCATTCCAGTGAGTTGCCGTAGCCCCACGGGTCGTCGGCGGTGGTGACTTCGCCGTGTCGGTAGGACTTGATGACGTTCCAGATGAACGGCAGCGTGGAGGCGCCCAGCACGAACGCCCCGATCGAAGAGAAGGAATTCAAGAAGGTGAACCCGTCACTGGGGAAATAGTCCGGGTAGCGGCGCGGCATGCCCATGTTGCCCAGCCAGTGCTGCACCAGGAACGTCATATGAAAGCCCACGAAGGTGGTCCAGAAGTGCAGCTTGCCGAGCTTCTCGTCGAGGAACCTGCCGGTCATCTTCGGGAACCAGAAGTAGATCCCGGAATAGGTGGCGAAGACGATGGTGCCGAACAGCACGTAATGGAAATGCGCCACCACGAAATACGAGTCGGTGACATGGAAATCCAACGCCGGCGCCGCCAGGATGACACCGGTCAACCCGCCGAACAGGAACGTCACCAGGAACCCGCAGGCAAACAACATCGGCGTCTCGAAGGACAGCTGCCCGCGCCACATGGTGCCGATCCAGTTGATGAACTTCAACCCGGTCGGCACCGCGATCAGGAACGACATGAAACTGAAGAAGGGCAGCAGCACACTGCCGGTGGCGAACATGTGATGGGCCCAGACCGCCGTCGACAGCGCAGCGATCGACAACGTCGCGTAGACCAGCCCTCGATAGCCGAAGACCGGCTTCCGCGAGAAGACAGGGAACACCTCGGAGACGATGCCGAAGAACGGCAGCGCGACGATGTAGACCTCCGGATGGCCGAAGAACCAGAACAGGTGCTGCCAGAGGATGGCTCCGCCGTTGGCCGGGTCGAACACGTGCGAGCCGAAGTGTCGGTCGGCCGCCAGACCCAGCAGCGCGGCGGTCAGGATCGGGAAGGCGATCAGCACCATGATCGAGGTCACCAGGATGTTCCAGGTGAAGATCGGCATCCGCCACATCGTCATCCCCGGGCAGCGCAGGCAAATGACGGTGGTAATCATGTTGACCGCACCCAAAATGGTGCCGAGGCCAGACACCGCCAGGCCCATGATCCACAGATCGCCGCCCACCTGCGGAGAATGCTGGATCGAGGACAGCGGCGTGTAGGCCGTCCAGCCGAACGCGGCGGCGCCGCCGGGGGTGACGAAACCGGACAGCGCGATCAACGCGCCGAACAGGTACAGCCAGTAGGAGAAGGCGTTCAGCCGCGGGAAAGCCACGTCGGGCGCGCCGATCTGCAGCGGCAGCACGAAGTTGGCGAAGCCGAACACGATGGGCGTGGCATAGAACAGCAGCATGATCGTGCCGTGCATGGTGAAGAGCTGGTTGTACTGCTCCAGCGACAGGAAATCCATCCCCGGCAGAGCCAGCTCGGCCCGCATCAGCAGCGCCATCAGGCCGCCGACCATGAAGAAGCTGAACGAGGTGACGATGTACATCATGCCGAGGACCTTCGGGTCCGTCGTCTTGAAGTACTGCAGGAACTTCGATCCACGGGCCGGCCGCTGCACCGGATAGGGCCGGGTCACCACGGGGCGGGGAGCGACGGCGGTCACAGGTGGCCTCCAGCAGGCTGATGATTCGCTGCATCGAGGGCCTACCCTAGCCCTCTGGCTGTCGAGCGTCACCGTTTGAACGGTCGAACACCACGATCGGCCATGTCGGAACACGCCGGCCACGGACCCGCCGAACGGCCCCGATCACGATCTTGACTTCGAGCAACGGCACGGGGTTTCATGGACTCGCTGGAACCAAGCCGGCTGGGGTCGAGATCGTCGCTGATGGCCACGATGTCGCGAGCGTCATCGCTCACCGCCCAGATTCTCGATCTGGAACCACGAGCCACCGGACAGCCCGCCATCGACAGTTCACATGCCCGACGCCCCCCAGTGCCTGCCCCTGACGTGGGGCCGGATCAGAGCGTCACGAAGAGTTTTCGTACCGAGCTGGTCAAGAAGCCGGACGACATCGTCGACGCCGGCTGGGCCGGCGGCGTGCCGGCTCAGTACGGCGTCGCCCCGCGGGTCCGGATCGGCACCAGCAAGTGGTTCAACCTGCTCTGGCTGATCCCCATCGGCCTGCTGCTGCTGATCATCGGAATCGCGGTGGCCAAAGGCATCCGCGGACTTGCGGGCGTGCAGTCCTTCACCGCGCGCTATCCGGGCGAGTCCGCACTCCCGGACGATGCGCCGGTCGGCTTCCCCGCCTGGCTCGGCTGGCAACACTTCCTGAACCTGTTCCTGATGACGTTCATCATCCGCTCCGGGGTCACCATCATCGCCGATCATCCGCGGTTCTACTGGACCAGACACTCGACACCGGGCAAGGACTGGTTCCGTATCCAGAAGCCGGTGCCGCCGGACCCGCTGTACACCGCGAAAATGGACTCGATCACTCTCCCGGACGGTGTCGGACTGCCCGGAAGGCGCCATTCGATCGGACTGGCCCGCTGGTGGCACCTGGGCGTCGACACCCTCTGGCTGCTCAACGGTGTGGTGTTCTACGTGCTCATCTTCACCACCGGACAGTGGATGCGACTGGTCCCACGAAGTTGGGACGTTTTCCCCAACGCCGTCTCGGTGGCAGTGCAGTATCTCTCGCTGAACTGGCCGACAGAGAATGGATGGGTCAACTACAACAGTCTGCAGTTGATCGCCTACTTCATCTCCGTATTCATCGCGGCTCCGCTGGCCCTCATCACCGGCCTGGGGATGTCGCCTGCCCTGTCCACCCGATTCCGGCGCATCAGCTCGATCTTCAGCATCCAGGTGGCGCGCTCCCTGCATTTCCTCGTGCTGTGCTGGTTCCTGATGTTCATCGTGGTGCACGTGACCCTGGTGCTGACCACCGGTGCGCTACGCAACCTCGACCATATGTACGCAGCCCGCGATGACGGCTCGTGGGTCGGGTTCTGGATATTCGCGGCGTCGATGGTCGTGGTCATCGTCAGCTGGGTGGCGGCGACCCCGGTCACCTACCGTTTCCCGCGGACCGTGCAGAAGGTCGGCTATGCGTTGATCGGCCCGCTACAACGACTGTTCGAGCACCTCGACGCCAAGCCGGGTCAGTACTCGGAGAAAGACATCTCGCCGTACCTGTGGCACAACGGGAAGTACCCCGAAACGCCGCAGTACCAGCAATTGCGCGACGGTGACTTCGCGGACTATCGGCTGCGGATCAACGGCCTGGTGGACAACCCGGTAGAACTTGATCTCACCCAGTTGCGGGCTCTTCCACACCACGAGCAGATCACCCAGCACTTCTGCATCCAGGGCTGGTCGGGGGTAGCCAAGTGGGGCGGCATATCGATGCAGACCATCCTGGATCTCGTGCAGCCCACACCCGAGGCGAAATGGGTGATCTTCTATTCTTTCGCCGAGGGCCCGGACAAGGGCATCTACTACGACGCCGAGCCCATCGAGCAGATGAGCAACCACCTGACGATGCTCGCCTACGACATGAACGGTGCAGCATTGTCCTTCGGTCACGGCGCACCGCTGCGGTTGCGCAACGAACTGCAGCTGGGCTTCAAACTCGTCAAATGGATCAAGGGCATCGAGTTCGTCGAGCACTTCTCCGAGGTCGGCGGTGGCTACGGCGGCTACAACAACGACCACGAATTCTTCGGCTACAGCCAGTCCATCTGACCGGGATGCAAGGGGCGACCGAGACAAATACGAGCAGTGACACGATGGGTGGATGTGGACGACCACACTGCTCGGTGAGGTCCGCGCACTGGTGGTACTCGTCCCGCCGGGTGCGGTGACGACCTATGGCGACATCGCCCGCGCGCTCGGCGTCTCGCCGCGGCAGGTCGGCCGGGCGATGGCGATGCTCGACGACGGCTTCCCCTGGCACCGGGTGGTGCACGCGGACGGCACTCCGGCCACCTGTCACCAGGGGACGGCGCCCGTCTTGCTCCGCGCCGAACTCACGCCGATGGCCGGTCGCCGTGTCGATCTGCGGGCGGCCCGGTGGCGTCCTCATCCGGCATCCTCGCCCGAGATCACCGAGGGGTAGCTGACACGCTCTGGTCGGATGACCGGTCAGGGCAATTTGGCCACGGTCAGCAGGATCGCCGAGTTCTCCAGTGCCTGCAGGCTGTGCCGGGCATTGGGCACCTTCAGCAGATCCCCCGGCCGGCCCTCCCAGGAGGCGTCCCCCGAGGACATCCGGACCCGACCGCGCAGCACATGTACCGTTGCCTCCCCGGGGTTTTCGTGCTCCCCCAGCTCGGATCCGGCCATCATCCCTATTACCGTCTGGCGCAGCACCCGTTCATGGCCGCCGACGACGGTGTCGCCGGCCGGTCGCCCGCCGTGGGCGGCTGCGAGCTCGAGTTGCTGAGTTGCCAGGGCGTCGAGCGAGATCCGTTGCATGGGCCTGAGTATTCCGCACCCGACCGTCCGGCGCGCCAGGTCCGAGCTTCAACGATGGCGCGCCGTCCTGGATCCGTAGGCTGTCGACCGGAGGTCAGTCATCGCGGTGGATCAGTGCGGAAAGCACGTCAGCGTCGAAGCGGGAGATCACGTCCAGCTGGATGCTCTGCGGGCACACCGCGGTGCATTCACCGATCTGGGTGCAGCCGCCGAAGCCTTCGGCATCGTGCTGAGCGATCATCTCGAGCGCCCGCGAGTCCCGCTCCGGCTGCCCCTGCGGCAGCATCCCGAGGTGGGTGATCTTGGCACCGACGAACAGCATCGCCGACCCGTTCGGGCAGGCCGCGACACAGGCGCCGCAGCCGATGCAGACGGCCGCGTCCAACGCGCGCTCGGCCTGCTTCTTCGGTACCGGCACGGTGTTCGCCTCCGGCGCGGCGCCGGTCTGGACGCTGATGAAGCCGCCGGCTCGGATGATCCGATCGAAAGCTCCCCGGTCGATGACCAGATCTTTGATGATCGGGAACGGGCCGGCCCGCCACGGTTCGACGTCGATCACCTCGCCATCGGCAAAATGCCGCAGGTACAGCTGGCAGGTGGTGGTGGCCGCCTCGGGGCCGTGGGCGATGCCGTTGATCACCACACCACACGATCCGCAGATGCCCTCACGACAGTCGTGGTCGAAGGCGATCGGTTCACCGCCTTTCAGGATGAGCCGCTCGTTCAGCACATCGAGAGCTTCGAGGAACGACATTTCCGGTGAGAGGTCGTCAACGCGGTAGCTGACCATTCGGCCCTCGGCGTCTGCGTTAGGTTGACGCCAGATGCGCAGGACGAGGTTCACAGATCGCTCCGTCGGGGGATCTCGGTGTTGTCCAACCGAAGCTGTTCGTCGTCGACCACCACGGCAAAGAACCAGCGGAATGCAAGCTGCACCCCGGTCATCGCCCGGTCCATCCGAACAGGATCGCGGATTCGGATCGTCGGTTGTCGGACCTGGTGTCGGTGGGAGTGCTGACACGGATATTTCCGCCGGCTCTGGTCGATGAGGTGATCGCCGAGCTGGTCGCACCGAGCAGCGGAACCGGGCGCTGCCGGCTCGGGTGATGGCGTACTTCGCGATCGGGATGGCGTTGTATTCCGAGGGTTCCTATGACGATGTGCTGAGCCAGTTGACCGACGGGTTGTCGTGGGCATCGGGCTGGCAGGAGTCGTTCAAGCCGCCGTCGAAATCGGCGATCTTTCAGGCCCGGCAGCGGCTTGGTCCGGAACCGTTGGCGGCGTTGTTCGCCCGGGCCGCCAAGCCGATCGGGGCACCGGGCACTCCCGGGGGGTGGCTGGCCGGCCGGCGGCTGGTCGCGATCGATGGAAGCTGCCTGGACGTGGCCGACACCGCCCCGAACGCCGAACACTTCGGTCGCCCCGGGGTGAACAAGGGCGAGAAGTCCGCGTTCCCGCAGGCCCGTGTGCTGGGACTGGCCGAGTGCGGCACCCACGCAATCTTCGCCGCCACCGTGGGGCCGTTGTCGCGGTCCGAGCCGGTGATGGCCGAAGCTTTGCTGGCGCACCTGCGGCCCGGGATGCTGCTGCTGGCAGACCGCGGGTTCACCTCATACTCGTTGTGGCGCAAGGCCGCCGCGACCGGTGCGGACCTGCTGTGGCGGGCCAAGTCCGGGCTGCGCCCGGAGTATGTGCAAACCCTGGACGACGACTCGTGGCTCGCGGCGATCCGGCTGTCCACCGACAACAACGCCGAGCCGATCACCGTACGGATCGTCGACTACACCATCGATGACGGCCACGAGAACACCGAGCATTACCGGCTTCTGACCACCATCCTGGACCCGAAAATGGCCCCGGCGACCGAGTTGGCCGCCGCCTACGTCCAACGCTGGGAGATCGAGCTCACCTTCGACGAACTCAAGACCCACCAACGCGGACCCCGCACCGCGCTGCGTTCGAAGTCCCCCGAACTGGTGCTGCAGGAGATCTGGGGACACCTGTGCTGCCACTACGCGATCCGCAGCCTGATGGTCGATGCCGCCACCCACTCCGGTCATGACCCGGATCGGTTGAGCTTCGTCGCCGCGCTGCGCATCACCCGAGTGTCCATCGCCCAGCAGGGCGCTTTTTCCCCCTGACGACCCCGACGCCAGCGATCACCACTGGCTGTGCTGGCTACGCCGATTGGCCCCAACCCCGGCACCCGGCCCACTACACAGCGCGAGCCCCTAACTGAACGGCATTGCCGCTAGACCGGGTCCGGTGTCGGCGCTTGCTGCACCCCCCAGGCGCTCCCTGGCGCCGGCGACGCGCTCTCGACGAACTCGCCGGCCTGGACCCCTTGCTCGACCGGCTCGATGCCGGAATCGACGCCGCGCTCCAACGAGCCAACGGCCTCCTGACCTGACCATCCCCGACCAACTCGGATCGAGTTCATGATGTGCGGCCTGGTGGCGCTTACTTGAAATTCCCCAGTTCTGCTCACTGACTTCCCCACCTGCGGGGCTCCCTCCCATGAGGCGGGGCCCCCTTCGCCACGGCCTGCAGGCCGCCGAAATCCGCGGCACCACTCACACCACGTCCGGCGGGTCGTCGAACCTGTCGATACTGGTAAGCAGGGCGAGGCCGCGCCAGCCAGAAGACCGCACAATTACGCCGCGGTGGCCGAGCTGGTGGCAGCCCGGGTCGCGGCTTCAGTGGGGCGGATCTCGGCGAAGCAGTTGCTGCCGGTTGCCCGCGCTGCCGGGTACACCGGCTCGGACCGTAACTTCCGCCGGCTGGTAGCCGAGCAGAAGAGCCTGTGGCGACGCGATCATCACCGTGGCCGCCGTCCGGCGGTATTGGAACCGGGGCGGCTTCCTGGTGTTCGACAGGGCTTCGGTGCGCGTGGGTTGCACCTGTTCTGCGCAGTGATGGCCTGGTCGCGGTGGCAGTTCGTCGCGTTCGCCGGCGACAACAAGGCCGCCACCACGTGCGTTTGCTCGCCGAGGCGGTCCACGCACTGCCGGAGTCGTTCCCGGCAAGCTGCTGACCGATCGGATGGCCTGCCGCAAAGGTGGCGTGGTCGCCAACGTCGGGGAAACCTTGGTCGGTTATGCCCAACGAGACCTGGTAATGCCGCTGCTCAGTGAAGCGCCAGCCGGCGGCCGGCCGGCGGATGCGTACACCGCGAACACGGCCGCGGCCATTTGGTGCGCCCACGTCAACGGCAGCACACACTCAGATGCGCCGATGTCGTTGCAGAGATGAGCAGGTTCGTGTCAGGCGACGGACTCCTCGGCGTTCACTAGCTAGAGTGCCCCGATGGACCTCGATCTAGATGACCCGCACGCACTCGAAGCCCTGCGGCGGGCCCTTAACGTAATCGCTGCAATCGAGGAGCGCGCTTCCGACCTGCCAGCCAATCCTGCGGAGCTGGACCAGCCCGGCAGCGACATCGCCGCACTAGTTAACGCGCTTCCTGACCCGCCCGTCGATATCCGCATCACCATGCACGCCGCCGTTACCAGCATTCATTTCTGCCTTGCTCAAGTCAGACAGCTCATCGTCGACCAGGTCCTGACTTCGCCCGTGGTCCTAGCAACGCTGTCCCGAACTGCACTTATATCCTCATGCCGGCTGCTGCTGATCGTCGGAGCGAACGATGAGGGGGTTCGGAAGACCAATGCCACTAGGGTCCTGCTTCAAGAATCCGAGAGTATCCAGCGGTGCTACAAGAAGGCAGCGACCTTCACTCACCTCGTGGGCCTCATCCCGCCACCCGAAGTGCTCGACCAACAAAATAGGCGTCACCAGCATCTCAAGAGTGTGGCAAAGAACATCCGAGAGTCTGACCTACTCGATGAGGCCGCTCCGATCATCTCCGCTCTACTCCAGGCCGCTGGGCAGTACGAACCAACCGACGAGGCGCGGTTGCTCGAGCAACTACACTGGGTATTCAACATATACAGCGGGACCACTCATGGACTCGGTTGGCCACGTCTTGTGCCGGGGAGTCCCTCAATCGCCGGACACTTTCCATCCGACCTGTGGATGATAGCCACCGTGTCTCAGATCGCCATAGACCGACTCCAAGCCGCGGCAGGCTGTGAGAAGACGCGACAACCTGGCCACATATAGCCGGCATGCAGGAATCGATGAGCGTCAGCGAGTCCCGTGATGGTCGGTTGCTCCACGGGCTGTCACCGATTTGACGCCCTCGGTAGGCAAGAGGCTGCGGCTGCGTTCGCCGGTGCTAGCGTGGTAGCGGTTCACGGCGTAGTCGACGCCCCGGTGCCGGGCTTCCCGCCCCACGTCCGGCAGGGATTCCTCGGGGACGCCGCCCAGTTTCTCGGCGTCCTTGATCGGAAGCTTCCCGGTCTCCAGGTCGGCCAGAACCTCGGCCGGCAGCCGCAGCAGCGAGAGCCGCCGGAAGACATGCGCCTGGGCGCGGCCGACCCACTTGGCGATGTTTCGCTTCGCATCGACGAGCAGCTGGAACGTCTCGACCGTTGTCGTGAGGTCAGGGAACTGCTGCTGCAGCAGCCACGTGCACGTTCCACGCATGGTCTTGGGGCCGTTGACCGTGGCCGGACCTTCGGTCGCGAAAGCGCTGCAGCGGGCTCCATGAAATTTCGGCCATAAGTTCGGCACACATCGAGTTCCGCTTGTTCCACATCTCGTCGAAATGACGGCGCACAAGCTCTTTGTCGACGTCCACAGCGGATCCTCGTCGCGCCGGCTGGGCCAGCTTCCGAAACAGCCACTCCCCTCTCTGTACCCGGCGGTCTCAGGACAATCTTTCGCCGCCACCGATCCAGCACCTACGCGGTTCATCAGGATGAGCTCGGCGACCGCGACCAGCATGCACGGTTGCAGTGTCGTGACGTCGCAGGTCCTCAACCCATGTGGTAGCCCTTCATCATTGGGTCTGGCTCCCGGGTAGCTGGTGGGGGGCGATGGCCGCCGCCCCGTTGCGAAGCAGGTCCGTCAGGCTCAGCAGTGCGGTGTCGGCGGTAGCGCGGGCACGCTCGTAGTGGGCAAGCACGTATGGCGCGAAAATCGGTACCGCCAAGGTGACGTGGCCACGTTGGGGGGCGTAGATGTCGCCTTCGCGGATCAGGTCCTGCCGAATCCATGACAGCTCCTGCGCTGTCCGATCGAGAGTGGCGGCGATGACGTTGGTGGTGGCGCGGCCGCCGTGCACCGCGAGAGCGGCCAGGTATTCCATCTGACGCTCCGCCATCCGGTCCCAGCGCGGCCCGAGGGTGCGCCGGTCCAGGTCGGCCTCGATCCGCGGGAGCGCCCGGGTCACGTCGCCGGTGGTGATAGTGCTCGGGCCGGGCGCGGTGGTCCACACGGTGTGGGCGAACTGCTGCAGGTGCGCCGGGTAGCCGCCGCTGGCCTTCACCACTGCCGCGGCTGCGTCCGGATGCCAGCTGACGCCGATCCGGCGGGCCGGTTCGATGATCGCGTAGGCAGCGTCAGCGCCGGTCAGCGCCACCGACAACTGCTCAAGCAGGAACAACCGGTCCGGGTGGGTCACGCCGGCTGCACGAAGCACCTCCGGGGTGTGAGGCAAACCCGTGCCGGCAAAGACCACCGCCGACCGCGGATGATCAACGTTGAGCCGCTGCAGGGTCGCGGCCAGCAGCGCGAGATCGGAATGCGAGGCGACCTGGACCTCGTCGACCGTGATCAACAGCCCACCGTTCGGGGCATCCTTGCGCACCTCAGATGCCAACTGGACCAGCGCATCGGCCAAGGTGCCCGGATCCAGCACGCTGCTGGCGCCCCGGCGGGCATGGGTACTCAGGCCGACGGTCACCCCGGCGGCCCCCACGCTGATCCCGGCGATCCGCTCGAACGCGGTCTTCGCCCTGGTCCATGGCCCGGCCTGATCTGCGATCATCCGTTCGGCCCGTTGTAACAGGGACTCCACCAGGCCGGCGTGCCCGGCCACGGCCTGCAGGTTCACCACCTCGAACCCGGCCTGCGCGGCCAATGCGCCGTAGGTGGTCAACGTGACCGTCTTACCGACGCCCCGCGGGCCGACCAGGATGACATCTCGTGCGCGGGCCCGGCCGACCGAGGTAACCTCGTTCAGCCCGAGGACCAGCTCGTGCAGCACCGTGTCGCGGCCGGCGAGCACCGGTGGGAGGGTACCGGCCCCCGGGGTGTAGATGCTGTTCTCCATCCGCGCCCTTCCTATACAGAACTATACTGGGCGGGTTGTATAGGCGAGTATAGGTGTTTGATACGTTCCGAAACCGCTCGTCACGGTCAGCCGCGACATCCTGATCGCCCCTTGCCCATCGTGCGATGAGCCAAGCGCCTGCGCCTGTGCATCCTCCGAGACGTGTTTCTTTCGTCCGGTCGAAGCTGTGCTCGCCGGGCGTCGATTGCGGTCGCGGTGCTACTGGTGGGGTCGTGGTGAGCGCGCTCTTCTCGGTGGTTGGCGACCGGACCGGCGCGGATGGAGGGCACCTGCGGCCGAATGTAGGTTCCCGCGCTATCTGTCAGTGGTGCAGCGCGTTGACCTGGGGTTTGACGTTCAGGGTGTCGGCGAGAATTATCGCGATCTTGTCGTAACCCTCAGGCGGGCACCGAGCCGTCAAGACCCCCATTGGCGTGTCGTGGAGGTTCCGGCCGTCCACATGCGGGGCCAGTAGTCGAGTCCTCGCGAGTCCCAGGTCGAGCATCGACGGTTCGGCTGCGTCAATGTCGCCGACTGAGAAGTCCAGGTGGAACTGCTGGGGGTGCCGACGCGGAGACCGCCCTTGGAGCGTTCGGCTCACCGGCGAACGCGCGCACGACTGGCCGGCTCCAAGTCGGGTACGCAGTTGGGGTCTGGTCAGCAACGGAGCGGATCTCGTCCCTGGGGAGCGTGAGTTCGGTTGCGGCAATGCGAAGTACGCCCGCAGCGAAGCACCCGGCGGGCTTCCCCGTTACCGTGATGGCCAATGAAAACGGTGATGAACCGGGAGAACACCCGACCGGATCGCAGGCCGGACCAGCGGGTCGCCGTGGCCACGGTGTACGTCGTCGCCGTCTTCATCAACATCATCGACGCCACCGTCGTCAACGTCGCGCTGCCCACGATCGCCGGCGCGTTCAGAGTGCCGGTCGGGCAGACAGCGACCGTCAACATCGGCTTCCTGGTCGCGGTCGCGGTCACGATCCCGGCGGCCGGCTGGCTCGGTGACCGCTACGGGCCCCGCGAAGTCTTCGTCAGCGTGGTCGTGCTGTTCACCGCCGCTTCGGCAGCCTGCGGCTTCGCCGAGTCCCTGAGTCAGCTGGTCGCATTCCGGGTGGCGCAGGGCCTGGCCGGCGGCGTGATGATGCCCGTCGGCATGGCCATGATGTACCACACCTTCCCACCCGAGGAGCGGATCCGGATCAGCCGCATCATCAACGTGCCCATCGCGTTCGCGCCCGCTGCCGGCCCCGTACTCGGCGGGTTCCTGGTTGACCACGCGATGTGGCGCTGGATCTTCTGGATCAACGTGCCGATCGGCGTCCTCGCGGTGACCATGACGCTGCTGACAGTCCGACCGCTGGCCCGCGCCGAGCCCAGCCGGCTTGATATCGCGGGATTCGTGCTCACCGGTGGTGGTTTCGCCGGCCTGATGTGGGCCCTGTCGGAGGGCGCAGCCAGGGGCTGGTTGAGCGGCGGCATCGCCATCCCTGGCATGGTCGGCATCCTCATGGTGGCCGCCGCGGTGGCGGTGGAGCTGCGGGTGAGCGCGCCTCTGCTGCAGCTTCGATTGTTTACGCTGCGGTTGTTCCGGACGGCCAACATGATCACCGTCTGCTCGTCGGCGAGCTTCATCGCCGCGCTGTTCGTGTTCCCACTGATGCTGCAATCGGCGTTCGGTCGCAGTCCACTCCAGGCAGGCCTGCTGACGTTCCCCGAGGCGGCAGGTGTCCTGATCGGTACCCAGATCGTGGGGCGGATCTACCCGAGAGTCGGGCCCCGCCGGCTGCTCGCGGCCGGCCAGCTCACCGTCACCGGGGTACTCGTGCTGCTCGCGTTCACGATGACCGCACAGACCACCGCGGCTGTTCCGGTCACGCTGATGGTGACGCTCGGCATCGGGCAGGCCTTCTCCTTCCTTCCCATCCAGGCAGCCGGGTTCGACACCGTGCCACCACGACGCACCGGCGAGGCCAGTGCTCTCTACAGCGCGACGAGGCAGGCCGGCTCGGCGATCGGCGTTGCTGTCGCCGCCACCGTGATCACCACCGTGTCTGCCGGTGCGGCAACGACCACAGCGGTCTCCCCGTTCCGGTGGGCGCTCCTTGGATGCGCAGCCTGGTCCCTGCTCGGCTGCCTGCTTGCCGTGCTGGCCATCCACGACACCGACGCCGCGCCCAGCCGTGGACTACAGGTCACGACTACAAGACATCCGGCGGATGTCGCAGATCACTCGGATGCGTCCCAAGGCAGAGGAGCAGCCCGATAGCTGAACCGTTCCCCTGCGGACGTCGTGGCTGACTTTTCGGCGTCGAACAACTCACCTCACACGTGACTGCCTCATCGGCCGTTGTGAAACGGGTTGTGAACATCGAACGGCGGCGTGTCTGTCATTTTCAGAAGTCGACTGTCCGGGAAATCAGAAGGCGGCTGCACTGCAGCCGATGTGCTTGCGTATGCCGCCGCTGGAATGTGGCCTATCGGTGTGAATGGTCGAATTATCTGGCACGATCTGGTTGATTTATTTGGCACTACTGCGGGCCGACGACGAGTGTCTGTCGGGCGGCGTCGACGACCTCGGCGGTGATGACGTCGAGTTTGTTGATGTCCAGCACGCGTGCGATTTGGCTCATGAGCCG
>JAABUP010006058.1_pt1 | contig 17683 bp, 23 predicted proteins | sample 5559201 | NCBI WGS metagenome assembly JAABUP01 (sample SAMN10711887, study PRJNA513373) | rock metagenome | isolation source: Antarctica rocks | place: Antarctica
CTTCGCTTTCACGTCGCTATTAGCCGAGGAAGAATCGACGACAAACGGATCACCGTCAATTCAGTAAATACTTTTGCGGAGTGGTTCTTTACTGGATTTGCTCGAGTTACTGGCAGCCTTATCAATGAGGAAGACAGACGTGCAGTATACGATGTAAGTGAATTTTGAATCAGAGTATGATGTCCCTGTAGCTAAACAGAACTTCATTAGTGGACCCGGAATACCTTGACCAAAGAAGGCCTGGTTGTTAATAAGAAAAAGCAGAGCGTACGAAGCTGGATTACCACGCGGAGGAGTGTCAGCTCATTGGACACAAGGGGAACAAGCAGTCTAAGCTCTACAGGTTGACCAAACAGATGTGGATACAGCCTTCCTGAACTCCGAACTTAGAAAATTGGTCTACGTCATCTAGCCTATGGGATTCCGAGAAGGATATCTCGTCTGTGCTCTCCTAAAGACGCCCTATGACCTTTGCTGATTCATTGCTTCTTTGAGTCAAGGCCTCGAAGAAACTGTGAGACGAGACGCGTCGCGAGCAAACATACTAACTAAGAAGGTGAGGCTGACGGAGGTGAGGGTAAGACGCTCGAAGCCCAAGAGGATCGAAGAAGAGTGTAAATAAAGTTTGAGAGTCTCAAGCCCAAGGCGAAGAAGAGGGCTTAGAAGACAAAGGAAGGAAGGAAGGAAGAAGGAAAGAAAGGGGAAACTGAAAACGCGACCAGTACGCACCTAGCAATATACACATTCCTGCACTATCTAGACTAGACTCGCTACTTCCTGGAAACACTTGAACCAAGTTAAAAGAAAATTTCTTCGGTTGAATTTGCTGTCTATCGAGTATGACATTCAGCCCCTAGTCTTGCCCACCTATCCTTGCTCTAGCTGAAATCTTTCATAGGCTTCTGAAGGGAGCGAAGCAGTAGATGATGTTGGTGATCTATCTGATTGACCCTTTCCTGTCAAGTTCCTGGCAATTTTGAGATCAGGAGTTAACCTCTGATCCTCAGACTTTCCGGTACACTGCTTTCTTTCAGGGCTCTCAGAGGAGGGAGATGGCTGTCGGATCTTAGGAGGTTGTGGGCTTGCATCTTTTGCATAATAGCTCAGAATTTTGAGCTGCTCAGGAGTTGAAGATGTGTCATTCTGGTGTGAACAGTTAGTGGTTGAATCCTTCTTTAACATTCAAGAGCCTGTCTGTAGTTCCCATGGCATTACAGACAGCGGTGTAGTTCCTTGGACCAATGTCTTCACCTCCAATAATTGAGTGGATTAATTCAGGCCTCGCCGATGCTGCTTGCTGTTTCCTACCCAAGATGTATCTTTAAAGAGATGACCTACAATAGACGTTCGCAGTCGCTTGGAAGACATCCAGCTCTAGAAAATCTTGCCTGACCCATCATCAGAAAGATAAAATTGTTTCACAGCTTGGAAGTATCACGTGGCGATTGTCTCAGCTTCGTGTCAAACCGATCGGATCGATTTTTGGAGGAAAATGGAGAATTTCAGGTAAAGTCGTGCCTCTCTCGAGGACTTCTTATAAATGAGCGATATCTACTCGAAGACCTCCCTCACGGTCCTTTCCTCTCCGAAGACGAGTACTTTGCGGCGCTTGTACCAGCGTTCCTCGGCCAGGCAAATTATCTCTCGCTCGGCCACCACTGTTTTTTTGCGCCGGTGCCAACACCGAACGAGTACAAGGATGAAGTCAACTATAAAACAGCGATAGGACGTTGGAACGATTTCGTCATGTTAGGCTCTAAGATCGACAACGCAGATAATAGATTGGACTATGTCATTGCAGGTGAAGTTCTTACTGAACTTTTTACGGAATGGAAAGAACGGTCGATGATATCTACAGGCGACTATCCACCAGGACACCCTGGATGAACTTCTGTTGGATCTGAATCTCTACAGATTACTCCACTATACGTCGACTGCTCTACCTCAAATTTCAGGATTCTCCTTCAAAAATCGCTCCAGACTAGTCGCCTTCACACCTGGATACTTCTCGTTGTCCAGTTTTCCTATGTTCCAAATTCCCTTGACCGTGAACAGCTGGAAGAACAACCGGTGGTACTCCCAGAACTTGCTCCTGCCCCATTTCTCTCTGCCTGCAATTGCCTTCTTTTCAAGCTCCTCCACAGACCCCCTTTCCGTGATGTCAACTTTCGCTTCAGGGTGGACCTTCCGGTAAATCTCAGCAACCTCGCGTAGAGAGTGCACCCACGAGACCAGGTTTACGAAACCGCCCTTCTCTGCATCTGGGCCAGTCACGACTTCGATGCTGAAGGCGCCGGCATCGGCTTCTGAAGTGAAGAACCAGGGTTCGTTGCCAGTGCCATAGACGTCCATTGCTTTCACTCTGGAGTGTGGCCCGGCACGGGCAGAGCCATGTGGCGCCGGATCCCACACACCATCGTCGGCAGGTGTGAAGCCCCGCTCTTCGTGCGCGCCGAAGAAGACTTCGGCCAAAACGCCGGTAAGAATGTGGAGGGTGTTGATACTGCTGGAGATACTGGCCTGGGCGTGGAAGCACATGTAGGGGTCGTAGACTTCTTCTCCGTGTAGTGGAATGCGGCGCCAGTCGTAGTTCCAGGAGGCAGCCAGAAAGCGCTGAAGTCACGTATCAATGCATTAGCAAAATCGATTGTGCCTGACATGAGGTACCCTGGTCACCAACCTTGACTCCAGCCCGCTCAGCAGCACGTAGGAGCAAGAGCTGTCCATCGAGTGCCAACTCTGGAAGTCCGCCGTACGCGCAGATCACGGCATCGACATCTTTGACCGCTTGCTCTAATGCTGAGACATCATAGTAAGTCTTCGACTCCACGAACGATTCAAGTCCCGAGTGAATTGCGGGATCAAGCTTCTTTGGAGAACGGCCCAGGCCTCGAAGTTTGTGGCCTCGCTCCAAGCCAGCTCGGGCAACTTGTTTTCCAATATTGCCAGTGATTCCAGCGATCAGAATGAGCATTGTGGATGTGTTCAGTGAGATGATCGGAGAGATGGTAAATAGTGAAGAAAAACAAGACGACCACCTACGTCGAGTTCTCAACTTCCTTTATACTGTACCCTCTGTGTATAATTTGAAACGGCAACAAGCTGTGCCGTGATGTATCGTTGGTAACTCCGAAACGATAGACCTTCAGGTGGGGACATGATGGTGATTGCAATGATCTCATAGGTAAGACTGCTATGAGCCAAAATGAGTCATTCTTCGTCACCTGTGATCACCCTCATTCGCGCGACGGTCGCCCGCGTCGCGCGCCGGTAGGGCGGCGCTCACCCGGTCCCCGATCGGGGGTGAGGTCGGCGCAGAATTCTGTCTTCTTGCCGGACTAAAAGTGACGATCCAGGAAGCTACAGTCACCTAGTAAGACTATTCCGTCGTTATTGACGCCGGCCACGCCGCCTTCAAGCAGAGCTGCAACTGCTCCAGATAATCACCTTCATCGCGCCCGCGATCAGGATGTCTTCACCTCCGTCGCCCACCGCCCGCTCAACAACCTCCGATCAGAATCTCCCCAGCACGCCTGAGAAACCCCGCCTCACCGAGCAAGAAAAGAAGAACAATCACATAGCATCAGAGCAGAAGCGACGCGCGGCCATCAGGGAAGGGTTTGATCGCTTGACGGAGCTTGTGCCGGGACTGGAAGGGCAAGGGAGGAGCGAGAGTGTGGTGTTGAAGAAGAGCGTGGATTATATGCGGGAGATGCTGCAGGAGAGGAGAGAATTGGTTAGGGAGATGGAAGCTAGGGGTGGGGTTGTTGAAGAGGGGGTAAAGAGATGAGCGTCTCTGGACGGACAGAACTCTAGTCGTATGGGGAAATGATGGCGGCAATGCTACCGAAGCAAAGCACTGCTGAGATTTGGACGAGTTGGTAGTAGATGGAAGCTTCAAGAAGGATCAGGACTGGCCATACAGCAGCATATCGATGTGAAGCGCTTCTGAGAGCCACAAAACTTCATTCACGAAGGGATAAATGGGAAGAGGTAGAGCACCTTTAAGGTCACATTGGTGCGAAGATTGCTGATCTAGTTCAGATGCTCTAGACGGGAAGATCCTGACCATTGAAAGCTTTCATGAGGCTATCGACATATCAAGCATCTATGCTAAGGCATCATGGGAATGGGTCTGATATGCGAAAGCTGCCTGGCCGTGCTGAATGGGTAAGCGTCGAAAGCTGTGCATTGCCATTCTAGGTCAGCCGTAACGAACACATTGGCCATGAACGAGAGCGCCCTTGAAGAAGGATTCATATTCCAGATGGATTATTTCGGAATCACAACCGATAGCTAATATGACCTTGGAAGCTTCTCAGGCTTCGCAATGGTATTATAAAGACTCTGCAATTCTCGGCGTCTGATTGTTTTGTACTTTCCTGACGCCGTGACTCAAGTGAACCGTATGAGGTCTTTTGACTTCGCCGTGCTTGCCGTCGCAGATTGTGAACCTTGATCAATGATGGCCTCAACAGAAGCCTACTCGTCCTCGTCCAATACCTCAGCGAACTCGTCTTCTAATTCGTCTCCATGATTCAAGACCTTCTCAATCAACCCCAGTGTCGCCCGCAGCGGTAGCCCAACCACATTATCAAAGCTTCCTTCTATTCTCTCCACCAATATGGCCCCTATCCCTTGTATGCCGTATCCACCAGCCTTGTCAGCTCCTTCTCTTGTCCTCACATAGGCCAACAATAAGTCATCTGTAATCGAACTATCAAACTTCACACTGGTCTCCTCCACCGCCGTCTCTAATGCATATCCCGGATCTCTTGCGCTCTCTAGGGGAGCCATGGCTGCTACAGCTGTGAACACTCCATGGTCACCACTATCCCTCAAATTCTTCAGCATAGCGATGTGCTCTTTCTCTGACCGTGGCTTCTCCAATATCTCTCCCATACTAGACACGACCACCGTGTCTGCGGCAATAATCAAAGCAGGCTCGCCAAGCTGGGTATTATTGATCTCGGCGGTATAGACGGATAATGCTTTCTGCGTTGCTGTCTGTAGGACGTACTCGAAGGGTGATAAGGATTTTGGAAGGTTCTCCGGGACTGGCGATGGTATTATTTCTAATCCTGAAAGCCCTATCTGCACACAACCCGGTCAATGACAGCCATGTACAGTATAAGCCAAGCATATTACCTGAGCAAGTAGTTGTTTCCGCCGCGGCGACGCTGATGCCAGGATCACTCTTTTTCCCCGGATTGCGTTCAGAGCAGGTAGATCCAGCGGCAGAGGCGCCCTGGCTAGTGATGGTTTGGCTGGAAAGACATTCGCACCGCTTGGTACTTGGGCAGCAGTCTCATATGATGGTGGTGGCTCCATTGGAGGAGGGGCATGTTTGATATCGGTCATCACTCTTGGTGCTGATTGTAGAGCGCAACACAGGTTTTACTTGTTGTTCAAAATGCGACGGGTGGACGGTCAAAGGGCGGATAATCGTTTTTCCCTTGCACATGGCCAGACACAATTGCCCTAAAGCCACTCGCTTGAGCCGAAACCATTAGGACACTGTGGACGAAGTAGGCTGTTCAATGTTTTGCCATCAAATACCTTCACATAAACATGGGCCTGGTCATACAAATAGAAGTAGCAATGAGAAATTGCATAGTTTCTTATTCATAGATAGGGAAAGCGGTTTATCAACAGACACCGTACCATGAAGCCGGAATGGTATCTAGCTCCAGGAACCGGCACGCCCCAATTGAAAAATGCCTCTCCCAGCTGAACTTCTGGTGTAGTATCCCCACCTTCTCCTTGAACATAGCTGGATTTTCTTATTCTTATACCACGCAACTAGCGGAAATGACACGGCCATTTAGGTGAGTACGGCTGCCCACATTGGTACTGCTGACAGTGTACAAATATCCCTTGTGTAAGTGCTTGTACAGGTATATAAAGTATAATGGAAGCCAGAGAAAGTTCCGATGGGAATGACATGATATCTGTTTCGATATTCATGTGCTAGCAACTAACGGCCGTTGAAAATTTGGGCCTGCGAAGTTGCGATACAGTAGCCGCCGCATCCCGCGCGCAACACCCGTCACGTCTCCATCAGGCATCCAACTCCGATGAACGACGGCAGCAAAGGATGATGCAACTCAAAAGCCCGCTGAGATGACGTTTGACCGAGGCATTGCTTCCGTCTTGTGATGCACACCCCACCAAATGTCCCTCCAAGCGTCTGATTTGTAAACATTCCCACGCAATTACAGAATGTTGTAGTTGCGAATCCTTAATAATCAGTCCAGTCGAAACCATATGAAGCCAGCGAGTTCCTTTTAGTATTTGTTTCTCTTAATTCTTCAAACCTATACCATTCCTCGTCCGTCGTCCACTACGCAGCAGACGAGCATCCTACGCACAAGTATTGTATAAACTTCATAACCTCCATATCACTGATCAGTCCCGCCCGATCCGTTCTGTCTCACTTCTCAGCTTCTTAGAGTTCTCAAGTTCGTCACAATGGTTCAGAACAAAGGCCTCATCTTCAAATCCGTCCCTACCGGCTGGCCCGTCGCTGGCAAAGACCTCGTCATCGAAGCTCGAGACTTCGACATCAACCAAGATCCTCCCAAGAACGGCATCACCACGAAGAACTTCTATGTCTCCTTCGACCCCTACCAGCGTGGCCGTATGCGCGCTCCAGAAGTGAAATCCTACTCCCCTCCCTTTGATCTTGGCCAACCAATCGGCAACAGCGCTGTTGCGAAGGTGCTGAAATCCAACACCTCAAAGTTCAAAGAAGGAGATATCGTGACCGGGATGCTGGGAACAGAGGAGTACTCGGTCGTGTCAGAAAACGAAGCGAACACCATGGTCAGGAAGCTGGACAATCCATACAAGCTCGATCCCAAGCTCTTCATCGGCGCACTGGGCATGCCAGGATTGACAGCCTACTCGAGTTTCTACGCCATTGGCGCGCCCAAGAAGGGAGAGACGATCTTCATCTCTGCAGCTTCAGGCGCTGTCGGGCAGCTGGTAGGACAGCTCGCGAAGCATGAAGGCTTGACTGTCATCGGCAGTGTAGGAAGCGACGACAAAGTAGATTTCATCAAGAAAGAGCTCAATTTCGACGAGGGCTTCAACTACAAGAAGGACAAGCCGAGCGAGGCGCTGAAGAAGCTGGCGCCGAATGGTGTCGACATCTACTACGAGAACGTTGGCGGTGAGCACCTGGACGCTGCCCTTGAAGCCATGAACAACTTTGGCAGGATCGGTACGTGTCTCGCTATCCACAACGCCCTCATCCTCATGCACATTGACTGATCTTTACGCCCCCGTTCAAGTCGCCTGCGGCATGGTCTCCCAGTACAACCTCACCCCGGACAAAATGTACGGCGTCAAGAACATGATGCAAGTCGTCGCCAAGCGCATCACCATCCGCGGTTTCATCGTCTTCGATCCAGACATGGGTCCCAAGTACACCGCAGAACACCAGAAGAACGTGCAGAAGTGGATCCATGAAGGCACGTTCAAGGCGCAGATGAGTGTCACGGAAGGCATTGATCATGCGGCCGAGGGATTGCTCGGGATGTTGAAGGGGGAGAACTTCGGAAAGGCGGTGTTGAAAATTGCCGATCTGGATGAGAAGGTGGGTTATTCCGGAGACGGTTCTTTGTGAGATCTATACTGATAGTGTTAGTGAGATCCAAGAGAAATCGTCGAAGATGTAGCCTGTTGATTGCTATGAAGCAGTGGAATGGGAGTATGTTGGCTGCTGGAAGCCGGTCAAGTCTGATGTGATGATGTAGTTTCATAATATAATACTAGCTTCTTACTATACGAGAGCGGAGACAAATCATCTCCAAGCATTGCGGTGGTAATCTTGTCGTGCTAAAAATCTACAAGTATGCCCTATTCAATTCCCGCATCAAGTCACCCATCTTCCCGGAATCAAGCGTTATCTTCCGCTCATCGCCGACTTCCATTCCCATGACCTCTTCCAATACCTTCCGCGTCGCTTCTGGATCAGGTTGCCCAGTCACATCCAGATCCACGGTCCCCAGCTCGAGGTTCCGCGGTCCTCGCACAAAGATCAGATTGTATTTCTTCGTCTTGGCTTCCTGTACCTTCTTGCCCATAGTCCGCTGACTGATATCGAAATCGACCCTGAAATCCGGCTCGTCTAGGGGTCGAGGTCTCACAATTCTGTCGCTTTCAGATGTTTCTTGGAAGACTGCCCCGGAAAGAGTCTCTGCCTGAGTCTGCACTTCCTTGATCAGTGCTTCGCTGCTCTCTCCAGCAGCCAGGATGATGGCTTGTCGGGGGCTGAGCCAGAACGGCCAGCGGCCCTTGTGGTGCTCGATTAGCAGTGCCATGAAACGTTCCAGGGACCCGAAGATGGCGCGGTGGATGATGACTGGGGTGACGGGTCCGAGCCGGTGCAGCAGTACAGGGTCTGTCGTGCTGATGCATTTTGCTTCGTGCTCTGGCGCGGGCGTTTGGTATTGCAATTTGAACCTTTGCGGGAGTTGGAAGTCTAGCTGTATCGTGGCTGTTTGATGTTGTTTTCCGTCCGAGTCTTTGAGGATAATGTCGATTTTCGGGCCGTAGAACGCACCGTCTCCTTCGTTTAGCGCCCACTCTTGTCCGCTCTTGTCGAGAGCGGACTTCAGCTGGTCTTCTGCCCTGTCCCATTCCGCAACCGTGCCTATGTACTGTTCTTTCGGCCTCGTTGATAGTACCAGTTTATACGGCCCAAGCTTGAACGTCTTGTACACCATCGCCACGAACTGAAGCGTCTTCGAGATCTCCTCAGCTACCTGACTAGGTCGGCAAAAGATATGCCCGTCATCCTGATGAAACCTCCTTACCCTAGTCAACCCGCTCAGCGCCCCTGAGACTTCGTTCCGGTGCAGGGAGCTGAAGTCTGCGTATCGAATCGGTAGGTCCTTGTACGACCTTGTCTGGGCGCTGAAAAGCAGACAGTGGCCTGGGCAGTTCATCGGCTTCAGCCCGTACACCTTCTCCTCGTCTTTTCCCGTCTTGTTATTCCCGGCGGACGCGATTCGTCCGCGGACCTCGAACATGTCATCTTTGTAGTTCTGCCAATGGCCTGATTTCTCCCACAGGCCTTTTTTGTAGATTGTAGGTGTGATGACTTCTTGGAAGCCGAAGAGCTTGTACTGGGCGCGGAGGAAGGAGAGGAGTTTGTTGAAGATGTGGGCGCCATTTGGCAGGAATAGAGGCGAACCAGGACTGTACAGGGAATTGGTGAATAGATCTTGCTCAGTACCTAGTGTGCGGTGGTCCGCTTGCGGGGTTGGTGGGTTTTCGGTTGTCGAGTTCAAGGTTGGTGGAGCTGGATGAGGAGCGGAGCAGGAGCAATTGCGAATGTAGGTTGGTGATGCCCATCGAACGTCTTTGTAGGCAGCGTTCACTGATCGTATCGACCGGTTTAAAGGCCGCAATGACCTATGAGGCAGCATTAGAGCAAGCACTGAAGCTTCGACTGGTCCTGCGTTTACGAAACTCAAAACGCGCTTAGCAAGCGCCAATCACGAAACCGGATTCCCATACGCGACAAACGTCACCTTCACTGTCAGGAATGTATGCCTGTTTCGTAATGTATTCTGTGTTATGTTCTCCCTCCAGAATATTTCGGCTCTTTGAACCTCCATGAGGAGACGCAGAGTGTTCGCATATAAGCATAGCGTTTCCGAAGTCCAGTGTTGCCGGACTCTACTGATCGCACCGGCGTCTAGCGTCTGCTTTCGCGCCGCAAAAGACTCGTCATCTCAGGTTTCGATAAGCAATCAGATATCTGGAGGGTATTGACACTTCTTCCTTCCCAGATCACTCCGCAACCAGATAGCAGTATGGCCCGCGAGACTCCTCTGAGGCGCTCCAAGCATCAGTTGGGAGATTCCTGGGTCGTCGAGAGTGATGAAGACAATGAGACTCTGGATGATGGAGGTCCTGGGACTATTGGGTCGAGCGCACAGGACATCAAAGTCGTTGATAAAGGGGAGGACGAGAACCCTGGTCCGGACCCGTCAAAGGCTACACCGCGTCGTCGAACCTATCGAAACACAGCCAGAGAAAGCTCCGAACCGGAGCTAGTAATGCCTTCAATACACGAAGGTAGTATGGATGGATCTTGGGTAGCCGCAAATGGCAGAAGTCCTAGAGAGCAACCCAAGAGGCGAACGACTAGGTCAATAGCGCCCGCAAATAGCAGGCCTGCTCGACCCTCGAGAAACAACCCGGAAAGGACCACACATAAGATCTCTGAGCGAGACCACGCGGAAAACAAGTTAGGAGATCTTGCAGATACTGTTGGTGGTATACTACGACCAATGCTCGGGTGGACTTTCGACGTGGCGGGAGGTGCATTACACGCCCTGAAGACGCCAATCTCTTACGCTATTGCGATTTATCTTTTCTTTGGAACGATGCTTCTTCTTCGGAATCTCTTGACTAGTTCGATCTACTCTGCTTTGTCGCCAATATGTCGACTCCCTGGTTCATCTTTACTCAACCTGCCAATGTGCCATTCACCCGTATCTGTTAACTATAAGGGGGAGCAGACTCCGCCTGTTGAGTTCGATCAGCTGATGACGGTACAGTCGAAGTTTGAAGAAGTCCTAGAAGAAAGTGCCGGAGGAGTATCGCTGCCCCTGGACATGAAGAGGGGAGAGACCTCGATCAGAGATCTCCGTCAAGTCGTGCGCTTCAGCCAGCTCCACTCAAAGAACGAACTTGTGCTGGAATTTGATGGATTCATCGAGACTGCTCGCATCGCGTCCTACGACCTGCAGAAGTTCAATAGTCATGTCGGTCGCGGCGTGGACAATATCCTAGCAACAGCACGCTGGACTAAACGCGTACTGGATGGTATTGCCCTGCGTGATGGGTCTAGAGGAGCAATACAGTCCTTCGTCAGTGACAAAATCCTTGCACCTTTTCAGCCTCTGAAGTTCACCGAAGATGTACTCTTGGACCAATATATCCAGCATACCCGGATCGTCGAAGACGAGATCCAGCGTTTGATCGGCGAAGCACAGGCTTTGCTCATGGTTCTGCAAAATCTCGAAGACAGGCTTGATGTCATACACGGAATCTCTACGCGAGACAATGTGCACGCTCAGGTGTCAAAGGACGAGATCCTCTCCCAATTGTGGACCATGTTGGGCGGCAATCGCAGTAAGCTCGGAAAGTACGACTCGCAGCTCAGACTACTGCAGCAGGTCGGCGAGTACAGGCGAAATGCCTGGGCTCATGTCAGCGGTACGATACTGAAATTGCAGGCCATGGGCGCCGAACTCGAAGAGCTGCGAGAACGAGTTGGGTCAGCTGAATTGCTCAGGGACAGAGCAGATATACCACTCAGTGTGCACATTGAGAACATTCAACTTGGAGTAGAGCGGCTGGAGGCCGGGAGAGATCATGCTAAGATGGTGGAAAACGAGCACATGCGGAAAACGCTTGATCAGGGTAAGATAGATGAGAAGTTTATTGATAGCAGATAGCAGACACGATACCCAACTTTAGCCGAACGGTTAGATCTATAGAATCTAACCACTTTGGCTGCATCATACCCGGAGCCGTCATGCCTCCTTGCTTACTCTGAAGATACCTATTCTCTACACCAGCAGCCAGTTTCCTGATCCTGTTGTCCCACCAGGGTATACTGCTGCCAAGTTCGGTGTATGATACTCATAATCAATACCCGTATTTGGTGGCTCTGAACAGCATTTCAAGCCCCTTTACCAACACATACGCGGTTGCGGTATCGCCAACCCAATGCAACATGACCATATCACAGCCTTAACCGTGAAAGGCATGGAGATTGTGTGAGATCCTTCTGCTATCGTGCCCTCGGTCATGACAGTAGATCGAAAGTCCGATGCGCGACATTGATAATCAAACGCGTTTCGATGCGAGTGGCAACTCCTACTTTGAACAGTGCACGCAAAAGTCTAAGCACGCCAAGATACCAATATGGAGGGTTCCAGTGAGTTATGAGAGATATTCATTCTCAACAAACTGACTCACTCACTATTAGACATGCCAACTCAATGCTTTTGTGGAGTCGTTCTGAGATGCTTCCATGCCGGCTTCATCCAATCTCTGTCCCTCTGACCCGTAAGGTCAGAATCTACGCTACCTCTCCGAAAATACTTCGAGTCCTATCTTAATAATCAAGTCGAATATATGAGCTGTAGCAGCGGCGTCTTGATATAAGCTCTCCTTCTCCCTAGCGCAGCAAATATTACCAGTCATTCCGCCAACCAGCATTGTTGTGGGCCCCGATTGTCCGAAGTTCCTTGTAACAGGTCGATATCATTCATGGCGCCGAAGTCTTGATCGGTTTCCGACTTAGGGATATAAGGCCGCCTTATGGGGTGGTCTAGATCTTGCACTACGCTCGCAACATCGAACATGAACCCGGCGCCACAGTTAGCAGTTCGATAGCCAGCCATTCGCAGCCGCGAATAAAGGTCTATAGTGATGAAAGGGGTGTCAGATTAATTGAGACTTTTGCGCACTACAAGTACATTTTCGATAAGCGGCGGTAAGGTACGAAATATCAACATCGGCGGAACTATTCCGTAGCGTGGATCTACCCCAGATTATCGTCTCTCCGCCTTTGTGATTAATTAACGGGGACCTCGGTGTGTGCTTCAACAATATTAACCACCACACCGATTGGCGCATAACGAATTTAACACAATCACCGTGCCCACAAGCCCACCGTCCCCAACAACCATCCTTCCCAATGTCTCCACCACCAACCACCATCACCCTCTCGTCCTCCTACACAGAGCTCCCCCTCCAGGACATCCGCATCTCCCACGTCCCGGCCTCCTCTCCAACACCCACGCCCGTAATCCTGCTGACACTCTATCGCCCTGGCAAACACAACGCCTTCACCAATACAATGATGGAGGAAATGGAGCGCGCGTTCGCCATGTTTGACGTTGACGATAGAGTCAGAGCAATTGTAGTTACCGGGCATGGGAAGATGTTTTGCGCGGGCGCGGATCTAGATATGGGGCTGAAGGGAGGGGATAAGGAGGTCAATGAGCATAGGGATGGGTAAGTCACGGCGGGTTAGGCCTGTAGTGCTGATGATGGGCACTGTTGCTTCTGTCCATCAGGGGTTTACCCTGATATTACAATCTCACATATAAGTACTTGCTAATTCTACGTGGGTCTGTGACAGAGGAGGCAGAGTGGTCCTCGCGATCCACCACTGCCGCAAACCAACCATCATGGCCATCAACGGCTCCGCTGTCGGCGTCGGCATGACCATGACCCTTCCCGCAGCAATCAGGATCGCAGCCGCGCCGGCAAAGTGTGGTTTCGTCTTCGCGAGACGTGGCATCGTAATGGAGGCCACGTCTTCATATTTTTTGCCAAGATTGATTGGGTACTCGAAAGCAATGTGAGCTTTACCACGTTCGACATCGCTTCTGCGATTACAGGATGGTCAATTGATGATTGTTTCTCTTAAAAGTCATCTCACAACGACTGGGTCGACGTATCCTGCCACATCTCCTCTCCTCGCTGATCTCTTCTCCGAAGTCCTGCCAGACCCCGCCGCAGTCCTCCCTCGTGCGCTTGAGCTAGCACAGGACATCGCCAAAAACACTTCCGCTGTATCGACTTACTTGATGAGACAGATGATGTGGCGCAATCCAGGGACGCCTGAAGGTACGCATTTGTTGGATTCGAGGTTACTATATGAGCTCTTTAGTAGCAGGTCAGTCCCTTACGGTTTTACACTAGCAAGCTTGGTCGTAGGTTCGTGCAACTGACAATCATGGGTCGTGACAGGGATAAGAACGAGGGAATCAAGTCTTTTCTCGAGAAGAGACCGCCCAATTTCCAGGGGACAATGCAGCAAGATGCGCCAGGAGCGTATCCGTGGTGGGAGCCTGTGGATGTAAGGAGCAGGGCTAGGGCGAACAGCGAGGCGAAACCAAAGCTTTGAACATAAATCCATAATCGCCAGAGAAAGATAACATATGACTGTGTGCTTGAAACCATTGTGGTTCTTTGACCATGACGCCTCCAGATCCGTAGTGTTCCAACGTGATATTCTACATCAAGTAATGTCTGACTGGATAACTTTCCTTGCGAACTGCGGTCAACACACCAGCCAGCCCAAAAACCACTGTATCCAATACCACTAAGTGCCTATTCTTCGGGGGTAGACCGATAACGACGAAAGCTTCGATGCCTTAGGCTTGATTAGCCAACCTCCAGTTGCAATGGCGATAATGGATCTGATATAGACAGTCATGCCGCTTCCACGGTGAAAGTTGACCCTGAGCTCTTTCAAACTTCTGACTGTGGAGACGACGTGGATGATTTTGACGTTCTGTACATTGTAATTGTGCTCGTATGCAAGGCATTGTGGCCAATGCTGCTGGCGTCACCCATCTGCTCATATCATCCTAATTCAGAGCCCTTGTTGGTGCATACCTCGTAACCGTCGTGTAAGCCGCCCTGAAGAATCCGTAAAACGTACGCAGATCCCAGCGCCTAGCCGTCAGCAATGATGTTTCACGTAGATATCATCGAGGTTCCTTCTCGCATCATTGATACAAGTAGCACAAAAGATAGCAATACCAGCCAGCGATGTCATTGCGCTGGCCGAGCCGGCAGCACCACGAGCTGCCGCGGTGTCTCAGCCACAATCACTAAGGAGGATATTATCATCTCCCTTCGCTGATGGGGTAAGCACTTTGCTGGCTGTGCGTAAGTATTGTCGTGCAAGGCTGGCGAGGCGCTGTGCAGTGGAGGCGGTGCTGTGCGATAAGCCACGAGCCTGACGTTTGGCACCCCAGACTCATGAACAGAGTCACTGCAGCAATTCCATGTGTAGTTGGTAGGGGACAGCTGCCCGTACACATGGGTGAGTGTGTTGTCCACACCTTGTGAAGGCGATCGCGATGAGGGCAAAACTGATAGAGTCGACTCCTTAGTCCGGTTTGCGGTTGCTGACTCATCATCACCGTCATGGAATCAAACTTTGCTCCCACATATACAAGATGCTGTGCAAATATCATAATAAACAGATATCAGACCATAGCGACATCCGCGAAGGCTTCTTATTGCTTCCCAGGCAGCCATGGCATCTTTACCTTATCACGAACCGGGGATCACCATAATCCTTTCTCTAACGTCTTTTCTTGCTGTATTGCGGGCTGCTAGGAGAAATCTTCATTGGCATTGTGTGGGGCACTCCACTGGGACGCACAGCATGGCTCAGTGAAGCAGTTCAAGAAACTGTGCAGTCTCTCGGGTATCTGGGGCTGATAGGCCTTGTCTTCGAGGGCGGCATGAGCACATCTCTTTCTCAGCTTCGGAAAACAGCAACCATGTCAATCAGCATTGCTACTATCGGTCTGTGCCTGCCAATTGCTCTGTCTTTCCTTCTTCTGGTCTTCCCGTTCTCCAACGGCACAAGTACAGCTCAACCAAGTCCGTTGGCCGCTTTTTCGGCGGGTGCCTCTCTCTGCTCAACGTCGCTCGGCACCACTTTCGCTATCCTGTCTGCTGCCGGTCTGCGAAATACTAAGCTTGGCGTTGTTCTTGTTGGAGCTGCGATGATGGACGATGTTGTTGGCCTTGTGATGGTGAAGATCGTCACTGCTCTCGGCAGCGGAGACTTTACAGCTTGGGGGATCGCTCGTCCTATGGTATCCTCCTTCGCGCTGTTGCTTGTCACATTAGCTGTCACGCCCTATATAATCCGGCCTCCTTTTCAATCCACAGTGAAGTGGCTTCATGATATTAGCGTATCAGAAAATGTCGAGAAAAGAAATATCAGAAAGCTCCTCAATGTACTCAAGACCAGATTTTGCAATCTCCCACATTTGCATTTCATTCTTTCAACTTTAGCCCTACTAGCATTCGTCACTATTGCCGCTTTCGTCGATGCATCGATTTTGTTTGCAGCGTTCATAGCAGGGGGATTTGTGAAGAATATTGGTGAATGCATCGTATCTCGAGAGGCTCATCATGGTGGTGAAGAGCCCGTCGATAGGTCGGCCGAGATGTACGAAAAGTACTATCATCCTGTCATTGCCTATGTTTTGGCACCATTCTTCTTCGTGAGTACCGTACTTCACTAGCTCTTACCTCATTCGCTAATCAAGCCAGGCATCTATTGGATTTGCCATCCCCATTCGCGACATGTTTGATGGTCCGGTCTTATGGAAGGGTGTTCTGTACACTCTTTTAATGATGTTTGCCAAAGCCGCCGTAGGCTCGGTAATCTATGTGGAGTATCTTCTGCGAGAACTGAGGCATGGAACACGCCGTGGCCAAAGTCGTACGGATCTCCAAGAGCAAGCGCCGCATCTGCCGGCGTCGATCATTTCATTGGCAATGATTGCACGCGGAGAGATCGGCTTTCTGATAGCTTCATTATCCTCGAGTGCTGGCACCCTGACAGTACAACCAGCTGCTTCAAGTGCCTCTGATATAGCTGCTTCAAGCCAGAGTATCTTCCTGGTTATCACATGGGCGGTCGTGCTTTGCACGCTTGTCGGACCTATAGGAGTGGGCTTTATGGTTAGAAAGCTACGGCACCTAGAAAAACCCCATTCAGGCGGTTCTTCAAACGAAGTGCGCACGTTGATTTTGGGACGCTGGGCTTGAACGATATCTATTTCCTCACTCTTATCTCTACGACTATAACCAAGAGTCTGCTCGGTGGAGTGATGGATCATCGCTTACTCAAGGCAATCAGGCAACCGGAATATTTTCTGCACAAATTCTAGGGCCCAGTACAAGGTACGGACAGAGAACGGCCTCTCGACCTAGCCTTGGCACAGACGGATCGTCTATGGGGACATGTCTTTTGGCAGGGACCATTCAGGCTGCCGTACAGCTGCAACCAGCAACCCGCTCTGTCATGGCCCTGTTGTAGAGAGCAAGGGCAGGTAATCGATCGCGATTTCGCCACTCGAAAGTCTGCCTTGTTTGCATACGAGTACTGGCGCCTTTGCGAGCCGCCCATCGCGGCTGTGCTTGGACCCGGCAAATTGTTCCAATACGCGCCCCACTTCGCAACCTCAACCCGTCAAACTCGATTCAATGACCGCAAACGGTAAGCCTTCTGCCTCCAGGGTCCGGCTTATCGTAAAGCAAAATCCTGAGGGATTCCTCAATTCGTTAATTGAATCGATGTTGCATCTGCGCCACTACACACCCACCTGGACACCTTGCTGGGCCACCGCCCTCTTTCAGTGAATGTGTTACTGTGACTTTCGATACCTACAATTCAATACCGCAAGGCACGTTTTAGGCAGCTGAATTCACTCATTTTAATGCAAGGCTTCCTATGTTTTTTCACGACATTTGTCATCGCAACAGAATTTGCGAGATGGTGTGCAAGACGAGGCTCGATGTCATTGCCCGACTTATAAGGGAATGCCTTGTCTTCTGTCAGTGGTCAAATCTTCACGAAATCCCATCTCTCTACAAACCTTTACCGCTCATTAGTAGCCTCGCTGTTACTAAGTCAACATTTCGTATATCGAGCAAGTCACATTATCAGTCTCCAAGAGTATCCTGCAACACGTCGGGCACCAACAAGTTTGCAGTAACGCGTTACACCTATTACCTTCAGATCCTTCAGATCCACTGAACATATCCCAGGACGGGAAGAGAAAGAGGGATTGGGTTAGAGGGTCTTGCAAGATGTGTTGTTTCT
>JAABUP010006059.1_pt1 | contig 17682 bp, 15 predicted proteins | sample 5559201 | NCBI WGS metagenome assembly JAABUP01 (sample SAMN10711887, study PRJNA513373) | rock metagenome | isolation source: Antarctica rocks | place: Antarctica
GCCGGGAGCCATCATCCGCGACCCGGTGCGCCTGAAGAACGACGCCCGCCGGGACGTGCCAACGACGATCGTCGCCTGTTCCTATCCGTCCGAGGTGATGATGACGATGGCCCGCGAGGGAAACCCGATGATGGCCGAGGTGGCCACCCTGCGAGACCTCGAACTGGTCGACCTGCCGACCGGGCACTGGCCGATGTGGAGCCGACCCGACGACCTGGCCACGGCCATCGCGACCGCCGCCGGCCATTGACCGGCAGTTCCGCAGTGACGTGGTGGCCCGCCCATTCCGCACGGCGATCGACTTACCGGACGCCAGGACGAGTGGTCAACGTGGCTGCGGCCGGTGTCATCCCGTGGACCGGATCGGCCGCTGATCGGTTCAGCGCGCTCGGACCAGCACCGCGGGATGGGCATGTCGTTCGGGGACTCTGCCCCGCCCGATGCCGCCGGTGTCGTCGCTGTCGGCAACGCGGTCCGCGGGGGCGGGGTGTGCTGCCCGTTCCGCAGGCGCTGTGCCTGCTGCGGATTTCGTCGGCGCCGTGGTGGTCTCGACCGTCGCCCGGTGCGCCCGGTCGAGCGCATCGAGTAGATCGGCCACCAGGTCCTCTGCCGCCTCGATGCCGACGGAGACCCTGAGTAGACCGTCGCCGATGCCGGCCACGGCACGTGCATGCGGCGTCATCGACGCATGGGTCATGGTGGCCGGGTGGGCGATCAAACTCTCGATGCCGCCGAGGGATTCGGCCAGGCTGAAGCAGCGCAGGCTCTGAAGGAAGGCGCGGACCGCTGCCTCGCCGCCGGCCAGGTCGATGCTGAGCATGGCGCCGAATCCACCCTGCTGCCTGACCGCGATCCGATGGCCGGGATGATCTTTCAGCCCGGGATAGTGGACGGTCGCGACAGCCGGATGCCCGACGACCGCTTCGACGACGGCGTGCGCATTCTCCTGGTGAGCCCGGATGCGGGTGTGCAGAGTGCGAACTCCGCGAACCGTCAAGTAACTATCGAACGGACTTCCGGTGAGCCCCAACACATTCGACCACCAGTCGATCTGCTGGTGCAGCTCTTCGCTGGCGGCAATCACCGCACCGCCGACCACATCGCTGTGCCCGTTGATGTATTTGGTGGTCGAATGCACCACCAGGTCGACCCCGAACTCCAAGGGCCGCTGCAGGATCGGCGACAGGAAGGTGTTGTCCGCCACAACAGTCGCTCCCACCTGGTGGGCAGCCGTCGTCACCGCCTGGATGTCGGTGATGCGCAGCAACGGGTTCGACGGCGTCTCCAGCCAGACCACCTTCGGGGCGGTGGGTGACCGCAGCGCCGCCCGGACTGCCGCTGAATCACCGAAGTCGACCGTCACCAGTTGGAACTGGCCACGCCGGGACAGGGTGTCGAACAGCCGCCAGCTACCCCCGTAACAATCGTGGGGTATCACGATCGTGTCGCCCGGACACAGCAACGCGTTCACACACAGGGCGATGGCCCCCATGCCGGTCGCCGTGATCACAGCACCCGCACCACCCTCCAGGGTGCTGAGCGCCTCGGCCAGCACATCCCTGGTGGGATTTCCGCTGCGGGTGTAGTCGTAGCGACGAGGTTCGTCGAACCCGGCAAAGCTGTAGTTGGAGGAGAGATGGAGCGGGGGCACGATGGCGCCGTGAGCCGGGTCGCTGTCGATGCCGGCTCGGATGCCGCGAGTGAGGCGGGAGATCTCGGTCATTCGTTGTGCTTTCCCAGGGTCTCGAGCTTGCCGAACCTGAGCGCGACCGGGAATGGCAGTGCGGATGGCGATACCCGTCGGGTCCGTCGCCCGCATTCCATCTTCCGGTGAACGGGCCGAACGCCCGAACGCCGCAGGATTTGGCACCTTTCCCGCGGATTACTCCGTGGGAGGCTGCCCCGGCTTCGTCGGGCCTGTCCCTCAGCCGGTCGTGATGGATACGTCAGAGACCATAGCCGATGTGTCGGGCAGCTGGAACAACGTCCCGCATTCTGGGAGGCCGCAGTGCCAGAGGCGGCTGTCCGGTCGGCCACCGTAGCTCCATAGACTGGCGCGGTGAGCGATCGAACCTTCGGATTCCGCACCCGGGCGCTGCACGCCGGTGGAACGCCGGATGCGACGACCGGCGCCAGGGCGGTGCCCATCTACCAGTCCACATCGTTCGTCTTCACCGACACGCAGGACGCGGCCAACCTGTTCGCGCTGCAGAAGTACGGCAACATCTACTCGCGGATCGGCAATCCCACGGTGGCCGCCCTCGAGGAGCGGATCGCCTCGCTGGAGGGCGGGATCGGCGCGGTAGCCACCGCGTCCGGAATGAGTGCCGAGTTCATCACCTTCGCGGCTCTGGCCGGGAGCGGCGACCACATCGTCGCGGCTTCCCAGCTGTACGGCGGCACCGTCACCCAACTCGACGTCACCCTCCGTCGGTTCGGCATCAACACCACGTTCGTCCCCGGCACCGATCCCGCCGACTACGCCGCCGCCATCGGCGAGAACACCAAGGCGGTCTACGCGGAGGTGATCGCCAACCCGTCCGGCGAGATCGCCGACATCGCCGGGTTGGCCGAGATCGCCCACGCTGCAGGCATTCCGCTGATCCTGGACGCGACTCTGGGCACCCCGTACCTGGTCCGGCCGATCGAGCACGGCGCGGACATCGTGATCCATTCGGCGACCAAGTTCCTCGGCGGGCACGGCACCACGCTGGGCGGGGTGGTGGTGGAGTCCGGCACCTTCGACTGGGGCAACGGCCATTTTCCGACACTCACCGAGCCGGTGCCGTCTTACGGCGACATTCGCTGGTGGGACAACTTCGGCGAGTTCGGCTTCCTCACCAAGCTGCGAAGCGAGCAGCTCCGCGACATTGGCCCGGCGCTGTCGCCGCAGTCGGCGTTCCTGTTGCTGCAAGGCGTGGAGACCCTGGCGCAGCGGATGGACGCCCACCTGGTCAACGCGCGCGCTGTCGCCGAGTGGCTGGAGGCCGATCCGCGCATCGCCTACGTCAACTACGCGGGGCTGCCGGGCCATGTCCACCACGACCGGGCGAAGCGGTATCTCCCACTGGGGCCCGGCTCGGTGTTCGCATTCGGACTGCGCGGCGGTCGGGAGGCGGGTCAGCGATTCATCGAGGCGCTGCAACTGTGCTCACATCTGGCCAATGTCGGCGACGCCCGCACCCTGGTTCTGCACCCGGCGTCGACCACACATCGTCAGCTGACGGCTGAGCAACTGCAGAGCGCCGGTGTGGCTGCGGACCTGATCCGCATCTCGGTGGGACTCGAGGACGCCGGCGATATTGTGTGGGACCTGGACCAGGCGCTCGATGCGGCCACTAGCGGTGGAGGTGGGACCGGATGACAGGCCGCGACGGTGCACCGGAAGGTGCCAGAACCTGGCGCGGTCCCTCGGCGGCGGAGCGGCTGCGGATCCTGCAGCAGACCACGTCCATCGCCATCGTCGGTGCATCGGACAAGCCGTCACGGGCGTCGTACTTCGTGGCCACGTACCTGCTGTCCGCCAGCGCGTACCGGCTCTACTTCGTGAACCCGACTCTGAAGGAGATCCTCGGGCATCCCGTGTACGCGTCGCTGGCCGACCTGCCGGAGCGGCCCGATCTGGTCGACGTGTTCCGCCGGCATGACGACCTGCCCGGCGTACTGGACGAGGCGATCGCCGTCGGCGCCAAGACCCTGTGGCTGCAGCTGGGTTCCTGGCACGAGGGGGTCGCCCGACGTGCCCAGCAGGCCGGCCTGCAGGTGGTGATGGACAGGTGCACCAAGATCGAACATGCCCGCTTCCACGGCGGCCTGCACCTGGCCGGATTCAACACCGGCGTCATCTCTTCCAAGCGGCAGGTCACCGCGCGCTGACCGCCGGGCCACTCGCCCCGCGTTCCGCCCCACCCCCGCGCACCCGGCGCTGCCAGCGCCCCCGGCGAGGATCGACTTCAGGCCTACAGCGCGGGGTAGAGGGGGTAGCGCTCGGCGACCGCCGTCACCCGCGCCCGGAGCTTGTCGGCCAGTGACGGTTCCAGGTCGCCGGCCGGCGCGGTCAGGGCGGCGGCGATGACGTCGGACACCTCGGTGAACGCCGCCACGTCCAGCCCGCGGGTGGCCAGCGCGGGGGTACCGATCCGCAGCCCGGAGGTCACCATGGGTGGCCGGGGGTCGAAGGGCACCGCGTTGCGGTTCACCGTGATGCCGATCGAGTGCAGCCGGTCCTCGGCCTCCCGGCCGTCAAGGTCGGCGTCGCGCAGATCGACCAGCACCAGGTGCACGTCCGTGCCGCCGGTCAACACCGTCACGCCGGCCGCGGCGACGTCGGCGCCGGACAACCGCGCTGCCAGCACCTGCGCCCCGTCGATGGTGCGCCGGGCGCGTTCGACGAAGGCCGGATCGGCGGCCATCTTGAACGCCACCGCCTTGGCCGCGATCACGTGCTCCAGCGGGCCCCCCTGCTGACCGGGGAACACCGCCGAATTGATCTTCTTCGCCAGCGCCGGGTCATCGGTCAGGATGACGCCGCCGCGCGGACCGCCGAGCGTCTTGTGGGTGGTGGTGGTGGTGACGTGCGCATGTGGCACCGGGTTCGGATGCAGCCCGGCCGCCACCAGCCCCGCGAAGTGGGCCATGTCCACCAACAAGTAGGCGCCTACGTCGTCGGCGATGTGCCGGAACCGGGCGAAGTCCAGCTGCCGGGAGTAGGCCGACCAGCCGGCGATGATCAGCTTCGGGGCGTGATCGTGGGCCAGCTTCGCCACCGCGTCCATGTCGATTCGGTAGTCCTCCTTGGACACCTCGTAGGCGGCCACGTCATACAACAGGCCGGAGAAATTGATCTTCATGCCGTGCGTCAGGTGCCCGCCGTGGGCCAGCGACAGCCCGAGGATGGTGTCGCCCGGCTTGATCAGAGCCTGCATCGCCGCGGCGTTCGCCTGGGCGCCGGAATGCGGCTGGACATTCGCGAAGCCGGCGCCGAACAGTGCCTTGATGCGTTCGATGGCCAGCGTCTCGATCTGGTCGACGAACTCGCAGCCGCCGTAATAGCGGCGGCCCGGGTAGCCCTCGGCGTACTTGTTGGTCAGCACACTGCCCTGGGCCTGCAAGGCGGCGACCGGCGCGAAGTTCTCGGAGGCGATCATCTCCAGCGTCGACTGCTGGCGGTGCAGTTCCTGCGCCACCAGCGATGCCACCTCCGGATCAGCCTGCTCGAGCGAGGCGTCCAGTCCCGGCCACGCGGGCGTGTCGCCGGCAGGTGACGCGGCGGGGTTGGCGGTGGCGGCAACGGACATGGGCAGCTGGCTCCTTGGTTCCGGCATCCGGGTGGCGCGAGCACGATAGGCCTCAGTGGCATCGTAACGATCGTGTGACGGGGCTGGTCGACCGGCAGCACGGACCTCTACCGTTCGGAGTTTGCGCCGGTTCGACGTGCGCGACGTCGCCGGCCTCAACAAGGAGGTCGAATTGAGAGTGCCCCGTCAGCGGATGATGGTGGCCGGGATCGCCGCAACCATGGTGCTGTCCCTCGCCGCCTGTGCTTCTTCGAACAGGAACACCAACTCCAGCACTGCGAACGCCGGCAGCGCTGATGCGTCGGCGACGTCGGGCGGCGGGGGCGCATCCGACACCGCAACCTCGGCGGCCGCTGACACTTCCGGCAGCTCGAGCTCCTCTTCCGCTCCCGGCAGCAGCGCTGCCGGGGGCGGATCGAATGCCACCTTCACGTTCGGCGCCGCCGGTGCGCCGTCGATGTTCGACCCGCTGTATGCCACCGACGGTGAGTCGTTCCGCCCGGCACGGCAGATGATGGAAGGTCTGGTCGGGTTCAAGGCTGGTACCGCGGACCTGGAGCCCAAGCTCGCCGAGTCCTGGACCCAGTCCAAGGACGGCAAGACCTGGACCTTCAAGATCCGCCAGAACGTCAAGTTCCAGGACGGCACCGCCCTGGACTCGAAGGCCGTCTGCTACAACCTCGACCGGATGTACAGCCAGACCGGCGCCGGCGCCACCCAGGCGCAGTACTGGTCGGACACCATGGGCGGGTTCAAGGGCCAGAAGGACGACGCCGGCAAGGAGGTCCCATCGCTGTACGTCTCCTGCGCCGCCGACGGCGACAACGCCGTGGTCAAGATCGCCCGCGCCACCTCGAAGTTCCCATCGCTGCTCGGACTGCCATCGTTCTCCATCCAGTCGCCGACCGCGCTGGACAAGTACAAGGCCAACGACGTCAAGGCATCCGGCGAGGCGTTCACCTACCCGGAGTACGCGACCGGGCACCCGACCGGCACCGGCCCGTTGAAGTTCGGCAAGTACGACAAGGCCAACGGCGTGATCGAACTCGTCCGCAACGACGACTACTGGGGTCCCAAGGCCACCATTGCCAAGCTGATCTTCAAGGTCATCCCGGACGAGACCGCCCGCAAGCAGGCCCTGCAGTCCGGCAGCATCGACGGCTACGACCTGCCCAACCCGGCCGACTGGGACAGCCTGAAAGCGAACTTCAACCTGCTGATCCGCCCGGCGTTCAACGTCATGTACCTGGGCATCGACCAGAAGAACAACCCGAAGCTGCGGGATCTGCGTGTCCGGCAGGCCATCGCCTACGCCATGAACCGGCAGGACTTCGTCGCCTCCCAGCTCCCGGAGGGCGCCAAGGTGGCGTTGAACTTCTACCCGGACACCGTCGACGGCTGGACCGATCAGGTGACCCAGTACAAGTACGACCCGGCGAAGGCGAAGTCGCTGCTGGCCGAGGCCGGAGCCACCGATCTGACCCTCAAGTTCTGGTGGCCGACCGAAGTGTCGCGGCCGTACATGCCGAACCCGAAGGACGTCTTCACCGCGTTCTCCGCGGATCTGCAGGCCGTGGGCATCAAGCTGCAGGTCACCTCCAAGCCGTGGAACGGCGGCTACCTGGACGGCGTCGACGCGCTGCAGCCTGATCTGTTCCTGCTCGGCTGGACCGGCGACTACAACACGCCGGACAACTTCATCGGTACCTTCTTCAGCGACGTGACTAACCGGTTCTACACCAAGGCCGCGCCCTGGGGCGCCCAGCTGAGCAAGGAGATGGAGGCTGCCGACAGCGAGCCGGACCCCGGGAAGCGGAAGGCCGACTACGTCGAACTGAACAAGAAGCTCATGAGTGAGTACCTACCGGCGATCCCGATCTCGCACTCTCCGCCGGCCCTGGTGCTGGCGAAGAACATCGGTGGTGTTGTTCCTTCTCCGTTGACGGACGAGGACTACGCGCACGCGACCAAGAGCGAGAAGTAGCGCCCGACCTACGGCGAGCACCGGCACCATGCCGGTGCTCGCCGTTGCGTAGGAGGGACTCCGCGGCGTGCTCCGATTCACCGTAAGACGGCTCTTGCAGCTGGTCATCGTCATGTTCGTGTTGTCGCTGTTGCTGTTCTTCTGGTTGCGATCTCTGCCAGGTGGACCGGACAGCGCGATCTGTGCAGATCGCTGCACCCCCGCGGAGCGTGCTGCGCTGCGCAACGCGATGGGGATGGACCAGCCGATCTGGACCCAGTACCTCAAGTACATGGGCCGGGTGCTCGGCGGCAACTTCGGGGTGTCGTCCGCGGTGGATTCCGGCACCGCGGCGTTGCAGGTGTTCTTCGCCAGGCTGCCGGCCACCATCGAGCTGACGGTGGGCGCGTTGCTGCTCGCCCTGGTGTTCGGCGTCCCTCTGGGATATCTGGCGGCTCGGCGCAAGGGTGGCTGGTTCGACAATGCCGGTGTCATCGCCTCTCTGGTCGGCATTGCCGTTCCGGTGTTCTTCCTGGCCTATCTGCTCAAGTTCGTCTTCGCGGTGAAGCTGGGCTGGTTACCGGACAGCGGCCGGCAGTCCACCGGTCTGGACGCCACCAGGGTCACCGGGTTCTTCGTCCTGGACGGGCTGATGACCCGGGAATGGGACGCCGCATGGGACTCGGTGACACACCTTGTCCTGCCGTCGGTTGCGCTGGGCACCATTCCGTTCGCCGTCATCTTCCGCATCACCAGATCTGCCGTCATCGACGTGCAGAACGAGGACTACGTCCGGACCGCGGAGGCCAAGGGGTTGACCACCCGGGTGGTGCGGCGCCGGCACATCCTGCGCAACGCCATGCTGCCGGTGGTCACCGTCACCGGACTGCAGGTGGGCGCGCTGCTGGCCGGCGCGGTTCTCACCGAGACGGTGTTCGCCTACCCGGGGCTGGGTCAGGCGACGGCGATCGCCTTCCAGCAACGCGACTACGCGGTGCTCCAGGTGCTGGTGCTGGCATCGGCCGCCACCTATGTGATCGTCAATCTGCTGGTGGACCTGTCGTACGCGCTGATCGACCCTCGAATCAGGACCAGGTGAGCCCGTCATGGTGGGGATGACGAAGAAGAAGGAACAGATCGACACGCTGGCGTCGTCGGCGGCCACCGCGGTGGTCGATCCCGGCGGTGCCGGCGGCTCGATCCTGGCCGATGCCTGGCGCCGGCTCCGGGTCAGCCCGGTGTTCTGGATCGGCGCGGTGATCATCACGTTGTTCGTGCTGCTGGCGATCTTCGCCAACCTGGTCGCGCCGCATGATCCGGGCGAGCTGCTGTTGCGGAGCCAGACCCGGCTGGCCCGCAACCAGTTGGCGCCACCGCAGCCCGGTTTCCCGCTCGGCGGCGACACTCTCGGCCGTGACGAGTTCTCCCGGCTGATCATCGGCAGTCGGCAGACGTTGCTCGTCGGGGTGCTTGCCACGCTGATCGGGTTTACCGGGGGAATGATTCTGGGAACCCTGGCCGGGGCGCTGGGCGGCTGGGTCGACACCCTGGTGATGCGGGTGGTGGACGTGATGCTGTCCATTCCCAGTCTGCTGCTGGCCATCTCGATCGCGGCGCTGTTCGTGAACCCGAGCCAGACCAGCGTGATCATCGCGGTGGCCACCGTGCAGGTACCGGTGTTCGCCCGGTTGCTCCGTGGCCAGATGCTCTCGCAACGGGAATCCGATCACGTGCTTGCCGCCAGGGCGCTCGGCGTGCGGCCCGGCCCGATCGTCTTCCGGCACATGCTGCCGAACTCGCTCAGCCCGGTGATCGTGCAGGCAACACTGGTGGTGGCCATCTCCATCATCGACGCGGCAGCGCTGTCGTTCCTCGGCCTGGGTTCTCAGGACGTGGCGGTCCCCGAGTGGGGACAGATGCTCGGCGAGGCGCAACTCAAGATCGATTCGTATCCCTCGCTGGCCTTCTTGCCGGCCGGTTGCATCGTGGTGGTGGCGCTCGGTTTCACCTTGTTCGGTGAATCCTTGCGTGAGGCCCTGGATCCGAAGAACCGGAGGTGACGGCATGGCTTTGCTGTCGGTCGAAGGCCTGAAGGTGGAGTTCCGTCGGCGGGGACTTGACGCGTTCACCGCCGTGGACGGGGTCAGTTTCGAGGTCGGCCCGGGGCAGACGGTTGGCCTGGTCGGCGAGTCAGGATGCGGCAAGTCGGTGACCAGCCTGGCCATCATGCGATTGCTGCCCACCCGCGGCAACAAGGTGTCCGGACGGGTCTCGTTCGACGGCACCGACCTGCTGTCGCTGGACATGCGGGACATGCGCGATCGACGCGGACGGGATCTGGCGATGATCTTTCAAGATCCGCTGTCCAGTCTCAATCCGGTGATCCCGATCGGTCTGCAGGTCTCCGAGGTGCTGGAACGCCATCGCGGAATGAACAGGGCAGCGGCCAGGGTGGAGTCGCGGGATCTGCTCGACCAGGTCGGGATCCCCGACCCGACAAGGCGTCTGCGGGAGTACCCGCATCAGCTGTCCGGCGGGATGCGGCAGCGCGCGCTGATCGCGATGGCGCTGGCCTGCCGGCCGCGACTGCTCATCGCTGACGAGCCGACCACCGCCCTCGACGTCACCATCCAGGCTCAGATCCTGTCGCTGCTGGGCACTCTGGTCCGCGAACACGGCACCGCCATGATCATGATCACCCATGATCTCGGTGTCGTCGCCGGCCTGTGCGACGAGGTGAACGTCCTGTACGCCGGCCGGATCGTGGAACGCGCGAACCGGCATGAACTGTTCGCTCGGCCACAGCACCCGTACACCAACGGCCTGCTCGGATCGATTCCGCGGCTGGACGCTCCGGCCGGCGAACGGCTGAATCCGGTGCGGGGTTCGGTCACCGACAACATCCCGTGGACCGGTGGCTGCGCCTTCGCCCCGCGCTGCGACAACGAGATCGAGGCGTGCCGTCAGGATTCGCCCGGGTTGACGCCCGCGCCGGTGGGCGGCGAGCATCTACTCCGTTGCTTCAATCCAGTCGTCCCGGCAACTGATCCCACCGCCGTGTCGATCGGAGGGAAGTCGTTGTGACGCAACACCGATCGGGCAGCGCTCCGTTCCCGGATGGTCCCAGTGGGGCGCCGGCACCGAAGTTCACCGAGCGCATCGAGTCGTTGGACGTCGGCGGCCTGGCGGAGACCGGTGCCGCTACGGAGGAGGACGTTTCGCAGGGCCGGGCGTCCGCCGCCGAGATGTCGGCCGCCACCGCAGATGCCGACGTCCTGCTCGAGGTGAACGACCTGAAGGTGCACTTCCCGATCAAGCGTGGTTTGCTGTTCGACCGGACGGTGGGCCATGTCTATGCCGTCGACGGCGTCTCGCTGGCCGTCCGTAAGGGTGAGACCTACGGCCTGGTCGGCGAATCAGGTTGCGGCAAGACCACTCTCGGCCGTGGGATTCTCCGGCTGATCGAACCGACCAGCGGTCAGGTGATCTTCGACGGAACCGACATCGCGGCGCTCAGCAAGGAGGAGATGCGCAGGACCAGGCACCGGATGCAGATGATCTTCCAGGATCCGCTGGGATCGCTGGACCCCAGGCAGAGCGTCGAGTCCATTCTGATCGAGGGCATGAAGGCGCACGGTCTGGACAAGGGTCATCAATCGACGAACAAGGAGCTGCGGGCTCTGCTCTCCTCGGTGGGGATGCCAGCGAGTTCGCTGCGCAAGTATCCCCACGAGTTCTCCGGTGGCCAGCGTCAGCGCATCGGCATCGCCAGGGCGCTGACCGTCGGACCGGACCTGATCGTCGCCGACGAACCGGTGTCCGCGCTGGATGTTTCGGTGCAGGCGCAGGTGGTGAACCTGCTGGAGGATCTGCAGGCCGAGCGCGGGCTGACCTACATCGTCATCGCGCACGATCTGGCTGTCGTCCGGCACATCTCGGACCGGGTAGGGGTGATGTATCTCGGCGCGTTGGTGGAGGAAGCTCCGTCCGCCGACGTCTATGTTGAACCGCTGCACCCCTACACTCGGGCCCTGATGTCGGCGGTCCCGGTACCTGACCCGGTGCTGGAGGACACCCGCGAACGGATCATCCTGACCGGCGATCTGCCGTCACCGGCCAGTCCGCCCTCGGGGTGCCGCTTCCACACCCGCTGTCCGTGGCGGCAGCAGACGTTGTGCGACACCGATCGTCCGGTGCTCACCGAGCTCAAGCGCGGCCACCGGGTCGCCTGTCACTACGCCGCGGACATCGCCTCCGGCCGATTGGCACCGAACTCGTTGCCACCGGAACTGGTGTAGGACGGGCACCGCCGTTCCGGTAGGGCCGGCCGGTTTCGGCGGAGAAGTGCTCTCAGCCGGGGGGTCCGGGGGTCGCCGGTGCTCTCGGCCGGCTGGTGGCCACCGCGCGAAAATTCCTCGTGCGCCGCCCGCGGCGGTGACGGGTGTGGTCTCATCGAGCCGACCAGCTCCAGATCGGAAGGATCACCATGTGCCCGCACTGCGGCCAGCCGTTCGGCGTCGGTCCGAGCTGTCAGTACTGCGGATACCCGGCAGCGACCGCCGTCAGCCGGCCATCCCGGCGGGGGTGGGCGTACGCCGTGCTCGGTTGGTGTCTTTGCTGGTGGCCGGGTTGGTCATCTGGCGAGTAGCCGATCCGCCGACGAGCGCCGGTTCGCCGGTGGCCGGGGCCACAGGCCAGCTGCCGCCCACCCCGGCGACCCTGTCCACCACGGATACCTCGACGACCGACACCACGACGACCGACACCACGACGACAGATGCCTCGACCACCGACAGCCCGACGACAGACACCCCGACCACCGGCGCACGAACCACGGACACCCCGACCACTGACAGCCCGACCTCCGACACCCCGACCTCCGGCAGCCAGACCACCGATAGCCCGACCTCGGAAAGCCAGACCGGCCCGCTGTCGTCCACAAGTGGCCAGAGTTCCGGGGTAGCGACGCCCGGAGTTCTCAAAGTCGGGTTGACCTCCCTGCCGACCACGACGGATCCGGCCACCGACAGCGGTGTTACCTCGGTCATCTGGCATCAGGTTTTCGACACCTTGACCACCTATCGGGGTTCCTCGGCGACACCGGCACCCGATCTCGCGACGAGCTGGGAGTCTGCGTCCAACGGCAAGGTCTGGACGTTCCGGATCGTTTCCGGCAAGAAGTTCCATGACGGCGTTCCGGTCACCGCGAAGGCGGTGTGCGACAACTTCAACTTCTGGAACACGGTGAAGGGCAATGCCCAGGCCGAGTACTACAACTGGACGTATTACTTCCGCGGATTCGCGGGCCAGCCGGGTGCGCTCTTCACCTCCTGCAAGGACGCCGGCACTTCCGCCGTCCTGACCTTCGCGAACTCGATGCCGGCGCTGCCGGACATCCTCACCCTGCAGACATTCGGGATCCACTCACCATCGAGCCTGGCCGCCCGAAAGCCGGTCGGCAGCGGGCCGTACCAGTGGGTTTCGGCCTCTCCGACGACGGTCGTGCTGCGTGCCTCCGGCCCGGGTAGCGGGAGAACCGCCACCCTTCAGTTCCTGCAGATCGCGGATCCAGCTGCGCTGGCCCCCGCAGTCCGCAACGGCCAGATTCAGCTGTCGTACCGGCGCGGTGTGCCGCAGGGCGCCGACGCCGGCGTCACCGTCGAACCACCGCTGGGCGACCTGCAGGTGTCGCTGAATCTGTACGGGGGACATGGGCCACTGGCCGACGACAAGGTGCGCGCGGCCGTCGTCGGGGCCGTCGATCGCACCGCCATTGCGCGGGCCGTACGGTCCGAGCCGGCGTCCTCGGTGCTGCCGGCGATCTTCGGCGGCCCCCGACCACCGTTCTCGGCGCCGAATCCGGCCGCGGCTTCGTCGGTCCTGAAGGGCAACGGCGTTGTGCTGACGATGGGGGTACGCAGTTTCGGCTCAAGCCGAGCCGAACCAACGATCGCCCGGCTGATCAGCGCTCAACTGGTCAAGGTCGGTGTCACCGTGAAGACGAAGATGTACAACTCGGTCTCCAGCTACTACGACGAGATACAGGCCGGCAAGATCGACCTGTCCATCGGGCAGGTGCAGGCGTACATGGGCGATCGCGGTGATTTCGTGAGCGTGTACGCACCGAACGCCGTCTTCGGGTGGGTGTTGCCGAAGAACACCAGGGGGGCTCTGGGCAACCAGATCGCCCAGGCGCTGAGCAGGCCGGAGAACGAAGCCAGGCAGGCGGCATCCAGCGCGGCGCTGACCGAACTCCTCAGCCAGAACGCGGTGCTGCCGCTGTTCACCACGGGCGGGACCTGGCTGGTCGGCAGCGGCGTGGACGGCTTCCGGCCGGCGCCGTTCGACACGGCCCGGTTGGACACGGTTTCGGTGCGCTGAGGGTCCGCCCACCCGTCGGCAGAGGGGCTACTGGCCGATCAGGTACTTGATCGCAGCGCTGGCCAGAGCGTTGGCGATCTGTTCCTGCCCGGTAGCCGAGGACATCATGGCCGCGTCGCCCGGGTTCTTCATGTTGCCCATCTCCACCATCACGGTCGGTCGCACCGACAGGTTCAGGCCGGCGAGGTCTCCACGCTTCCACAGCCCGTCCTGACCCAGATGGGTGCTCGGCTGCAAACCGCCGTCCACCAGGGCATTGCGCACGTCCCTGGCCAGCCGCGCGGACTGGGCCGCCATTTCCGGGCCGGCCGGATCGCGTTCCGCCGTCATTGCGTAAAAGCCGTGCGCTCCCTGGTCGTCACCGTCACCGTGAATCGAGATCACCGCTGCCGCCTGGCTGTCATTGCCGATCGCCGCCCGCTGGTTGACGCACGGACCGACGCCGTCGTTCGAGCTGCGGGTCATGATCACCGTGATGCCCCTGGCCTCCAGGTTCGCCTTGAGGTGCTCGGCGACCTTCCAGTTGAACAGGGCCTCGGTGTAACCGTCGTTGGTCTCGGTTCCGGTGGTGTTGCACGCCTTCCGCTGGCCGAAACCGGCGTCCACCTGCTGGTTGATGATCTCCGGGTGCACGTGGTTCTGCCCGTTGTGACCGGCGTCGATCACCACCACCTTGTGTGTCATGGTGCCGCCACCTCGGGGTTGGTTCACCGCAGCGGTGGTGGGCGTGGTCGGTGGGTCGGGTGTTGACGGCGGGGAGGGCACGGTGCTGGTGCTCTGTGCGGAGGTGCTGGTCGCCGGGGTGGTCGCCGGGGTGGTCTGCTCGGTGGTGGCGGTCGTCTGCTCGGTGGTGACGGTGGTGACGGTGGTGCCGGTGGTGCCGGTGGTGCCGGTGGTGCCGGTGGTGCCGGTGGTGGCGGTGGTGGCGGGGAAGGTGGTCGGGGTCGGTGACGGTGCACTGATCGACGAGGGTGCGCTGCTCGCCGGCACCCTCACCGATCCGCGCGTGTTCTTGGGCGGCACCGTCACCGTGGTGGTGCTGTCCGTTGCCGACGGTCCGGCTGTGCTGACGGCGGGAACCGAGGGTCCCGACGACGACGGCGCAGATGACCCTGATGCGTCACCGGCCGCTCCCCCCAGGGTCGGCACCGTGACGGTGGGCCGGCTGACGGTCGGCACGACGTGTGCGGTCGCCGATGCGGTGCTGGCCGGTGCGGTACTGGCCGGTGCCGGCGGGCTCGGCTCCGCGGTGTTGGCGGTACCGCAGGCGGCTACCGCGAGCACTGCGACGCACAGCACGGCGGTGGTGGTGGATGAGCGGAATCGCAGGCGGGCACGCATGGGTCCACAGTGCCAGGCGAAGGGGCCGCGGCCGCGTCAACACGTCGAGGACTGGTCCACCAGTAGGCTCGGATGAGATCTTCACCGTCCGTGATGGGAGCGTCATGCAGCCAGGTTTGCCGGATCTGAGCCAGATCATGCTGAAGGCGCAGCAGATGCAGGACGCCGTCGAGCAGGCGAAGGCATCACTGGCGGATTCCGAGGTTTCCGGGTCTGCCGGTGGCGGCGTGGTGACCGTCATGGTCAGCGGCGACGGCGAGCTCAGGTCGGTAACGATTTCGCCGGAAGCTGTCGACCTGGACGACCTGGAGACGCTCGGCGACCTGGTGGTAGCGGCCGCGCGGGATGCCAGCCGCAAGGCCGGGGAGATGAGTGAGCAGTTGATGGCGCAGGCCACCGGGGGGTTCGATCTGGAATCGCTCGGGCTCGGTGGCTTCCCCGGAATGCCGCAGCCGCCGGCGGACCCGGGCGCCCTGCCGGGCTCGGGTTCGGGTTCGGGTTCGGGTTCCGGTTCGGGAGACTGAGGCGTTGTACGAGGGACCGGTCCAGGATCTGATCGACGAACTAGGCCGGCTACCGGGTATCGGCCCGAAATCCGCCCAGCGCATCGCGTTCTACCTGCTGACCGTCGACAGCGCCGACATCGACCGGCTGCAGTCCGCTCTGCGTCGGGTCAAGGAGGACGTCCGGTTCTGCACGCTGTGCGGGAACGTCGCCGAGGGCGACCTGTGCCGGGTGTGCGCGGACCCGCGTCGTGACGCGTCGTTGATCTGTGTTGTCGAGGAGTCCAAGGATGTAGCAGCGGTGGAACGGACCAGGGAGTTCCGCGGTCGTTACCACGTGCTGGGCGGCGCCATTTCACCGATCGACGGCATCGGCCCCGATCAGCTGCGGATCGCCGAACTGTTGAAGCGGATCGCCGAACCCGGAGTGTCGGAGGTGATCCTGGCGACCGATCCCAACCTCGAGGGCGAAGCCACCGCCACCTATCTGATCCGGCTGCTGCGCACCTTTCCCGATCTGTCGGTCACCCGGCTGGCGTCCGGGCTGCCGGTCGGCGGCGACCTGGAGTACGCCGACGAGGTCACCCTCGGCCGGGCCTTCTCCGGCCGTCGCTCGGTGAACGACTGAGCGTCGGCGTCGGCGTCGGCGGTTGGCGGCTGGCGGCGCCGGCTTCGGCGATGATCGACTTCGGGTGTCTTGTGACTGGTGGGTCAGAACGCGCACGCCTCATCCTGGTGACGGGTGTTGATCCTGGCTGGGTCCGGCTTCGGCGACCAGACGGTCGGTCAGTTCCCGCAGGACAGCCGGGTCAGGAGTAGGGAGTCCGAATACCGACGCCAAGTAGAGGCCGTTACCGAACTGCAGGATCAGCTCTGCGGTGACCGGGTCGTCGACGGCGTCGCGCACCGGCTGTTCCCAGACCGAGAAGATCTCGGCCAGCAGGTTGCCGAGCTCCGCATCGTCGTCGCCGGCAGCCGGATCGGCTGCCGAGCCGGCGTCAGCTGACCGGTCGGAGGACCGGATCGCATTGATCAACGCGATGACGAAGCCGCGCTCTTCCTCATCCCTGGGCGCCGTGTACTCGAGGTATGCCCGGACCACGCCGTCCTTGGTGTCGTGTCCGGCCAACTCGGCGGCGACCGAGTCCCTGGTACGGGTGAGCAGCCCGCGGTACAGCGCCTGTTTGGTCGGGAAGTGGTACAGCAGCCCCCCCTTGGAGATGTCGGCCTCCGCGGCGACGTTCTCCAGGGTGGCCGCCGACGTGCCGCCACGTGCCAGCAGGGCTCGCATCGCGACCAGAATCCGCTCGCGGGTGTCGGTGGACATGGCATACACTGTACCGGCCGGACGGTTCAGTCGGACGATCCGCACGGCATCCGCCCCATGATCGCCTCTCGAGCGAAGGGCTGGTCATCCGGCCACCAGTCACCTTCGAACGGAGTCACTGCCGTGTTCGGCCCCTATCTGAAGGTGCTGCGTCTTCCGGGCGCAGCACGGTTCTCGGCAGCCGGCCTGCTGGCCCGCATGCAGATGTCGATGATCGGCGTCGGCGCGGTGCTGTTGATCTCGGCTGTCCGCGATTCGTACGGGCTGGCCGGCGCGGTTTCGGCCATCTACGCCGTTGCCGGCGCCGTCATCAGCCCGCAGATCTCCCGGTTCATCGACGCGCGGGGACAGCGCATGGTCGTTCCGATCCAGTTGGCTGTTCACGTGCCGTCGCTGGCTGCGATGATCCTGATCGCTGTGTACACACCGATGAACTGGCCGATGCTGGCGCTGGCGGTGGTGGCCGGCGCCACCCAGCCCAACGTCGGACCGCTGGTCAGGGCCCGCTGGTCGGCGATGTTGTCCGGGACACCGCAACTGCGGACCGCCTTCGCCTGGGAATCGCTGATCGACGAGGTGGTCTTCATCTTCGGGCCGGTGCTGGCGACCTTCCTTGCGCTGCAGCTGTTCCCGGCTGCCGCGTTGATCGTGGCCACCGCCTTCCTGACCGTTGGTGCCCTATTCCTGATCCGGCAGACGATGACCGAACCACCGGCTTCCGGGAGAATGCGCGGTTCGGGCGGCCGGCCGGCCATCTTCCTCCCAGGCGTAGGCGGCATCGTAGCGATCTTCGTCCTGCTGGGGGGGGTGTTCGGTTCGCTGGAGGTGGCGACACTGGCCGCGACCAAGGCTGCCGGGCACGCAGGCTCG
>JAABUP010006060.1_pt1 | contig 17677 bp, 38 predicted proteins | sample 5559201 | NCBI WGS metagenome assembly JAABUP01 (sample SAMN10711887, study PRJNA513373) | rock metagenome | isolation source: Antarctica rocks | place: Antarctica
CCCGGCCCAGCTCCATGGCCCTGGCCACATCAGGCACCTTGAAGTGCACCATCACACTGTCTGTGTCCCCATAGATCACCTCACAGTCTGTCTCATACCCATTGGCCTTGTTGTATGTCTTTGTCACCAGCTCCCTGCATGAACCGTCAAGTGCTGGTGATGTGCACATGCATCATAGATTGTCCAAGTGAAGGGCTGAGAAGCAGAAAGTCTCAGCTGCTATGCACATGGCCAGAACAGTCTGCATCATATGCTCAAGTCTTTGCAATCAGGGTCACCAGCTGTGTCCACCAGTCAAGAGGACGTGCTGAGTCACAGTGGTAGACAAAGCTGGATGCAGAATTTGTCAACAGCAACATGCAGGGCAAGCTCACTTGGTGTGGTCGATCATCTCTCTACCGTAGGCGGTGGTGCTGGCAGAGATCTCCAGGCAGGGCATCTTGCCCACAGTGGCTCCCGTGAAACCATACACACTGTTTGCGCTCACCTGCAGCCAACTTGCCCTTCTTATGCAGCAATGCCTGCCCAACCTTGCCAGAGCACAGGTTGCAGCCACAAAAGCCTGACATGCTGCAGCATCTTCAAGGTTGGCATATGTGTGCAGTCCAGCCCTGCGCTTCAGCCAGCATGAGCTTGTGCAACCAAGTTGCGACTTGACAAGAGCATTGTACCATCTGGTGCTTGTGTAGACGGCAGCCCAGTGGCTGTGCCTGCAACATTTGCAAGAAGAGGGCTGCAGCGTAGTGACGAGCAGGGTGCACCTTTAGGGCAAGCTGGCGGCCATTCATGACAGCAGCCACAAAGGGGTCTGTAGCAGCAGCCAGGTCCTTCTTGGCCCTCTTCCTGGCAGCCAGCAGCTCCTCCAAGATCTCAGGCAGGATGCCCTTGGTGCGGTGAGCACGCACAAAGCTGTCACCGGTGGGTGTTCTGATCACATCCTCCTTGGGCAGCTCATGCAGCCTGGGGGCACACATTACCAGGCTGGTATTCACCCAGTAACACACCCCCTGACGCTGTTGCAAGACACTTGGCAGGGCATACACACACTGCTGTCATGTGAATGCATGTCAAAGGGTTGCAGCATGCTTCCTGGTCTTATGCACGATGAGCACTTGCCAACAGTGCAGCTCCCCAAAATCCAAGCAGCCAATGTGGCAGCAATGCTGCTGTGTATTGTTGAATGTGACTGGGCCCCAAACGGGTGCAAGGCGCCAGCAGCAGTGCAGCAAGGCAGTGGGTATGATGAGTGTGCATATGCAGCAGGGCTGACCGGTCGCGAGGCAGGAGAGTGGAGTAGCAGAGGTTGTGGGCCATCATGATGGAGGGGTACAAGGAGGCAAAGTCAAGGGTGGCCACTGGCTCCCTGTAGTACCCCTGCTTGGCATCCAGCACTGTGGCCCCTTCATACCCCACAGCATCCCCCCCCGGTGCACCCACCTGTCACCCTTTACCCCTCATTCTTGTCCATGACAACAGTCAGAGTGTGAACTTTTAGTCAAGTCGCGTGCATGGGCAATGAGCAGGTCACATGCCATGGCAAATAGGCAGTACTTTAGCGGGCTGCAGGCACATGAGACTGCCACACAGGAATTCTGGCAATGTCTTTGCCTGTGATGCTGTGAAGAAGGGCGATGTGGCAATGCTCTTACAATGTCACGTTTTAACTTGAAGCATGCCAGACGGCACAGTCTGCAAAGGAAGCAGGCACACCTTGAGGTAGGGGACCAGCAAGTCTTTCTGGCGAGCCTTGCGCAGGATCTGGCTGAAGACCTTGATGGACTGGCCCCTTGTCAGCAGGAAGCTCATGGGCACCCCAGTCACACGTGCCATCTCAATGTAGTTGTACATGTACATCAGCTTGTCTACTAGCCTCTGGGGTAAATACGCATCCTGCATGCCACCTGCCTATCTGAGTCCAGCAAAATCAGCTGGCCAAGCAAACGCATGTGGCACAAGCAGAGCAGCCACCAAGCAGTTCCATCTGTTGGAACAATGCCGCCACACTGTGCGGACAGGCTTGCTTCATGCAGCAGCGCAGTCACGCTGGGGAAATCAAAGTGCAAGCTCTGCACAGCAGACAGCAGCATGTGAGCAATATGTAATGAGCAGCCCCTGGTACCTTGAGGCAGTAGACAGCAAGACGGCGGCGAGTCTCCTCGTTGCCGCTCTGCAGGTCGCTGATGATGCTGTGATGCACATCCTCCTTCTGCTCGCCCAGGAAGTGAGCAGAGACGGCGTTCAGGGAGTAGCTGCTCAGCTTGTGGTCTCGCTGGATGGCTTGCAACAGGTCAAACTGGATGCGGCCATCAATGGTGATCTCTTTGTAATCGTATGTGCCATAAGCTTTGCTGCTGAACTGGGCATCTCGCATGCGGAGCTTGCTGCAGCAGATGACCAACTTTGTTGTTTGGAGATGCTCATCATGCACATACAGGCCTATGTTCTTCAGGCAGCAATGTACAAAGCATGCAGTCCTTCAGCCTTGCAGATGCAGTGCTGATGACAGACCTTTTCCTAACCTGTCCCTGCAGAAAGGGGCAGTTTTCTTGTATCCCTTCCTTTTCTTCGAAAAGGGATGGACATCAACTGCAGGTCCTGGTTATGCTGAAGCCAAGAAACCTTGAGTGCTTACTTCTTTTGGATGCGGCCCCAATAGGGGAACTCGGCAATCTTCAGCGCTTCTGCCCTCTGAATGAGGTATGGCAGGTCAAAGTTGACAATATTGTATCCGATGATGATGTCAGGATCTGACTCTATCACCAAGTCACGCCATCTCTGTAGCATACCAAGCAGTCAAGCCCAGCAAGCTGCTGGGAAGCCATTCAAACATTGCCAGCATGATGTGTCAGTACTGCCTTTGGTAGCTGCATCATTGTGCCAGCTTTCAGGCTACAATATGAGTGCACCTTCATTGTCTGGCAGGAACACATGTGCAGTGGAGGACACAACCTGCTAGAAGGTCTGTGCTGGGTGGCATGCATCTGAGAAGCTGCAAAGTTGGTTTTGGGAATGCATGCATGATCAGCAGGGTCACCCTGAGCAAGATCGTGTGATGCATGCCACCTCAAGGCACATAATCAAAGTGATGAGGAGCTGCAGAGCGTAGTCCACAGGAATTTGGTGGGAAGTATTAACATTACCGTGAGCAGCTGCTCCTCAGTCTTGAAGGACATGACCTCAGAGCCAATGATGGCTGCACACGTGTCCAGCGTCATGACATTGCGCACAACTGGAGAGGATTCCCCCTGATTGGTCACCATGCTTGCAATCTGAATGACTGGGTCCTTATCTGGCTCTGGAAAGCAGCCCTAAACAGCATCATGACTAGATGGCGAGCAGTGAGCCACAAGACGCCACAGAGCTGCGCAAAGCATTGTACCGCTTGCCTGGGCAAGCACTGTTTGGTTTCACCTTGCAGATGGGTCCAGGAACAGCTGGGAGTGCAAGGGTACAATTTGTGTTCCTGGTTTTGCATGTCATCTCACCTTACGACCAGCACACTCAATGTCCACACTCAGAATCCTGAAGGGCGCAAGTCGTTGCCACTCCCCTACACACAAACATGTTGTTCAGCTAGCACCCAACATCGAGTAGCACTGTGTGTTGTAAGGTCAGTGCATGATGTGGTGCTTCAGAGGCTTCACGTGATCTGGGAAGACACATGATCTGCCAACTCTGGGTGTTCAGTTTAGGCATGCTGTTGCTTGATAGAGCTGTACCTTCAGGCTTGTGGCTGATGATCTTGCTGCAATGTACATGAGCTTCCATTTGGCAGTGACTGAGCTTGTGCTTGTGGTCTGGCCCCTGGAAGGTATGGTGACCAGCTGGCAATTCCACCCAGTTGCCACCCACCACATCGTGATCAATCATAAAGCGCAGAGCAAAGAGTACATTGCTCTCAAACGTTGTAAATGACCGCGACATGTTGAGGGAGTCTATGTGAATGCCCTGTTCCAAGATACCTGCAGCAATTTGTGGCGCGTGATTACAACATTGCCCGTGACATCAGCATTTGCTGCTGCCAGTTTGTCTAAAAGAAGATATGTATGACAGGATGAGAATGGTGAGCATCATATTGCGCTCCTGAGGTTTGCCATGTTCCTAAAGCAGCAATTGGGAGACGATGTAGCGTTAAAAAGGGGTGGATGAGCACATTCAAAGAACGCGTCATGTGCATAACAAAGGCTTACCTCTGGCCTGTGTTACCATGGTAGGTGTGGCGAGCACGATTTTGAGAAAGGCCTTCTTTTTGACTGACTGGTAGTGCATCGCTGTCTGCTTGCGCTCTATGCGCACAGCTACACACAACTTGGTGCCTTTCCCCTTGCTACGCTCTACCAGGCGACCCTGCATGCAAAGCATGTACGAGCATGTGGGGGCCTTCAGAGGTGCAAGCTGATTGTGTGTCAAGCCATGATGCATGTGAGGGTGACAAGAGCGTTCAAGCAATGGTGCATGAGAGGGTGATAAGTGTGCTCACATTGAGTTGGGCACGGAGGGAGTCACAGTCATCTGGGCCAAAGGCTGGAGGAGCCTCCACATAGAAGTATGGCTCAAATCCATGCACAAAAGCACACACACTGTTTCCTGCAGCAAGCAGGTGTGAAGTTAGACAGCCCAACTTGCACCTCTGTAGCTGCTGCAGACCACTCTTTGAGGCTTTACCACCTCTGTCTGCACATAACCATCAAAAATCACACCTGACTCTGTGACACCATACATTCTGATGATAGGAACCTCAGCAAGATCAGTCAAATGGACATCCTTGTTGGGGTGACCAATGATGTAGTCCACCTCAATCTGCTGAAACACTGCATTCATCACCAGGACGGCATCGTTTCAAATCATTTTGGGTGTTGTAGCACAACATGTAATTTGAGTTGTCTGAGCCAACGCACCCAGCTTATCTTTTCTAGGTTCATGCGGCTTTGGTTCTGGTCGGGTCCAGTTCCTGCCAGCTTCACCCAGATGCAGTTCAATATCATCATCAAACATGATGGCATCTACATCCTCCTCAGCTTGCTGGTCCTGTTCAGCGTCCAGTTCTGCTTCCAGGTCCTCTTCCAGAGCGCCGCTGCCACCACTGGGCCTCTTTGCTGGTGGTGCATCAGTCGTGTCAACAGCAGGTCGTTTGGCCTCTACCATTGCTCACTGATATGAGCACAGATTGGGCCGAGGACCAGCACAGCAAGTGATGGCAACAAGTAAGTTTCAGCTGCCACAAGTGATGGCCATAGCTACAGCTGGAATAAACGCTGTCGTAGCATTGAAGACCGACAGGAAGGCCTCCAATGCAGCTGTTTTGGCAAGCAAAGTTGCACAAGTTCAGATCGCTCGGCCAGTGATCGTCACGGTTTTTGGGCACAGACGTTCTTCCAGATGGCCCCTAGATTATGCAGGAAGTACGTCTCTCAGCAATACCACTGTCAACGATGACAAGCGAGCAGAAGCGATCAACGTCTCAGCCCGGAACTGTCGCTTGCAAGTCGCTCCAAAGGTGGTTTCAGAGTCAAAGCAGACTAGTCTCAGCATGGCGTCTCACGACTCACTGCAGTTGTAGTGAGCTCAGAGGTCTCAGAATTCGCCGGTCAAAGCGCGTTGACCTAAGAAGCTTCATCTGCTCCTGAGTGTGTTTGCCGGTGTCTCTTCCCGAACAGGGTTTCAACGACACTAGTATCAGGGCGTTCTGTTCCACCTGATCTGGTCCTACTGTGTTGTGTGTAATAGTGGAACAAAAGCACTTTCTCGCCAGCATGCTCAAGCCAGAAGAGCCTTGGACAACAGGCCTTTTCGGTTGTTGCTCCGACATCGGCACATGTACGTCGACATAGTGTGCTTATGCTTTGACTCATCACAGCCTATCACCATGGGTATCATTTGCAACTGCAGGCTGTTTTGGGTCCTGGTGCCTGCCTTGCCTATGGCAAAAATGCCAGCAAGTTGAGGAGCACGTCCTGCTCTGGACCTGGATGCTGCTACGCATGCTGCCCCTGCTTCATATGCAGTGCGGACCTACTGCTGCTGCCTGTCATAATGTCGGCATTTTGCTGACAAGCTGTTGCTGAGTGCAGGCACTGTCTCTGTTGTGCCCATAGTGTTGATGTACATATGTGACTCTGTATTTCCCATTGTCTGCAGTTTTTGCTGGCAACTTGAGGCAGGAGATGCGAAGCAAATACAGTCTACCTTCAGAACCTTGTGCAGACTGCTGTGTCCACCTCTGCTGTTCACCTTGCGCGGTCTGCCAAGAGGCACGCGAGATCAAGGTATTGTGCTTACAAGCCCTGATTCATAGACTTGCAACACCCTGTCTCATGATAACGTTTGTGCTGTTGGTGCAGCATCGAGGTCTGACCCCTGCTGGCGCTTACACCTTTTCAGATCCACAGCTAACTGTGCCAATGAGACAAAACATGGGATGATCGACTCGGCATTAGGATGTCAATCACATAGCTTGACTGTTGCAGGTTACAAAATTATTTCCTTTTCTCCCCGAATGCATTCATGTTGTGTAGACCAGCCTTTCTTCCCAGACTGTGCATCAATGCTGTAAATAGGCTTCACAGCAAATACCCCAAGCCATAGCTTACTCATGACCCCATGTATGTCCTTGATAGATTGTATCTCAGATACACGTTTCCAAGGATACATTAATTAGCAGAGCTTGGTAAAATGCCAGGATCATAGAGATATTGCATCAGATACTATGCAGTCAATTGCTTGATCAAGCAAGGTTGTGTTAGGCTGCGCGATGCATTGATATGCATCTCGGAGGCTATGTTTACAGTCATGGAGAGTAGAATCGCTGACTGAAATGCTGCTGAGACAACGAGCATGGCGTTTGTTGCTGACTGTGAGAGCGAGGCTGACAATCCCGACGGCCGGCCATATGGGCATGAGCGCAAGCACAACGGATGTAGAGCTGAGATTGGAGGTTGTGTTAGTGGTTATACCTATATCAGCAGAGATCCCACGTGTGTATCACAAATCGTTTTTCTTCCAGGACGAATGCTTTACGCTTAAGCCTAGCATCTCAATTGCTCTTGCTACCTACTGCAGGAATTGCATTGTTGTTGAACACTGACTGTCAACACATGACACTTACAAGCAACCAGACCTGGGCCAGAGCATTTGCAACATACACACGTGTGAGTCAAGGGCGTCCTGTCATAGATTGATCAGCCCTGCACTTGAGCCTGTTGTGGCTGTCCTTGATGCAACATAGCATTGTCGTCTTCTCTTGGCTGACCCATGCAAGATCTTGCCACACTCTCAAACAAACGCTCAATTTCTTGAGCACAGTGAGTGAAGTCATAAGTCCAGAAGTTGTAGCGGGGGTTCTTGATCAGCTCAATGAAAGTGATCAGCAGTCCCCAGGGATGTGGCCTGTTGACAATCAACCGCTCCAGCAGGACACGAGTAATCTGCTCCTTGATGATCTCCTGCACAACAGGATTAAGGCAGTCAATTTACGCACAGACTGCTTCAGAGCTATTAGACGAACTGACATTACCCAAGGCAGACACTGCTGCAAGTAGCATATAACACAAAGATGCTTCTGCAGCGGCTATAAGGCATGTCTTTCTACCTGAGTTGTCTCGTTGAAAAGGTACAGAAGGATGCAGGAGAAGTAGTGTGTGTGGTTGTTAGGGTAGCGCAGCTGGTTGGCCAGAGCATTGAGGAAGAGGTAACGCCCTTCTGTGTCCAGGTCACCAGCCAAGCGCATGAAAACATCCAAAGAGGGCTGGTGCATGGTATTGCCCTGGGGCCCAGGCTTGTCCTGGTTGATGGCCTGCATAACACACATGTTGGTGAAGCAAACTTTGCAAGTCAAACATGATGCTCAAATGCACTTCAGTTCTACAACAGTGGACCAAAATCAGAACTGGACAGTGCTCATCGTGTCACCTTGAAATCTGTACAATCATGTTATTAACTGACAAAGATGGCAGGTCTGCTGACATGAGCTTTCACCAGAGCATACACAATGACGGGCTGGTGATGATGACCCTGACACTAGTGCAGATCACTCAAATGATAAGGCTGTTTGCACTGATACACTCCATCTCAGCAAGCTTACCTCAATACCAACATAAAACACCAGAGCGTTGAGCAGGGGCACATTGTAGCGGGTGCCCTGCATGATGGACTCCTGCTGGCTCAATGAAATGCGACCTCTCAAGGATGCCAAGAAGGGCCCACTGGGGTCACGCGCCCTTAGATAGCCATCCACAGCAGTCCTATGCAGCACAAGACCAGCTGTGAACCAAACAGCCTGAGCATGCAGAAAAAGAGATCCATGATCCTGCAACACTGCCACCAACACCTACTGAGTGCGCAGCTTAGCATGCAACACTAAGGTTGCACATGATCTGGACAGGTGAGATTAGCTTGGGAAGTAAGATGTCTGCTGAAGGCTGACAAACAGTACCTGAGCTCAGCTGGAAGCAGGTTCTGTGGCTCTGGAACAAATCTGGGGCTCTGATTGATCTCCGGCAGCAGGTCCACCTTGAGGTTGGGGGTGAAGGGGTCAGGCAGGCGCATGTTGCGGGGGAAGGCTGACAGGATGAGATTGCGCATCTGGATGCAGCTGGGCGGGATGACATTGCACAGCTGGAAGTGATACTCACACAGGAACTCTGGGAAGTCATGCAGCAACACCAGCAGCACCCGCAGAGTACCCTGCAAGCCATAGTGCTCACGTCAGGGTATAATGGCAATGGCAAGAAACCATGAAAGCACGTCGGTCACCATGTGTTAGTGCTGCTTCAAGCCACAGATGACAGGCAATAAATCATCGCACTTGATCAATGCAGAGCAAAAGCATAAAGAGTCTTTCTGTTTAAGCTTCGGCACTGGTTCTGACGCAGACTACTACTGCTTACCATGCATCTGACAGCAATGCTGGCATACCTTATAGAGCAGGCGGACAGCATCTGTGAGTTCTGCATTGCGCAAGTAGGGCTCCAGGAACCTGAGGAGGGCCAGCAGCAGGCGCTGGAAGTTGGGCCACCCCTTGTGGCTGGGAGCCAGCAGCAGCTTGGGCATCAGGTTGCGGTGACTGATCAGCTCCAACCAGGCAAATGCAAACCCAGGCACTCGCAGTGGCTGCAACACGACGTGATAGCACCTTCTAGGCTGACATGTGCTGCTTTGTATACAGACAATGCATGGGTGACAGGGATGCAGGTCTTCTGCACATTGAGCAGCTTGCGTTGTCAGCACACGCTGCCAGACAGGAAAGGTACTGTACAGAGCAGCCCACTGAAGCGGCCATTGTGCTTGGGCACTCTGAAAACGTGCTCTTGTCCTTAAGAGGACACGACACGGCTACATGCTTACCTGAACCAGAGCCAGGGTGTTGGACAAGGCTGACAGCATGCCAAAGGCATTGCCGTCTGTGGGATCATTGGCAGGGAGGGAGCAGATGAGGCCCAGAAACATGCGGTAGTAGGGGCGGCTATTGAAGTCACCACTGTTCAGGTCAGCATCCTTCTGAAGCTGAGAGGCAACCACGCCTGTGGCCTTGGCCATCAGAGGTGGCCCGCCACCATGGGCTGCAACACAATGCACATTCCTTGTCAAAACAGTTCCAGTGCTCAAACTACAACCCATGACTTGGAAGCTATTTGCAGCCACGCCACACTGTAATGCTCACATTTACAAACAGTCCTGCAGGGCATACATCAGCAAGCAGGTCCAATCACCATGGTCTTCTTTAAGGGGTGGTGCGCATGTGGTGCCAGTCATGTAGCTGTGGCAAGTTTGAGCGGTGCTGGCTTGATTGGTGCTTTTGCATGGCGTATGAGCACAGCAGCACAGCCACTTAGAGTGCACAACATGATCTGAGCTCCTGTGGCAGCAAACAATCTGCACCACTCACAGGTCCAGCAGTGCATCCATGGCGCTGCTAAGAGTGGACAGTGAAAAAGACCTGTGATGAGCATTGTGAGCAGGCGGACATAGGCGTCCACAGCCACAAAGTAGAGAAGGCCAGGGCGCATGGTCATGCTGCTGGTCTCCCCTGTCAGGCAGTGGCTCACTGCCAGGTCGGTCAGAATGCGCAAGAAGCGGTCTGTCAGCTCTTCTCCCTGCACGCTCAATTCCATTGTCAGCCTTGAATGTCTAGTCAAAGGACACCATGGGTAGCAGAACCAGAAAAGAGCAAGTCAGCTGTAGGCAGCAGTGAGCAAATCCACCACTTGGCCTTAGTTTGACAGACATTTGACACGCTGCCAGGAAATGTCGGGTTATCAGTCAGTTCATACACAAAAGAGGCGATAGTGGTCCTTGCACAAAGGATGCATGATTGCAGGGGAGGCAGACCTTGAGGAAGCCATCAGTTTGCAGCTTGAGGACAAACTTGTCATGCATCTGGTTGGCTGGCTGGTCCTCGCTGAGGCGGGTCCATTCATCAAACAGGACAACCACCCGGTCTCGCAGACCTGGGGGGTCTGTCTGATCCTTCAGAGAAGGCCTCAACCTGCACGGACACATATGCTGAATGACCAATCAATGCTCAAATGGACGCAGGACATATGACAACAGCATATACACAGTAAAACGACTCCAGCAGTTGTCACCTTCCACAGTCTGCAGCATAAAGTAGTGACCATGCCACAAGTATTGCCATTGACTTCATCTCAGAGTCATGCACATTGTATGCTGTTTTGACCAGGATGTTGGGAAGCATGTACAGCCACCAGAATGCCGCAAACAGCAAGGCTGAGGTGCAGAGCTGCCTGACCTGGTGACCTGGCGCGCCTGCTCCACCAGCATGAGAACAGCGGGGCCATTGCTGCTGTGGCGGGCAATCTTGGCCAGTGTGTCCAGGGTGTTGAACAAGTCAGCTGCTGTGACAACAGGGTCCCCCACTAGGCAGGTGCGCACAAGATGAACCGCTAGGTCTGTTGCCAAGTTGCTGCGGCCAGCTGAGATCATGCGGACCAGCTGAGCATCCAGCTCGGGCAGGTGAAACAGGCGAGCCCGTATCAGCATCTCACCTACACATTGCCAGCTTTGTTCAGCTGTGCATGTCATTCTGAAACGCACGGAAGCTAAATGCATGAAACGTACATTGCCAATCTGCAGTGGGCAAAACAGCATATATATATATATATATACAGGCTGATTGCAGGCCAGGTGCAGTAGATTTGGGACTGCTGTGTCACAGACACTGTCAAGACTTATGCTAGACAAATGCTTCTTGCAAGGGAAGCTCGGCAAGGGCTAATCTTCACAACACATTGCATGTGAAGAAAGGGAAGACAAGACTGACCCGCAGTGTGATGGAACTTGCGGTCATCATTCCAAACCGCAAACCAGTTGGTGACTTCACTGGAAATGTTCTTGATCACCTTCTCCTTGATCATCACCAATGCTGACACGTACACATTAATATGCAGCCTGCAACAAATGCAGCATATGAATATGCATCGCTTGGCTGTGAAAGATTCATCACCAGCCTGCATGTCACTGCAATTGTAAACAAACCATTTCATGAGGCAGCAGTGCCATGCGTAAAACTCGAGAATATTCACCGCTACACCGTACATAGAGCAGCAGAAAAATTTCCCTGACAGGCATACCTGCTGCTGAGGTTGCCTTCGTACAGGTGTGCGTAGACACGCTTTGCAAGAGCAATGCTGCCCTCCTCAGGACCGGCAGTCACGTCTGAAATCTCCGTCACAACTGCCGACAGCTCTGAACCCTCCACAACAACTGTTCCCTGAGGGTCCTGCACCCACCCAAAGCCAACCCCTGACGTCCATTCAAGACTACACAGGCAGCCAGACAGCTCTAGCATGCAGAGTTGCCAGCATGCTAACATTACGCCTTTGCATTGAGGGTGGTGGTGAAACAAGGACAGAACAGTTTACATATGGCTGAAATGAGTGCAGAGGGGCAGGTGAGCAGGTACCTGAGCAACAAGGCTGTCCAGGCGCTGCTGCCACAGCATGTACTTCTCTTTCATGACACGTACTGCCTGAGCTGTCTCGTTGAGGGGCCCCAGATCCGCACTGGTCATGCTACTTGTCTGCAACAGCCACACACACAGCACATAGGATCACCTTGCATTCAGCTGCATAGGCTGCTAGCCACAGCCATGCAGGCTGCATCTGGTCGGTTCGAAACAGAGATCGAAACAGCTGACAGACTGCTGCTCACAATCTTTGTAACAAAACAGTCTTTTGCATCACTCTATACACAGTAGCTGCATTGCACAGCTCCTGTTCTGTTTCAGTGTCACATCTTGCTTTACTACACATGGCAGCTCACAGCCCTTCACAATGCAACAGCTTGCAAAATGGCTCAGCAGACCTTGCTACTGTGTTATGTGACAGCACTCTGTAAGCAGGTGCCCGTGTTGCAAGGGGCCGGGTGGGGTTGCTAACCTTCTCTATGGAGGCCATTGGCTTGCCGCCGCCAACAGCAGCATGAGCTCCAGCTGCAGCGCGGGGGATGCGAGCAAAGTCCTCATACACCCGCTGCTGGGCAGGGTTCAGATGGCCAGGCTTGGGCTTCAGGCTGTCAGGCAGGTGCATTGGAAAGCGGCCATGCAGCTGAGACTGGTCAAAGAACGGCTGGTTGCTACCCTTAGCCTTGGTTCTGTTGTTGTACTGCTGGACCAGGCGCTCATCAATCTCTCTGATGGCTTTCTCTGTGGCTGCCTTCTCAAAGATGGTACACCCCAAGTCCAGGTTGTCCGTGGCAATCATCTGCATGCAGTGTCATCAGCCTTGCACCACCAAAGACTTCACAACCAATGACATTGACCAGACATGACCTCAACAAACACTACAGCCTCATGTGATCACATCTGCACAACCACTGAATACGTCTATGGAGCCCCTTGGCAGTCTTTGGTGAGCAGCACGTTATCCAGTTACTGATGACCAGCTACCAGCTAAAGGGCTCACCTGCACATACTGCTCCAGCATAGCAGCATCCAGCCCCTGTGCCAAGAGGGAGCGCAGGCGGTTGGTGAGGCTGGTGCGCAGAGGGTCTCTGCAGGTCACCAGAGCCAGGCTGCCTGCCAGGCTGCCCACCATCAGATGTGCCGCCTTGCGCATTCGCTGCTCATCAGGCTCCACAGCAAAGTCCTGAACAATAACGCTGGTACTAAACAACAGCTGAAAATGATGGTTTGGCTGACAGCTGAAAAGCAAATTCACCTGCTAGACAGAATGCATCAGACATGTCAAGTGTTCCAGCAAGTCACCATGTCACAAATAAGGGGACGCACACACTGTGCATTCCAAACCACAGCAATCAGAAAACAGAGGAGTTAACAGGATGGTTAACAGGACACACCTTGACAATGAGTTCCTGAGCAGTCATGCAGGCAATGGTGACACTGCGCTCCACAACAGGGGTGATGATCTCCACAATGGCCTGGTCCACCGCCATGGGCACCAAGCGCTTCAGCTGCAGCCGCTCTGCTATGGGAGCCAAGGCAGGGTTGATTTGCACATAGGCATGCAGATTTGCGAACAAACCCTGGTCTACAGCACCTGGGGCTCCTGCAGGCAAAAAAGGACATACACCTGGCTTATAATCTCTTCCCACCAGATGAGCTCAACTCAAAGTGTGCAGGAAGGTTGTGAAGAACTGAACATCAGACAAGACCCTGCAAGATGGCAATGCCAGGGCACAAGGTGACGCTGTGCTGTGCATGCGTCCATGCAGCTGAAGGCAAAAAGCTTGCGAGAGTAGTCTAGTCCAGGCGCACCTGCAGGAGCCTTACTGTCAGGCTCTGGCTTGGGAGGGCCTGTAGGGGGAGCAGACATCCCAGGTGGGGCGGCGGGGGGCCCAGTAGGAGGGGGTGGTGGCTGAGCAGGACTGGCGGGCGCCTTGTCAGCGCCAAAGTCCTGGTTGTTCACCGTCTCCCTCTTGTGACTGGCCAGAGTGTTGCTGGCTGTCACATCACTGGGCTTCATGTCATTCTGGCTGCGGAACATGGTCTCAATCTCAAACTTGAGGTTGAGCTTGAGGTTGTCCAGGGCGTAGATTTCAGCCGCCAAGCAGAGGATGCTCTGCACCCAGGGGTTGCTGGGCTTGAAGACCTTGGACTCCTTGCAGTGCTCCAGGATGCGGTTGATGAAGGGCAGCACGGCAATCATCCTGCCCTGCTCGTACGCTTCATACAGGAGACCCTTCAGGTCCAGATCCTTGTGGCGGATGATCTTGTCCTGTTTGATGGTGAGGTGGCCCAACCAGTTTCCCAGGTTCTTTAGCAGGGACCTCTCACCAGTCTGCATGTGCGCATAGTACAGTTTGAAAAATGCCGCACAATCAGACGTCAAGTGACGGCAGATAGCTTGTTTAGCCGGTGTCAGATAAGCCATGGCAACCAAGTACTGTACGTGTTGAAGGGAGTGTAATGGCTCATACAGCTGTTGCTATGAGCCGAGGCATAGAATGAGTAGGAATGGAGCATGTGCAGCCAGTAGGTAGGTGACTGACCTGTGTCTTGATGCGATCAGAGCGCAGAAGGATCTTGATGTACTTGAATGTGGTGCTTGCCAGGTGCCTGTCCATCATGGGCTTGTCCATCTGCTCCATCAGCTCCAAATACAGCACATGAAAGTTGGGCTCCTGCATGTCATGCATTCTGTGCAACTAGCGGAACATGTGACATATGCATATACACAGACAGAGCAAACAAACGCGGCCAGTAAAGAGTATACATGCGACATGAAAAGCAAAGAGCAAGCAACTTTGCGTAAGCCTTGATGTCAAGGGAACAAGTAGAAGCAGGTGGTCATAGCAGACCACTTTATGTTGTATGTGTGGGCAGATGCGCATACACAAGCAGCTGCGAAGGCCATACCTGTGCAGCTCGCTTGACAACCATGTAGTTGGCAAACCAGGGCCAGAATTCATCTGTGACCAGGTCAGACAGGATGTCCAGCTTGTCATGCAGATTGTCTCTGGCCAAGTTGTTGATTTGCATATTGATGGCATCCTGCAAGCACAGCCAAGACCTTGCTTCCGACGTAGTGAATTGCATGCATGGCATACAATCCAGTGGAAGCAACACTATACAGTGTTACATGAAGAGGCAGGAAAGTGCAGCACACAACGCAGAGCTGTAAGGCTGCATATGTTACAGCAGTGTGAACAGCTGCTGGCTGTGCAATGACCAAAATCAGATGCCTGTAAACCAGCTACTGTTGTAGTCAACAGGAGCAGCTGCCACAGATTCAACAGCAGCGTTGCCTAGCTTGGGTACCTGTGTAGTGACTGGAGGAATGGGGTAGTCTGCTTGGGCAGAAGCCACCTCCAGAGTCTCAGCGTTGATAGCCTGAAAGGCTCTGTTGGGGTCCAGCAAGCCAGCTGCCTTCAAAGAGCTGGAGCTGGCTGACCCAACAGGGGTTCTGGTTGGGGTGGTCCTTGCATTGTTCATACCAGCCTCAGCAGCTGCACCCCTGCCAGGGACGCCAGGCTGACCCTGGAGCTGCTTGGCTGCTGCTGGAGGCTTGGTCGGCCCCGCTTCGTTTGATGGCGACACAGCCTGGTCAAGCGCATCAGGTCTGCTAGCCTCTGCCATGGGCAGCATCTTGACCTCCTGCCCACCTGGAGCCTTGCCTGTCTGCCCTGCCAGGCTCACCTGCAGCACCGGTCAACATCGTCTAGTCAAACAGGGAAGAGTTGAAGATGCAGTAGCATGCATGGTCTGGCACCTTTCCAGATGACATTTGAACTCAGCAGGTGCTCTGAACATGTTGTGACTAATAAAGATGCAGGCTGCGCAGCTCATTTCACAAGTGTGTCAGAGGCAGACACCCATTTAGTGATAGATAATATGTGCACTATTGCAGTGGCAAGAGCCATACAAGGCATTACATGCATTACTGGCACAAGCTACAGTGAACAGAGGTGTGACTGACCTGGCCTGGCGGGCTGATCTCCTGGCCTGGGGTAACCCCCTGCCCTGCAGCAGCGTGTGGCTGAGGCACCACTTCATCTTCCTGCATGCCATCTCCATGCAGCTCCCTTTCCCCATCTGCCATGCCCTCACCTGGGCCATTGGCACCATTCCCACTGCTGCCGTTACCAGCAAGGGCACTCCCAGTGTCTTGCCCTTCATCTTTAGCTGGCTGAAAGGCAAGGTCGCTGTAGGATTCAGCTGCATTGCCGCTTGGCAGTAAGGGAGAAACGGGCAAGCCAAGGACCTGGGAGGCGTTGGCAAAAATATCTGGGTTGTTCTGCTTTAGATTGGGTAGGTTCACCAGAGCCTGACAGACCTGCGGCCACTGCTGCAGCTGCCCTTGAAAGCAGCGCAGTGTCTGTACGCCAAAGGCATACATCTTGTCGTCTGTGGGCTTGCTGAGCTGGTCTAGGACAAAACGCAGGAAGAGAGCCACAAGGGGACCACCTAGAAGCCTGCAGCATTGTATGCAGGTTTTTAGCCTCAGCTTTACCACACAAGGTGCAACTGCCTCAGCTAGTGTGGAAGCAGCAAGTGATAATGTAAATCAAGTGACAATAGATGTATTCCAGGTTTCAGGTGAAAACGGACTTCTGGTTGTGATGAGCGGCAACGAGCAAGGTGCAGCGCATACTGGCTTACCCGTTGCGAATGACAGCACCAAGCAGTCTGGCTGTTCTATCAAGCTCATGATCTGGGTAGTCGTGAAGGAAGCGGATCTCATCATACATGCTGTGGATGAGGCACTTCAGCAAGGACATCTGCCTTTCATTGCCTGATGCCTGCATACATTGCAACTTTAGCACCCTTGTTAAGCATGTTCCTGTGCAAGGCAATCTGAACAAGTACCTCCATTCACTGACGCTGTTTGTAACAAATGAGTGTTGTCCGCAGGCACAAGGCCTGGATCAATGCCGCTTGCATCCTGCCGCACTATGAGCAAGACAAAAGAAGTACCTGCCAGCCCTTCAACATGGACACAAAGTCCTCAATGTTCAGCTTCTCATGGTACACCTTCTGAAACCATTCATTGGCCTCTGCCTCAACGTCTTGTGGGTAGACGTCATTGGAGCCGTCCAGCTCCAAGTGCTGCAGCTCAGGGTATGTATTGCCAGCCTGGGTACGCAGCCCCTCCAGGTCTTTCAGCAGGTCTGATGGCATGGCAGTGGCATGAACCTGTCATCAGAGTGACACTTTGAGCAGCTTGTTTGCAATCCAATGTTTGGCAGCAAGGGCAAATCAGCATCAGATGTCACAGAGCTTGAAGACTTGACAGCCTTTCACATTCACCAGGAGCATGCGTTGACAAGGAAGCAAGGTCCTTAGGTTGACAGCAGTTTGTCTGACTGTGTGTTTGGGCCTTAGGTCCGGCAGAAATGCACGAAGGGGCATCAAGGTACATGCAGTGCTGAGCAGTACAGAACACACGCACAAGAATGGCTCACCTGAAGAGCATGCATGAAGATAGGCAAGGTGGCCAGCATGACATGAATCATGTTTTGGTCTCTGTGAGCATCAGGGGCAGCCTTCTTGCGGATGTAGCCAACCACAGCCTGAGCAAATGGCAGGCCATTTGTGCTGAGCTTGTCTTGCAGCCAGCCCTCAAGCAGAAGGCCAAGATGCTTTCGCTGGGAGGCTGCAGCTGCCAAGTCACAAGCTGCTTCAAAGGGCAGCAACTCCATTGCAGTGTCCACACCTTTGAACTGCTCACACACGTCTAGCATTTGCAAAATGTAGTTGGCG
>JAABUP010006061.1_pt1 | contig 17676 bp, 28 predicted proteins | sample 5559201 | NCBI WGS metagenome assembly JAABUP01 (sample SAMN10711887, study PRJNA513373) | rock metagenome | isolation source: Antarctica rocks | place: Antarctica
CCTGTCTTCTTACCTCCTTCCCCTCTTGCATTGGCCCCTTCCCCTCCCTATCCCTACCACAACTGTGATCTTCAATAGCAGGTGCTGTTGCAGGACGCACCCATGGGTGAGAAGCTACAGGTGTATGATGAGGTTAAGGTGGAGTGCACCGCACCCTGGTTGGAAGCCCCCCATGCCCTCATCCTACCCCACAATGGGCGAAACTTTGAAGTCCAGGTGACCTTCTCTGAATTCAGCACCATCACCTGGGTCTTGGGCAGCTGCATATAGCTAGCGTCATATTTACGGCTCAATGACACGCCTTTGCTCGTACGTTGTGTTGTGTTGCTGTAGCCTCTTACTTTTCATGAGAGTCAGCCTGTGATGTCACTCATTCCTGCACATCCACTGTCTGCCTTTGTGAGGGCAGGAGCTTTGCAGCCCTTGGCTGTATCATGCATTTGCAAAGTGTGCTTACTGGTGCGTGTGTTTCATGGCATGTATAATTACTACATGCATGCAGGTTGATCCTGTAGGACTGGGGGAGGGGTTGCATTACGCAGAGGTACAGGCTTTTGACAGCAAGGCCAAATGGCGAGGGCCTCTCTTCAGGTGCAATGTTCCACCCATGCACAAGTTTGGAGACTGTGTGCATCTGATGCTGCATGCGCGTGTCTGAGCTTTGCACGCATGACTGTGTGCATGCAGGTGACTGAAATGGTGGAACATGCTTACGTGCTTTGACTCAACACATGTGCACACAGGAAACCTTAACGAAGCTCACCATCAGGCTTTGGGTTGATTGATGCTGGAAGGCACACTCTGTCTGATCATGTGTTTTCCTCTACACAAGCGTTGGATGGTGCAGAGCTTGCGGGGACTTTGTTCCAAAGTGCCTGAATGTCTAATCGCAAACAGAGGGGTGCTAAATGTTCCTTCCAGTATGTCTGTGCGTGTGTGTTGACACCACCCTGCTGCTACTGCAGGATACCTGTGACAGTCATCAAGCCAACAGTAATAGGTCAGGGCATCGCTGACCCTGCAGGGCCAGTGCAGGCAGCAGCCCCTGCTGCGTCCTTGAGCGTCATCAAGGCACCAGGGCTGGATGAAATGCAGCCGAGCATCTATGACACAGAACCTACTGTTGACATTGCTGACACCAAAGGTGAGCAGACACCAAATGCCTAAAGATTCAACAGCGCTGCGACTGATGCATGGATATGCCTGACGACTAAACGCCAAGTAGCCACCCAGACCCGAATCCTAAACTCTAAATCTGAATAGGAAGGCAGTACGCAACCTACCCTTGTATCGTGCACATCTGGTCTCATAGTAGTTGGACCGCAACAGCATGTTAGCAATTTGCATGTCAGCACTGACTTGTACTCTCAGCAACAGTCCCAATCGATGCTTTTCTGCAAATCTGCAGTGTTAGTGACAGCCTTAGTTGATCATCTGTCTTGAGGAGTCCGATATCGAAATACCACTCACCAGCGTTTGAATAGGAGATGAATCAGATGAAACAACACAAAGCATTGTCTACAAGGCATTTTCTATCCAAACACTGTGTTCATCACTCTGTTCAATGGCTTGTCTGCAAAACGCAGAATCAGCAATGGAAGAAGGCAGTCATGAGCAGGGCATAAAAGCTGGCCAGGACTTCATTGCCAGGTTAGGCACGGTACAATTCCAACCAGGAACTGAAGTACGGCGCTTCCTAGAGGTACCCGAGGGGGCGACTTGGGGTGAGATGACCCTAAAAGCAGGCAACCATGCAACCCCTAGGTATGCAGTCTTGCCTCCCAGTACTAAAGCCCTGTTTGTCTCACTCCATCGTGACAGCTTTTGCTGCAGTCCTGCGACGCAATAATACAGTGCTGTGTCAGAGCCAACCTGACATGGTGTCGGCACTAATCAGACTCAACCTTGCATTGGTGTTGGCGGAAACCAGACTCAGCCTTGCACAATCTCTGCTGAAATCAGATGCAGCCTTGCATGTGTCTGCAGAAACCGTATCCAACCTTATACAGTGTCGGCAGAAACCAATCTTGCACAATCTCTGCAGAAACCAGACGCAGCCTTGCGTGTGTCTGCATAAACTATATCCAACCTTGTGTGGTGTCTGCAGAAGCCAGATCTATCCTTGCATGGTCTCTGCTGGAACCAAATCCAACCTTGCATGGTGTCTGCACAATCCAGAGCCAAGTTGCATGACGTCTGCAGGAACTTCATGCTGCGGGCGACCCAGATCCTGCCCCACACCCGCTACAGCGACACAGAGGCGCGTGCATATGCCAGCCTAGGAGCACATGCACGCCATGTAATGAACTTCAAGCTGACTGGTGCTGCCACACTTGAGATCACTCTCAGTCAGTTCTGGAGCAGCCTGGGTGAGGGGAATCTGGAGGTGGAGGTGGCCTTCCATGGGGTGGGGGTGCAGGGTACTGGGGTCATTGCTGGCCCTTCCAGAACTAGCAAAGTTCTTGTCAGGTGTGTTCATTAGCACCAATTGGGGATCAGCTCAATTGTCTGTATCAAATGCACTGAAGGCATTGCCACTTCTTCTCTTTTCAACCTCTTTTCTTTCTTTCTTCAGCAGTCAAAGATCTTCTGCACAAGGTACATACTGACAAGAATGCTTGTCTGATCTGTCAGCAGCCAGAGAGCACAGAAGCAAGATTGCCATGACAAACTTCATGTGCTGTCGTGATGCACCTGAGCTAGGTATTCTGACATCAACACGCTTGAAATGTTGTGCTCATTGTGTGTTTTGTCAGATTTGACCAGACAGGTTGCAAAAAGTCATCAAGCCCAGTTGTACAACGGGCTTGCTTTAGATGGCCAGTGGTCATGCACAAATATACAAGCCACAGAAAAAAAGTTCATCTGGGAGTTTGTCGCAGGGCTCCATTCCGCATCGAGAAGATCAACCCGAGTGCAAAGCTGAACACCTTTCAGATTCCCCTGAAGCCTGTAGAGTCCCAGATGCAGCCACTGGACGCTGCCAGGGACCAACTGCCCCAGGGCCGTACCATTCATGCCCTCCTACTCACCTACAAGCTGAGCCTTGAGACTGAGGGCAAACACCGAGTCACTGTACCCATGCTCAACAGGTACCAGTTTTTTCGCATCGCAGCATTTCATCAAAACAAAAGGCTATCAGTCAATCAGCCAAATGAGTTATCAAATGGATGGCTATGCTATTCTGTCTGCTTGACTACGTAAAGGCTGATGGTCCTTGCTTTGCCTACACCATGTCAAGTGTTTGTTTCGTGGAGTTTCCCTTTTTTGGGGTTTCCCCCTCTTCTCTTTTCCTTATTTGCAGCCATAGTTTATGCTGCTGGGATGCAGCAGCTGACAGCATAACAACTTTCTCCTTATCTGCAGCCACAGTTTGTGCCGTTGAATGCAGCAGCTGATAGCATACAAGGCGTGCAGGTATGTGTATGATGGGGAGTTTGAGGGCCAGATGTCCATGCTGCACGACACCAACAAGCGCCTCATCAAGGTCTCAGACATCTACCCAGACTACGCAGACCTCAAGAAAGGAGACTACGTCATACGCCTGCAGTTACGGCATGAAGATGCCGTATTACTGGACAAGATGAAAGAGATACCGGTGGTTGTGGAGCGCAAGCTCAAGGAAGCGGTGACTGTGCCAGTGTATGCTACCAACAGAGATGCAGTCAAGGGAGGCAAAGCTGTCAAAGAGCGTGCCCTGCATCCAGGTGAATATGACACTATCACAGACCAGCTCAGAATGCAATCTCAGCTGTGCTACTCAAGCAAAACGGCCATATCACCCTGCATTGTCCCATGTCTGGCCCTTCTCTGTTCCATGTGCCCCTGCCCTGCCCTGCCCTGCCCTGTCCTGTCCTGCCCTGCCCTGCCCTGCCCTGCCCTGCCCTGCCCTGCCCTGCCCTGCCCTGCCCTGCCCTGCCCTGCCCTGCCCTGCCCTGCCCTGCCCTGCCCTGCTCTCTGCCACACTGTGCTACGCCCTGCTGAGCGTTCTATGCCCTGCTGTGCTAGGCTCTGCTGGCCTGTTGCATCGGCTGAGGCCCATCCTACAACACAAGGCAAGCAAGCATGCAGCTTCACAACGCGCTTTGCTGCACATCTTCAAAAATGCTGTGCGCGCTGTTTTCTGTCATGCTACTCAGTCACAATGCACACCATGTGTGTGGCCTTGCCTGCAGGTGAGAGAGTGGCTTACTTCCTGGGACCAGTGCCACAGGATAAGCTGCCCAAGGATGCAGCTCCAGGCACTTGCCTGGCTGGGAGTCTAAAGCTAGGGCTCCTGCAGGGCAGCAAGGAGCATGCCCCTGGGGCCTTCCCCATCTTCTACAGGTTGCCCCCTTTGATCTTGACAGTGCCTGGCTGCTTCCTTTTGCACTTTGCCTCCTCCTGCTTGCGCTCCTCTGCTCTGTCTTTCTCTTTTGGTCTCTTCCCGTGCCTCTCCATATTGCTTCTTCTTTTCATGCCACTCTACTTCTTCCTCCCAGTCCTGCCTGCATGATAACCCTGATGACAAAGCCGTTCTTGGTCTGCCTTTCCATCTGTTGAATTTGAATCACAGTAACCTTGCGTGCAGTCTCTCCCGTGTCTACCTGCCATGATGACGGATGTCTAAGGAATCAGGGCAACATACAAATGACTGCATCCGTGCTTTCATGCATGGCTGCAATCCTATCCAAGCTGTCACAAATAGTAGATGAACAAACTGTGGTGCATGCTAACACTGGCAACGTCAGCAGCAATGTGATTCCGTGGTGGAACTCTCTGAGATCAGGTCAAACCTTTTGTTCATCTCAGAGAGTTTCATCATTAAATTACAGTGCTGCTGACATCGCCATTGTTTGCATGCACCCCAGACGTTTGCATCTGACAGTAGTTACTGTTGTGTGCAGCTGTGGGCCAATGTTTGCATGTATCACAGATGTTCGCATGTGACAATGGGTAGCTATGTGTGCAGCTGTGGGCCAAAGAGCAAGCCGGCAGACAAGGACGACAGTAAGGAAGGTGATGAGAAAGATGAGGAGCCAAAGCTGGAGGAAGCTATCTGGGAAGCTAAACTCAAGTTCTTGCAGGTAACAAGGGCCGTTTTTCCTGGAAGCTTTTGCTTTTGGCAGCTCTGGGCATTGCCATGGAAAGCAAAACACCGCCTTGCATGCACACTGCTGGACTTCTTGCTATAATTGACAATGAGTTGATTGCTGGTTGTTTTTCTTGTAGCAGTGTTGACACATGATACTGATCTGACGCCGGCTTACCAGCTTGTTTTGTTGCCACTTGCCTTGCAGAATATGAAAGCAGTCAAGGAGTCAGACACAGACTCAAATCCAGAGGCAGAAAATGAGGCAAAGGAGGCCACAGAGTTAAAGGCAGAGGCCACATCCACATCCCAGCCAGCAGCTGAGCTGGAAGAAGAGCTGCTGCAGAATCCGCCCAAGGGAAGTGGAGACAAGCTTCGTGTGCTGCGCACCAGACTGAAGCGATTGAGTGGCAACATCAAGAAGAACCCACAGGTCAATGCTGAGCTGTTCTTGTGTGAAATTAAATTGAGTCTGTCCAAGCCCATGTGCTGCTTGCATTTATACATGTCTTAGGTTGGACCCCCTGATGCTGATCTATAATAGTTGCACCTCCAATAAAACTCATCATCCTCATATTGAAGCCAACAGCACAGCTCAGCAAGTCCAAGCGAGTCAATATCCAATGCAACTTGTCAGGAGTGTGATGAATGGTTCCAGTCATTTGATTACTCACTCACTCACTCACCCACCCGCTCACTCACTCACCCCCACCCACCCATTTTAAATGTTGGACATATTTCTTCCCCTTGGACTAGAAATCACTGAAGTGCATGCGTGCCAACAAACACTTAGAATTCTTGTTTCTGCACAGGGTCTTGACTATCATGCCTCAACTACTGGTTTGAGATATTGACAGAGTTGAAGTTCATTAGTCTCCTGACTGTCAACAAACAAAAAGCAAAGTCTTTGCCAAATTTTAGATGGTAATAACAATCTTGCCTCTGCTAAATGCAATGTCCAGCTGTACAGGCTGTGATAGATGCTGCCCATGAAGCTACTGGGGCAGTTGACCAAGTGGCTCTGGCCCAGTTTGTGGCCCTGAAGAACCCGGAAGAGGGCACAGAAGCGGGAAAGAAGAAGAAGGAGATGAATGAGCTCAAGGCAGGACTGGTGGATGCTCTGACTCAGAAGTGCAGAGCTCTTGTTGAAATGCTGCCAAAGGTACACTTCCAATCATGCCCTAATATTCACGTAAAATAAAGTCCAGACAGCATGGTCATTCTATATTTGCGGTCATACTTATGCTCAGAGTCATGTTCATATAGTTTGCCTGCGAGCTGCGTGACATGCGCTGTAGTATGCAAGTGCGAGTGCTGATGCACATCAGCCTGAAGCTGACAGCAAAGTCCACTGCTGATGCAGCCTGGAATTGAAACACAAGTCCATTGCTGGTCTTGTGATGCACTGCAGCAAGGTTGGTATGCGGCTCAAGTATGTGTTGGTAGCCAACCTTGCTTTTGTTGGCGTCTCACATCTCTCAGCACACCGGTTGTCAGCAACTGTCTAAGTGTGCTGGACCGCCCAAATGCTTCTCTGTGTAAATAGCGTCAGTCTATGATGAGTGCTCGTCTATGATGTGTGCATCATACACAGCAGGGACGAATCTCAAAATGCAGCACACATGGACTGCATGCACTCTGCAGCAGATGTTTCAAACCGGCCTCAATATGACTCAGGTCTGTGAGGATGAAGATGAAGCACAGCAGCCACAGCCGAGCAGCGGAGGCAACTCAGATGTGCAACAGCCTGAAGAAGCAGCAGCACAGGAACATGCCGAAGGTCAGCAGCCACAGGAGGAAGATTCACAGGAGCCTGCTGCAGCTCGGTCTGAAGAAGAGGAAGTCAAAAATAGGTCTGGTGGGGATGGTGAAGATGAAGGGTTGGACCCAGCTGCTGTGCAGGCTTTCATGGCTGCTTTTCAGGAGCTGCGCAAGTGGGTGGACACCAGCGAAGCTCAGTATGGTATACTGCATGCCAACTATGAGGCTGCACAAGAACGGCCTGCCCTTGCAATCAAGTAAGTTTGACCAGTGCTGCTTCAGCTAATTGACTTCTTGCTATCTTGTGGACAGAACATGAAAGAAAAACCTGCCTTCCTGATCCAGAGGTAAGGGCTGTTGATAAGGCTGCACTGAACATCTTGCAAAGGAAGCAATACATGTCAATGTGCCCCAGATGCATTTATTCCTCTTGTGAACATGACCTGCCGCAACAAGTGTGTGTGTGTGACTGATCAATCATGTCTATCAAACATGACTGGAAGACACATGCACAGCATACCGTATGCAGATGTCAGCGTCAGCATGATCATGCATGTGTTGCATGAGGGAGCTGCTTCTGAACTCTGAGACAAGCATGTGTGCAGGACACTGAGCAAAGCTTCAGAAGACAAGGCACCAACTAGGGAAGTGTTGGAGCTAAAGGTGCAAATGTTCAAGAAGCTGGGATGGCAACATTGGCACCGACATGAGCTTTCATGCATCAGACTGCTGTTCCCAAAAGCATATCCTCTCTTCTGAATGTAGCATGGGTGCATCCTCTGTTGGCAAAGTTGACCATCATGTACATGACATTGTTTGCGTTACCGCATGCTGAGACATTGACGCATGAAATATTTGGCAAGGCAGTCACTACTGCATTCCTGCAGTCAAGCAAGGCCAGGACATAAATGCTGTCCTTGTCTGCTTTGGCGTGAGCAGCGTTAGGGAATACTGTGCTTGTGTGCCAGACTGGTACTAACAGTAGACATGTTGCCTGACTAATTGCACCCTGCTCGCTCCTCGATGAAAACTAACACCTCTGATAGTTTTTATGGCACCGCCATAGTGGCAGGCAGTCCGGACTTTACAACTGCGTCGTCCTTGCCTCTGCCTTCCCTTTACAGCTATCATCGCCATTGGCTGAAGGAGCTTGCTGGCATTCAGCGTTCAGCAATTCTTGTTGCTGCTTCGGGTGTTGGGCCGCAACAGGGTCAAAATCGTTCAAGTGGCCAGAGGGTATCTGATGTGACGACGTACGGTGTCTCAATATTTGTATCATGAAGGTAAGCTTACTGAATTTCCATGTCTTTGTGCATTGATGGAGGCTTCCTCAGCGACACTGCGGTTTCCAACACCTGCAAACCCTGAAACTTGACATGTGAGGCGTTTCAATTCGTAGCCCGTGGCACGTACATCTAATGCCGTCTTGCGCATCCACGTACTGGTTTCCAGAGCACTGTCGGTGCAACGCAGCAAACACTGCTCTGCTGCTTAGCTGCTTACCAGCCTGCTGGAGAAGCTACATATCCTCTCTACCCTGTTATGGCCTGCATCAGAGAGGATATGTAGCTTTGCCACCTGGCTGATGAGCAGCTTGTGTTTTAACACAATAACATAGCTGTCACCGTGTAACAGCAAGTGGCAAAAGTCCCTGAGCGACTTTACATTCACAGCCCTTGTCTGCAAGCCCAGCTTTCCCTGCTGATGAAGCTGTGTCTTTGCAGGTGGTGCCAGTCTTGATGCTTCTAGCAACGCTGTTGTTAATGGCTGCCTCTACTATTATTGCGGTCTTTGTATGTTTTCATCAATCTACTGCTCATCTTCCATGCGGTGGTGCCTGTGCTATTGTGGCGGGGTTGGTCCTTGTGCTTGTGGCCTGCACAATGGTGAGCTCAACAGAACATCCTGACTTTGTATTGAGCCGACACTTGGTATGTTCCTGCATATAGCAGACAGTTGACCGGTGGCAGGTGCGTTTGTGAGCTGTTTTGCAGCCTCTCTGATGGCATGAAATCTCCTGCAGCATGACAGCCTGTGAAGCTTGTTGATATGCTTGTTGAACCAAAGATGCATTTGCAAAGATGCATTTCACATGCCATACAAGTCTTTTGTTTTTTCTCCAGCTGTATAGCGCTGATTTCTGCTTTCCTTACAAGATGATTTGGATTGTATTCTGGCCATGAGTTCTGAGTTATTGTAATCAGGTCATAGTGTCTTCTAAAGCCCTGCCATCTACGACAAATTTTGTTTCTGATATGGAGCAAGGAACTCGTGACCTTGTTTACAACTTGATTTATGGCAACAAATGCCAGAATGACAACAAACGACAGCGCAAGGGTCATGCCACTCTGTAAAGGCACAGCCTTACTCTGTTGTTTGTTGTCATTCTGGCCTTTCTTGCTGAAAATCAATGAGCAGAGGTCATGAGTTCCCTGCTCCACAACAAGAATGAAGCTTCTGGTAGATGGCAGCCCCACATCAGCCTTTGGGACACACTATGGCGCATCACCTCATGACAACAACTAAGAAGGAAAGCTCAGTTTGCGACAGCACTGCAGCCTGCATGTATAAAGCATACTGGCTTCTACACGTTGCACAGTTCATAATATGGCGTGAGTTAATCACTGGTGACAGCTTGTCAAGACTGTGCAGGCAAAGGCAGTCAGTATGTTGCTCTGTTGTTGGCATGCGCTCGTATGCACAGCAGGCTGCTTGCTGTTGATATGTTTGCTGATGAAAGTGTGTCTTGCAGTTGGGCTGTTCGCTGTACAATGACAAGAGCACAGCCGCAATCGACAGGGAGGTGCTGCAAACCGGCTCTTCTGGTCGGAGGTTCAAGCCCAAGAATAAAACACTAGTATGCTGTTTTGATGAGTTTTGTGACATACAGTGTCAAAACTGCACATGATATTGCATGCAAGTCAAGGCATTCATTTACTATGCCTCAAAAGCCGTACAGGAGCAACATGGTGCTGGTTTACATGTTCCTTTTTGAGTGAAGTGGCTTGTAGTTGGGTGGTGAATTTCTTGAACATCAAACTGTCTCCCAGAGCCTGATGTGGTGCTGCCACCTACCACAATCTGCCCTCTTGTCATAGGCATGGTCTCTGCCAAAGACAGCTCAAAATCTGACATGCTGTCGTGTAGGGAAGAAGGAGAAATGGCAGCAAGGGTCAGCATGACATCAAAGGACAGACCAAGGGCCTGGAGGTCAGCAAGCCCAGTGGGTTGTGGGGTCTCAGGCACATCTGGGCCTTTTGCCTCGCTCTTGCTGCCTTCTGCGATGGCATTCTTCAGGTGAGCTTCAAAGTGCAACAGCACTGCAGCCTGCATATGCAAAGCATGCTGGCTTGTGGATGTCAATGTGTTCACCTAGAATGAGGTTGCTGGACTGCATCTTGGTCTGGGTGTCTGTGTCATATAGCACTGTACATCAATTTCAAGCTTCTGACTCAACTGTGTTCCTGTATGTACCTGCCCGTCCATGCTTGTAGGTGATGGTGTTATGCCATTCTTCTTTGTAAAGCCAGTGAGGTGACTGGCATTTGTGAATGGACTGCACCTCATCAAAATGTCTTGCCCATGTCATGCAGGCTGCCATGGCTGCTCTGAGCTGGCTGGTAGGCCGCCACGACTTCTATGTAGATGATGTCACAGAAGAGTGCATCAGCCGCAGCAGCAGCAAGCCAGACAAGAAAAGAATGGTATGCTCTTCTGACTTCTCTGTGACATACAGTTTCAGAAGCTGCCGTTATTGCATAATCTATCAGGGCAAGTCAAGGCGTCCATTTCCTACATTCCAGAAGCCACTTAGGAACTCTGTGCATTAGCAACATAGCGCTGGGCCAATTCAAGGAGAGGTGTGACTATGCATTTCGGTGGTGAAGTGCCTGTCAGCCGGTTGTGCATTGAACTATCTCTCATGGCCTGATGTGCCTACCACAATCTGCCACTTGTTATAGCAGAGAGGTACTGGTCCCTGCAGCAGAGACTCTGCTTCAGACTGCTCAAAATCTGACATGCTGTCATGCAGAGAAGAAACAAGAAGGTCAGCAAAGGTGACAGCGGTATCAGGGAAGCGCACAAGGGTCCTGGCATCAGCAAGCCTGGTGGATTGTGGGGAATCAAGCACATCTGGGCCTTCTGCTTGTTTCTTGCTAACTACTGCATTGGAGTTCTTCGGGTGAGGCTCAGGTCGCAACAGCACTGCAGCCTGCATGTGCAAAGCCTGCTGGCTTATTGATTTCAGTGTATTGCATGGGCATTCACCCAAAATGAGGTTGCCAAACTGCATGCTGGTCTGGGTGTCTGTCCCCTTGGCACTATGCATGACTGTCAAGCTTCAAATGCAACTGAGTTCCTGCACAGCAGTTTTCCCCCTTCTCAATGTCCACAGAGGCAAAGTGTGAGCATGTTGCCACATCCATGCTAATGCTGCTGTCAAGTCTGTAGTCAAGTTGCGCCTGGTTCTGCTTTGGCGCCAACCTTTCCCGCCAACATGTGCTTGTTGGACACATTGGTTTGTGCATACCAGACGTACAATGCACTGACCAGGCTTACCGTTTGTTGCTTTCTGAGACAGCATTGTACCTTCATCTGGGTCTCAAGGCTTGTGACTGACTAACGCAGGTGGCCAGGGCTGCTGCCAGCTGGCTGACGGGCATCGGTGACCCCTTTGAGGACATCAACACTGTCTGCGCCATTATTGCTGAGCACCACAAGCCTCTTGGGACCTCCAATGACAGCTGTCATGTGACTGGTGGCATCTGGGGGTTCAGACACTTGCGGATCTTCTGCTGCTGCATCTGTGCAGCCCTGATGGCCTCTGTCAAGGTGATGAGCTCACTGTAACAAACTGAAATAATTTGCACTGTCCAATAATGCAGCATCTCTTATTGGATCTGTGATTTGTTTGGCAACTTTTGACTTGGCTTGTTGTCTGGAACTTCAAGTCCATGCATCAATGCGTCTGTAGTGCATCATTGCAGTGTGTCAGTAACACATACCTGCCTGTCCATGTTTGGCTGCCACTTTGCAGTTAGTGATGCTTTTGTGGCATTCTTCTTTTTGCAGCCAGTGAGGTGACTGCCATTTGTGTCTGGACTGCACCTCATCAGGATGTCTTGCCAATGTCATGCAGGCAACCATGGCGGCTTCAAGCTGGCTGGTGGGTTGCCGCAACTTCTTTGTGGACAATGTCACACAAGGTTCCACCACCAGCAGCAGCAGCAGCAGCAGTAGCTCTGCTGGTTCTCCGACAGCTCCTAAGGCCAGTGAATCCAAAGAAGGAGTGCCAAATTCTGCTGATGGCAAAAGGCCATCTTCTAGCACTATCAATGTGTCGGCAGACGCCACTGATGGGTCACACCCCCCTAAGCAGGGCCCTGCCCGGAGCGGAAAGAAGAAGAATGGTAAGAAGAACCAGAAGAAGGGGCCTGAGTCTGCCAGCACCAAGGCAGCTGGTGATGAAGCAGCAAAGCCTGCAGAGAAGGAGAGGGAGGAAGAAGTGGACGAGAACAATATGTTCAAGGTTGCAGGCAAGAGCAGAGGCAACCGCGGCAAGAAGGGGACTGCAGCTGGAAGCAGTGCACCTCTCAGCATCAAAGGGACCGTTCAGACCCGTCCCGAACTTATTACAGGCATGCCCTAGCCTTGCGTCATTTTGAAATTTAGCAACCTGAATACATTCAACACTAGCAGCCTGGATGCTTCAAAGAAGCAACACAGCATGTACATGTCACATCCTTTGTCATGCTGACTGCATACCCTGCTGACTGCTTGCAAAGCGTGTGAGTGTATGAGTCAATGAGTGAACAAGCCACTCTTGCATGGTCTGCTGTGTGGCTGGTTGATCAAACTGACTGAACACACTCATCATTGCTTGCCCTGTGCAGGAAATATTCTGGTACGGATTCTCCTCACGGTGCTGGAGAAGGCACTGCTGCTGCCTCGCTGGCAAAGGATGGACTACCAGACCAGCTTCTCCACGCTGTACAGCATCATCCCCAACTGGATGGTGAACCAGTATGGCAAGCACCCAGCCACAGTGTCACCCACCGCTGCCTTTGTGATGCTAGATGTAGGTCCCTCCATATCTCACTGCTTTGTACCTTGCATGGAGCTGTGAGCAGTTGCAACCCACAGCAGACACACATGTTTGCATGACATGGCATGCTATACAGGTCAGATCAATTCTGGATCCTGCTGACTACTTTCTTTGCTTTGAAACTGTGCACCTACTTGCTTTGCAAACCAATTGCTGCTACACTTCAAAAAAAGGGTTTTTATGACATGGGACACATTTGTTTTGATCCATGGCCTTTGCCCATCACTGTGACCACAAAGTAGCTGTGCTGATGTTGCCAAACAGCACCAAACTATACCAAAGAGCACATTGCACATCCTCACAAGTGCTACGGCCATGACCCCAGGGTGCATGCTATGGCAATGAGCCTTCCCCAATCTGTAGCGTGTGCTAGGCTTGTTGATGTTGTTGATCAGGCTGCTCACACTGCATGCAATGGCTGTCCAGGGTCTGTTGGGCCGGAAGAAGAGGTCCTATGCAGACTTGGTGGCCGAGTGCAATAAGGCTGGCATGGCTGACAGCTTGGAGCTGCTGTGCCGTGCTATGGTGGCATCTGAGATGGTGCAGCAGCAGGGGAGCCAGAAGCTGCTAGCTGAGCTGAAGACAGCAATGCCAGGCAAACATAGGCAAGGGTCTCCTCCTGTGCGTGTAATGAACGATGCCTCAGAATGCTGTGCCTAGTGCAGTGATGACTTGAACCTCTTGACACTCATGAGTCATCCTGAGCCCCAGTACGAGCCCCTGCATGCAGTTGCATCTGCAGGATGCAAGCTCATGTTCTGTGATGCTTGCACATGCCACTGTAGCATCTGATGATTCAGTATGGACACCTACAAACCATTGCAGGCTGTAGCATACTTTGTCAGACTGTATGTTGTATGTGCATGGCTCTCAAGACATCCAATGCGCCTGCAGGAATATGTCGATGCAGCTGTTGTGCAAGACATTTGTCCTGCCCTTGTCTGGCAGCGCTGGTGTCCCAAACACTGTTCACAATTACATCCAGAAGTCTTTGAAAAAATCACTCAAGTTGTGCCTGCAAGACGTCCGGGAGTTTTAGATGATAATGTGTGAGATTCTTTAGGTAAATCACAGACCCACATGCAAGCTGGAACAGCTTGTCTGCACAACCAGTACTGGTATGTGAAGTAACTGGAAGCTTGTTCAAGTTGAGCATCACTGACATGCCCAGCAATCTTGCTACTCTAACAGCTGTTGTCTTTTGGAAGACTCTGTTCAAACTGCAGCTGCAATGCTGTAGCGCTAGTTGCCACATGTTGTAAACATAAACAGCCAAGTATTTCACAACAGCTCCTGCAGTCTTAGGAGACATCCCATCTTACAACACAGTGTTGAGGTGCATTGATTAAATGTCGTGTTGTGCTGGCATCTGCTACATGTGGTATGCATCTTGACAGCTGCAGCAAGGCTGATCAGCAGCATCATTGCTACAGCAAGCACTTCAGACAGGTCTTATGGTGTGTCATCTTTTACATCAGGTAGGATCTGACTGAGGCTGATAGTCTGGTCTGATCTGACAAGACCTCGTCTGAAACAGGCAAGTTCAGGCTGAAAGCTAGCTGCTGCTGCACTGGCTACCCTGTACCTAAGGTGGTCTAAACTGCACCTGCCCATAATTCTAATCTGCAAGCTACACTGACCTAAACACGATACATGTGACACATGTTTGTGCACAGTGACGCATACATTGCAAGCAAATGAAAGCAGCAACTCTATAGGATGCCTAGCGCGTAACCAGGCGTAACAGCAAACACAAAAGCAGAAAGTGAAAAAAATACTGTATATAAGACATGGCTGCCAAGGACATAAACTGCAACTCACATCAACATCCTCAAGTTCATGTGTGTTGAATAAATAGCTGTAAGCAAAGCACCAGAGTGCAGTCGAAGACAGTCTCAATGCCGGGTGATGACATCTTTTCTGTCAAAGCGTGCATGTCTCATGTGGTGCGTGAAAGCTGCAAAACGGTGGTGTCAACAAGCAGCACAAGGCCCAACCGGTACAGCTGCAAATAGTACGTCCCATTTGACAAGGCGGTCACAAAGCTGTGTATAGGGGTCAAGTCCACAGCCTGACCTTACTGCTTTATTTGTGCTGCGGCCCTTAGGTTCTAATATCCGCTACTAGTGCCAAGACAAGCCTCTCTGCAGTTTCTAGCATCCAACTCCTTTGTTTCCACTGATATGATTCTTGTCGTTCCAAGTGATGGCACCCCCTGCAAGAAGAGGGTATGACATTGGTATGATTTCAATATATGGGGTTGCAATGTGGATAGTTAGCATTGCATGCAACACTGATCCTGTTCATGTCAACTGCAGCATGTTGTGTAGTAGCTACTACAGCACGGCTATAGCATGGCAAGGCAAATCGAGACAGGCAGAAAAGGCTTTGCAACACTGCAGGGCTCCTGCCTATGCGAGCCTATGTGAGGACTGGCATCAAAGTGCTACTGGTGGTGTAAAGAGGCAGACATCCGGCTGAAAAGTGCAATGACACTTCATCAGAACTGGCTTACCATTTTGGCCATTCACAAAACGGTCATCACCGGTGAACTCAATGATGTCCATCAACGCCTCATCAGTTACATCTATGCCTGCTGAAGTAAGAGTGGCGACTGCATCAATTGCTTCGCCTACTTCTGGCACCACACTCAGGGCTTTTCCTATGATGTCAACAACTTTGCCGATGATACTCAGTGCCTCCTTTGCAACGAGCTTGGAAGTGATTTGGTTGGTGTCCAAGTTGCGCGGCGTCATGTAAAACTGCACACTGGCACACTGCCTGCATGAGTGACACATCTCAGTCGTCTACAGCAGGCTTTGTTGGATTTGTGAAGCAATTGCCCCGCAGCCTTGCAGACGGTGGGCAGCGTACTCGCAACTGGAGCCACACAGAAATTTCAAGCATGCTTGTATCATGCAACAAAGGCCACAAAGCATGTGTCTTCTGTGGTTTGTAGCACATCCACCAGAAGACATGATCATGATACAGAGTCAGATTAGCCAAAACACAGGAGGTTGCTGGGTGTTGGGCCAATGGTTAGCATATATGAAACACATCAGGGCAAACAGCTCAAGCCAGCCTGAGTGCTTAGAGTCTCCGCAAATCAGGATTCAGCAGTGATCAGGAGTGAAGCACTGCAGTGGGCTGTATTGGCTGCAAGTATCTTCTCAGGCACACTGCACATGTCAAACATGGTCGCACCCGAGTGAATTGGATTCGCTGTCCGCCTCCGCTTTGGCAATGCACGTGTTGTCCTGCCAATTGCAGCAAGACTTGCCTCCCGGCGATATGACCGCCCTGCGTGAAAGCACCAGTACTACTGGTCAGGCAGGACAAGCGAAGCGGCAGGGAAGCACGCAACAAGCGTGTTGAAATCTGTCGAGTTGCGCTACTTGGAGGGTCACTCACTTGAAAGACTTGCCACCAGCCGGCCAAGCCAGGACTGTCACATCCTCCGACGCCGAGTTGTAGATGCAGAAGGCCGCAGCCGGTGAGGCGAGCTCACTCATCGCCAGGCAAGCAAGAAGCAGGAAGCACGCACGCTTTTTGATCATGAAAGTCGTCATCGGGAAGAGAGTCACTGCGCAAGCTTAAGCTTAAGGTGCTGAACGCAAGGTCAGGAAGGTCTGGGTGCTGGTTGTGACTTGCCGATCGTCCAGTTGCGGGTGTTATGTAGCTTGGACACTTGCGTATCGCTTCCATCATGATGAGACTCTTATGTACTACGGCAGGAGCTGCGCACTGCATGCAATGCAGGCAGAAGAAACGCAGGGAGGAGGAGGAAGGAACGCAGGGTAAGATCAACTTTCACGTGCGGTCCACGAGTTCACACCGTGACTAAAAATCAATCGATCAAATGGCAGGACCCCGGGGGATGGGTATGGGCAGGACCCCGGAAAGATGAGTATGGGCAGGACCCCGGGGTATGAGTATGGGCGGGACCCCGGGGGATGAGTATGGGTAGACACTTTTCAGAATGCCAGATGCTGCTGCATCGGGATCGAATCTTGACACCACTAAGGAAAGGCTGCTGCAGCACCATTGACTCTTTGTTGCATCTGCACAGTGCTTTTCAACTGTAAGCTCGTTTGCATGTGCTGGATGAGGCTGTTCTGCTATCGCTCAGATCACAATCCCTAGGGCATTAAGCAATATTGCTCACAAAGCACCCTGTGACACGCGCACTCACACCTCATCTGCAGCATGAAGAAATGACCTTCTGAAGGGTGCATGCACGCTGCGCAGCACATCAAGCGTCTCTTGCAGCTGCAGCAATCTTGTTAAAATACTTTCATTCCACTCATTCCAATCAAGTCCCTGATGCAAATTGTACCGTCAAGGTCTGGGTCAGATGAGCTCAAGCTTGCAATTGCTGGTGTGGGACCGTCTGTCAGAACCAGTCAGAGTGAGTGCAAACAGCCCCTTCAAAGGGCCTGTTCTTTAGATTTCCTCACACTGTTTCAGCCCAAGATTTGGCCAGCTTTAGACAAGTTGAGGCGCCTAAGAAGTGGTAGCAAACAAGGCATGTGGTCCAAGCTGGAACTGATTTAGCTGATTTAGAGACTTCAGCCAAGTTCAGCCCAGTAGTCCAATCCAGACCAGTTCAGATAGGACTTCAGACAGGTCTTATGGTGTCTCATCTTTTACATCAGGTAGGATCTGACTGAGGCTGATAGTCTGGTCTGATCTGACAAGACCTCGTCTGAAACAGGCAAGTTCAGGCTGAAAGCTAGCT
>JAABUP010006062.1_pt1 | contig 17670 bp, 19 predicted proteins | sample 5559201 | NCBI WGS metagenome assembly JAABUP01 (sample SAMN10711887, study PRJNA513373) | rock metagenome | isolation source: Antarctica rocks | place: Antarctica
CTTATGCGACCTACATTCGGCGGACGCAACTTTTGCATCCGCACTAGTCTCTCATCAATATAGTTGTATGCAACCCACCTAGGTGATTGGCTTGTCCAACTTTCCCCTCGTTTGCGAGATGCCTGCAAACGTCAACCCAACAAATACAGACACGCAGAATGGGCAGCCTTCGTATGAAGGACTCAAAGCAGGCTGTCAAGTTAAAGATACCTGCAACAGATCAGGAATGGAAACTGCTTGATGTGTTACTGTGTCACATTCTCGCAGCTATGGTCCAGAAGTTGACTGATCTGTGAAACAGACTGAAACTAAATATTTCTACGATTCAAACACCGAAATCTTCAAACCAAACGTGATGTGGAGTAAACTGGATGCCGAGAAGGTGACAGAAGCTATGGCTGGGCTTGAAAAACAGTGCCGTGCAAGGGAATTGAATTTGATAGATATGCCTGGGGTACTGCGCTGGAGATTGTATCAACATCATAAATCAGCCAATACAACGAGTAGAAATAAGACTAACTCTGGTATTAAGAATCCCTGATGAGCAGTTCGAAAAGCTAACTTCTGTGGTCATCAGTTGCCGGGTCCTCCAAGAATACCAGCAACCCTTTCGCCTCGACCCCAGAGCCAGAGCCAGAACCATCGACGCCAGAGCCAGGAACATCGAGACCTTATGATCCAGTAAAGGATGCAGCAGAGAACACGAAGTGACAAGGAGTTTAGGCATGGTGCAGGAGAGGTCACAGGGATACACTGCCATAGAACCATTTTCGATTCTTGCTAAATTGCTTTTCCACCACTCGCTCTGCATGTATCCTTGTTAATTTTAATGGAACGGGATCATCCCACGACAACTCCCGCTACTAAGGGCATTCTCTCTTCTTGTAGTCAAGGCAGACACTGCCAGTCCGAGGCAACGCGTCTTAGTCTAGGGTTGCATTCAGTCTCTTTGCTGTTTACTTCTACGAGCTGTTATAATTTGGAGAACCTCATTCGAGAGACTTCGGTCTCTTATGTGCTATTGCCCTTGCTGCATACACCTTTTGGCTGCCTTGTTGCCTCATTCAGACGCTTACCTTGCAGCATGACCATCAAACAAGTGAGTTACCATCCAATGGGCGTAGAGTCGTATCTAACGCCGTCGTTCCCAGCCTTCTCTGGCTCAGCCTTGCCCTGTACTGGGATCGACCCCAAACTCAGCGATCCCAATTTGATTGCGTTCGATGGTCAAAGATAGCCGACTGGGGTTGACTTTGCATGGGAAGAAACAGACGAGCCAACCCCCACCTCACAGGACTGTGGGCCCTCCGGCACTGCACTGGACCGTCCTGACTCATCAACATGGCAAGACCTTGATCTTGGAGCGATGAATCGAGCAGTAGGTGCTCTAATAATTCTTTCATCTACAGAAGCTAATGTTTAGATGCTCAAACAATCATACTTCCCAACTCATTGTTGGTTCACGACTCGATTGGTTTCAGACAGTGTGACGCCCCGGCCTATCATAAAGAAATCCGGAGCTGCGCCATGGCAATGGATATCAACCTGCTGCCCTGGTTGGGTTTGTGGCGATTATCGGCTTCTACCGCAGTTCTGGGGGGAGAATATAAGCCTTTCTACAGCTATCACTAAATATAACTGGACACGCTTGTGGCAGCGGATATTGAGATCTATCTTGCCTCGCTTGGCCATCCGTTCAGTCTGTGAAGAGACTGAGTTTGTCTACCTACGAGCGGAAGACAACCAAACTGTCTGTGACTTGCGAGCTCATCTGAAGCAAAGCCAGTCATATGAAGCATCCAAAGTTCTCAGTATATTTCCACTCGCAAGCAATCTCGGGGAGCTCCTAGGCCACCGCAGCTATGTTTTCTCGCTCAAGGAAAGAGCTGAGTCCGTCAGCTACATCGTTAAAGAACGTTGTCATCCAGCTGAGCCTCCCAACGGTCACCTTGAACCTCGTGATCCCTCGACGCGACGTCTTCTGGCTATCGAATGGCTGGTCGCAAGAGCTGTAGCCATCCATCTACTATCGGAGACTCAACATGGTACTAATGCTGAAGCGGCCTCTGTTTACCTTCAGCTGGTCATACTGTATCAGTGCAGTCGTGTGTTTTGGCCGGTACGGTCGGCTTTACGTGATCTGGGCGGTTCAGGTACTCTAATTGGGTTACCTTGTATCATAGCAGATGATGTATATTATGTATAGTCTTCTATCATCTTGAGATCCACTACTATGGTGCTAATTCCTCATAAAGTGCCCTCTGCCGGGATGGCCGAGCTGTACTGCACACCAGACCCTAACCTATGAACCTAAAACACTCTTAGTGCAAAAGACCCCTGTGCTCCTGTTAGCCACGTCTTCCTCTGGGATTAGGTGCACTAGTCTCTAGAGGTTGATATAACCAGCAGCGCTATACGGGACGTGAGCGGCGTTTAGGGACTACCGACCTCCTCAAGGAACTGCTTCGAAGGGAGGAGCAAGACTGGTTGCCACGGCATGGTAAAGTTAAGAATTGGGAGAAGGTGGCATGTTCATTCTCCAAGCGCAAGGCCTTCAAAAAGTCTATTTCACCGAAGGACCTGAAGAACCATGTAAGCTTTCTTGTCTGGAAGCTTGAGCGTGCTTCGGTTTCCGGGTCCAGCAAGCCAGCCCGTCCCCCACCGAGCAAACGACCGTTCACGTCCGCCGAAAACGTTGAGATCCTAGCTTGGGACGTTGGGCTTGAAGTTCTCCACTCAGAGCTCTCGGAATCCAACGCAGAGCCCACTGATCATCTAAATCTATGGAAGGGGTTCATCGATCTTGCCAAAGTTGTTGAAACCCTATCCGCTTCGCCATTATGCCGTGAGAAGGGCACAGTTCCGATCGAAGAAGTCGAAGAAGCACTAGATGTCATTAGGGACGTATTGCAACCTCCGGCCGTGGAGCTTTTGGTGAGAACTTCAGGCGGTGCTGACTCCGGGCCAAACCAAGACTGATTGGACGATAGCAAACCCCAGCAACCGCGCGCAAACGACCTTCCCATGGAAGCATCTCACGAGCGTCGGGTAGACAGAGACTCGGAGACCATGCAGAGGATCCATCAACTCAACCGTCACCGGAGTTCTTGAAGGAGAAATGAGCAGTAGAAGGTCGGACCGACACGCTACAGAGAAAAGATGGAGAAGAACGCGATGCATGCATAAGAAAGGAAGACTTAGGGGGGTTTTGACTCGATTGGGAAACTTGCATTGCAGTTGAAGTACTCATGTTCATTACCCACATATAGGACGGCACATGTAACGCAGAGTCCAGTAGAGAGCGACTTCAACCTTGATTCGCAGCTTTCTTGCTTTTGCCTGTTTTCGCCGTTAGCTCGACTGCTGCATATTGTGGGACTGGAGCCTAGCATATCTGCTAAGTATTTAGTCGAGACCTCTCCGCTCATTACTCTGTGGACAATCCACCAACTGTGCCTACGTTTTCTCGCCCGAGGAGCCACCCCAAGTAGACACCTCGAATCTCGAGTGTTAGTAAGCTACATACTTCTTGCCTACCAAAAGCATCCTAATTTGACTGCATGTTGCAGCGCTCGTTGGCCGCCAGAGTTCCACCAACACTAATATCTAATCTCAACGGGAGCTGGTAACGTGGTGGCCTTTTCGGCTATGTTACTTCATCATGCTGACTGTAATAGGGCTCGGCTCAGCCAGCACGATGTGTAAAAGACTTGCCAGGCGCGTGAGGCAAGATAAGTCGAGCCCGAGAGCCACGAGGACCTTATCATCAGCAATGCGAAGCGGATGACGAAGTAGTATGTAGATGCTTTGATCCTATAGTCAATTGAATCACTGTCGTCGAGTTTCAGAATGACCTGGACTTAGTATTAGTAGTTATAGCCACGCTGATAAGTAGGTCTGAAGAGGATGAGTATTGCTTACTAGGTCACTGACTTTGAAGTACTTCGTACAAAGGGCCAGCCAATCCTGTTCCCTTACTCAACTGCCATTATACACAGACAGTCTTGTGTTAAGTATGCTTAGGCAATGCCTTACAAGCTACCATTAGCAGGGCCCCTTCGAAAGACGTTTGCCCCTTACAATGGATCTTGCCCCTAGCCCGCCGTTTATCGTTTCACGTTCTCATCTCTGGGTGCTTGTAGTTTTATCTAGTGGTGCTGATTAATTAACCTTGTCCCTCAGCTACACCCAACGCAGTTCCATTACGGCGCCTGCAACCTCAAGGAAACGATAACACTCACCCTCACAAGTCCTCGAACTTCGAGGAACGGTGCTTGGTGTGGAGGCCGAGAAAGTCGCGTTCCCTTACGGAGCCTGCAACCTCAAGGAGATGATAAGACTCGCCCTCCACAGGTCCTCAAACTTTGAGAGAGGATGCTTGGTGTGGAGGTGGAGAAAGTCGCGTCTTGGAACCAAGCAACGTGAATGGCAGCGGGGGCTGGCGGAACGACGTGATCGTGAGCGAGAGATTTGTCGTTGTAGGAAAAGGTCTGATTTGGCCTCTAGCCTGTCGAATCGAGCATGGATCTTCGGCAACTAGGTTCGTCAGATTGTGTGGTAACTGCCTTGCTTGGATTGCGCAAGTTAGCCTTGTTGACGCTGGCCATGTTGACGTCGATTTGGGGGCCGTTTTGTTTGACAAAGCAAACGATTCGTGAGGCTATCGCGGGCGACGGTTTTGGGTGTGAAAGTGTATGGAATTCGTAGTTAGCCGTGGTATCTAGCTATTTCGTTTCATATGCTGTAAGTAGGCCGATTCCACAAGAAAAATTCGACGTTTTCGTGTGGTCTTGTGGATTAACCAGTGGGGCTACCGCGGAGGACGTTCGGTGTGGCTTTGCAAGCTCGTTGGTGTCTAGGTATGAAGACCTAGACTGAATCAAGTCTGGCGAGCCTGCGAGAGGGACGCGATCCCTGCGAGGGGGACGCGATCCTGGTAAGTCTTGTGAAACGCGTATTCACGCACGGTTGCCTCTTTCAAGCTTCTGGCAGAAATGCGAACCCTTTGCCTTGAGATTGACCTAAGCCTCACTGTAGGTATGATTGTTAGATATAAAGCCCTTACCGCTCCACTTTCCGTCAACAAAGCAAGTCGCTATCGAATTTTTGTCCTCAAGTTCTTTTCTTCCAAGTTGTCAATCACCAAACCGACAAAGCCCTAAAGTATCCACGCGATGACGCACCTCACCGAAGAGTATGTCCTTGTCTGTGCCCATACCTGACGCACGCACTGCTTTCCGTTGTTTCGTTCATTTGGCGCAAGCTGAAATTGGAGGCTTGCTGACTTGTCAACACTAGAGGCGTGGCTGTCGCAGCCAACCATGAACCAAACCTAGTTTTGCAGCCTGAGACGCGGCCAATCTCGCAAGAGCAGCTTGTTGCAGAAGTCAAGGGAATATACGCAGGACTCGTCATGGTTGAAGCCAAATGTGTTGAGGTTGATAATAAACAAGCCCTGGCCGCGCGAGACCCCAAAACCGGCCAACAGCCCAAGCTAAGTAATGAGCAGTGGCAAGCTCTTATTGCCTTGCATCGGACACTTCTTCATGAACATCACGACTTCTTCCTGGCTTCCCAGCATCCTTCTGCAGCTCCAGCTCTACAACGGTTTGCAGCCAAGTATACCATGCCAGCCCGTATGTGGCGCCACGGAATCCATAGCTTCCTCGAGCTTCTGAGACATCGACTGCCAGACTCGCTAGATCACATGCTGATGTTCATCTATCTTGCGTACTCGATGATGGCACTTCTGTATGAGACGGTACCAACCTTTGAGGACACTTGGATCGAGTGTCTTGGGGATTTGGGAAGATATCGCATGGCTATTGAGAATGATGATATTCTGGAGAGAGAAGTCTGGACTGGAGTCAGTCGCTTCTGGTATAGCAAAGCTGCGGACAAAAGCCCCACCGTTGGACGGCTATACCATCATCTTGCTATTCTTGCCCGGCCAAATGCGCTGCAGCAGCTGTTCTACTATACCAAATCACTAACTTGTGTCCACCCCTTTCAGAGTGCCAGAGAAAGCATACTCACTCTGTTTGGAGGGCCCGAGCCAACCTATCATCGATCTCTTCCCGCCGACACTATATTTATAAGAATCCATGGAATACTGTTCTCACAGTCTTCTCTTCCGACTTTTTACGATGCTGTCAACCAGCTACTTCTCAATCTAGATATCCAGATTGGTCGGGTCACCGCTAAATGGAAAGAACAAGGTGTATTCATGGCAGTCACCAATATTGCGGCGTTGTTTGAGTATGGCCTTGCACAGGCTATCTTCACTCAAGCGTTTACGAAAGCCAAGCAGAGCTCGGGAGGACCAGAGGAGACTGTAACGAAAGAGACTCAGCAAGAATCGCAGATCGATACCGTTGATCAATCCTTCACCGAATTCAGTACAGCTTCTAGTTTGCTCACGATCTCTCACGCATCATATTTGACCTTCTCTATCCTCAAGCTCGCCTTACAGAGAAGGGGCGACAAGAACATCCTTCCTCACGCTCATGTTTCCTTGGTTTTTCTGCTAAGTCTCTCTGCCGTTCAGCACGCAATGAATCATGTTGAAAAAGATGTGCCATGGAACGAAATTGCGTCCTTCCTTAACACCTTGGCCAAATCAAATGAGATAGACTCCCGAAGCGAGGATCCACACTTCCCTCAGCCAGAGAAAGGGGTTGGACGACCACTGCCGGAAGACTTCGCCATCAACGGTCAGATCTGGAGCCAAGGCTACCATCCTCCGGGGTGGATCGAAAATGCAATGGTAGCTGAAGAAGAGCGGTCACTCGAGCTCCCATCCATGGCTGCATCGCGGGTCGAGAGGATCTTCTGGCTTGGGATCCGGATCTCCTCAGTAAGTTCTCCGGTCAATGCAAGGGGTAAGAATTCTATTGATATGGTGAATTTCTAGTATGAGCGGTATCTACGATATGACAGCGGCTCCAAAACATTCTTGGTCCCTCTGAGCGCAGTGGACCTCCAGCGTACCTTGAAAGAAACCGCGACTGGTCCTCAATCACAAACACGTGATGACAATACCTTCGAGCTTTCAGCTGCGCGAAGGACTGTTCTATAGGGTTGAAATTGGGCGAGTAAGGGGGGAGATACTTGAGTAGAACGCCGGCATCCAAACACATGTCTATCAAGTCCTATACATGAATTAGCAATGAATCATCAATTTTCTTAGTGAAATGCACCTGATCCCAATGAATAGATGCATTGTCAAGCACAAGAAGATCAAGGACCTGGAAAAGGACTGCATTGGGGCCAGACTCGTTCCCGGACGATTGCATTGAATATCCTTAGTATAGGACCCTTGCCTGACTTCCCATGCCATATAGTCGTCCACAGTATATGCGGGCAAGACACTCCACCGTTCTGAGCTCTTAGAAAGGTGCAAAGACGACTGCCGGAACACCCACGGGAGCTTACCCATATTTCCTAACATTATTCTTTTCGTTGGCAGCGCTCTCATCGAGGAACACAAGCTGTTTCGCAGTCCACTGGCTTAATTGGGCTATCCAGTGGTCGTAGAGGAATTGGTTACGTTACAAAGCACGACGTTTGACCTGAAAAAGTAGTCCTATCAGCCCCGTATTCTGGTTGGAAGGTAATACACCACACTCACCTGTTTTCGAGACCACCGGAGTCTTTTAAGAAGCCCACTGATGGCTCCCTGCGTGAGTTCGACGTCGACTTCATCAATCGAAAGTATTTTATATCCCATTGATCCGCTGTAGGTTGTTCCTCAAGATATTTGAGCAATTTGTTCCCCAATTACCACCCACCTCCTCCATCCTAGGAGTCAATTTTGAAGGCCTTCCCATGTTAGCCTTAGGAGAGTAAAGAGTTCAATTTACAGGGAAGGTCGTCGATGATTCTAAATGGTCCTTTCCGATAGCGACGTCTGCCTAGCTAGGTCTTTCGTGGAGGCACCGGCATGAAATGCAGCCACAATCAGCTGCCACACATCCTAGCTAACTTAGGCTTTTCCGGCACGCTATCGGATGCACATTTCTGGAATACTTATCATGGCGGACTTTTCAAGCGGGGAATTGCGCGCCCTGTCGGTCGCGCCCCCGCACCCCCCGCCCGAAAGCCACTTATCACGGCGTGGAACGTCGGATCCTAGGGTTAGAAGCAAAGCTGAAGATGGTGGCAGACCAATGCCAGATAAGTAGCAGATACTTCGGCAACGTCGGGGCGAAGTCGACTGTCGGCCAGTCTGCTGTAGGCCTATAGTCCCAGATTGATGTGTGTACAAGTCTCTCTAGCAGGCACAACGCAGGGGCCTTGAGCATACATAGAAGGACAACGGGTTCGAGCCGTGACATCATTATGCATAGTATGAAGAAACCTGCCACCACTAAATCGCGAGCCACAACAAAAAAGCATCGGAAATAATCAAAGGCTATTCCCTAAGGCTGCTTTCATTGCTGTCTTGAGCTCAAGTAAGAATTTTCTTCCCCGCTTCCAAATCTTTGATCTGCTTGTCCAGATACTTACGCATTCTCTTTAGGCTTGTGTCTTCTCCGGCAACCTCTTCTAACTGCTCCGGCGACAAGCCGCTCACCAAAGAGGGCGAAAAAAGCTTCAGAGGCGTACCCGGGCCCGTAACCAGATGGTAGTCAGATGCCTGCATACACATGTTGTCCACAAAGCGTTTGCGAGCGACCTTGTAATAAGACTGAAGGATATCGTGGATATCACGCACAGTATGCTCCGTGTTCGACATTGGATGATGCTGCATAATATCGTCGAGCCGGACCACGACACCATGCTGACAATCATTCACAGACTTCTTCTCCATAGCTGCACGCATACGACGCTGCCGACTGAGCATATGTTAGGCTTAGCGACCAGCGGGAAAGATCGACGTGCCACATACCTTTTCTCCAGATTGTCGTTGAAATAGTGGTTCAAAGTGATGGGAGTTCCCATTCTCTCCAAGCGAAGGAGGAGCCGAGCACTGTCAAACGCAGTCTTGTATTTCGCCATCAGATCCTCCATCAAGATCGACATTAGCCCTTCGCGGACGCGTAAGTTCGGGCAGATCAGTCGGAATAGGTCAACGATGAACGTGTGTGCCATAGTGACCACGTCACTAATGTATGCCAACGCAATCTCTTCCCATCTGGAGGATTGGGCCTTCATAGTCATTGCAAGGAGAGAGCTGTCGAAAGTACCGAGCTCGAAACCTCGCGATCCTTTGTACACCTTCGTCAGCCACTTGATGATGTCATGACCAATGCGCTTGCTTGTGGTGTCCTTTTCGAACATTACTTCCTCCAGTTCAGCGTGGCTCTCGGTTGTTCGAAGAGCCAACTGCTCCTCCGGCTCTTCCAACTCTTCCGCCCATTCTTGAAAGTATTCCGGACAAGCTGGTGAGGGTATTGCTACCTCCTCAGTTGTGTCTGATTCGGCTGCTTTGAATTCGTAAGACTGGCCATACTGCTCTAGGATGTTGTTGAAAAGCTCGTTACGAGTCATCACAACATTCGCATATTTCAAACCAGGATATTGATCGAACCAGTCATTCCCCACGTAATTTCCGTTCAAAGCGAGAGCAGCGATCTCTTGAAAATGCATACTGATACCTGATAAGTAACCTCTCTGTTGGTCGGTCGTTTCCCGGTTGGTGCCAAGTTTATCCAGGCTTTGTTTTGCGGCGGTCAATTTCTTGTGGATCTCGGACTTAACCTAGGGCAAGATTAGTTAATGGTGTAAAGTGATGGACTCGGCGCATACCTTTGGGAACTCCCGGCGAATATGAGCTCCTAAGATTTCTTGTAAACGGATTCGCAATGCTTTCACACCTACTCTATCTTTTGGCAACAAATTCCAAGGGGCTACAGTTCGAAAGAAGTCCTCCTCTATGGCGTATCTATCATTGTTCGGATCGTTGAGCTGCTTCTGGCTAGGGTTTCGAACCATGCACCAGCCGAGGTTCAGTCTATGTCGTCTGCCCTCGATGAGTTCCATGACGGGTGTCTCATCGTCGACCAAGTCCGGCTTGGTTAGAACACCAAGCGTTCGATATCCGTCGCCGTCCACATCTTCTGCCATCGTTAGGATATCTTGCGTCGCAATATCCACATTGCTGGGAATGACTGTCAACATCACGGATCGGGGATTTTCCATGTAGCCTCGCACCATGGTCTCGACCATCCGCATATCCGTTTTGGTAGTGACTCCTTCTGTTGTTTTCCTGAATATGCCCGGAACGTCGACAACGGAGAAGTGTTCTTGGTCGGGGCCGCTGACCTCAAGTCTCAGAACGTCCTCGGAGAAAGTTGCTTTGCCGGCAGCGTTTTGTTGTTCGCCCAGCCCCATGACCATATGGACCTGTGACAGTTAGTGGACATCATATCTTCTACAACGGCGAGCAAACCTCTTTCAGGATTTCGGAGAAAGATGTTGGATCCAACGTCCTGAGGTTTGTCTTTTTCCATTCCTTGGTGGCTTCCACATGTTCCTGGCTTGCACCTGGTGCAGGGATAATAGATACTGAAATATTTGACTCCTGAGACCGCTGGAATATGATCTGTGTGGCGAAGCGTGTGCAGAGACCACTGTCTCGTGGGAAAGGTAGGTTAGTAAGTCCTTCCAGAACGGAGCTTTTGCCACTTGATTGATCTCCGACGACCACGAGCTGAGGGAGCGCGATATATTCGCCAACGCCGCAAGCAAACAGCTTATCTATTTTGCTTAGCAAGCTGGGATCGGCCAGGTTGCCGGCAGTATTTTCGCTGCTGTTCATATTCTTGGTGGCTCTGAGCTTCCTATGAGGCATGCCAACGTATCAAACAAGTCCTATAATGAAGCCAAAGATTGGCGGTATATGAGGACCGTGGTGATGAGTGGTGAAGTTTATTGACTGCTTGAGCGAGGACCTAGAAGTATTTGAAGAATGGCCGAAGAAGGCTGGAGACTCAGAGTGAAGTAAAGACGTCCTTTGCGTGGAGTCACTCAGATAAGTAATGGTTGACCATTCGTACAGAAGAGCAGCAAGCAAAGATGTAAATCCTATTGTCAAAGATATGTCGTGCCGCATAGATATGCACACGTTTGCTTGAATTACGCATCTTTGTTGTATTCCACCTTTTTTCCAGTTCTAATGCGTCTCGCATCTGAGCTGCTTGAACAGACTGCCTGGATCTTGCAAACGTAAAGCAATGATGGAATCTACGCAACGGGTAGTGACATAAGGTGTTTGTGTCAAACAGTGGATTAAAGAATTAGTAGCGGGGATTAAGACGCGTCAGCCCGACGAAAGAAACCAATGTGTTGTTTGCTACGTGCTCTTTATGAAGGTTATTGCTCAACCCAGAGCCCTTCCGTTCCCCTCCTTTCCGTCACCTCTGCTAGATATCACTGGATGCTTTGTCCTTTCAAGCCTTCTAGTAGGTCACAGAGCACTACTACCGGTCAAGTAGCTATGATCCTCTAATCCAGGATTCAGGTTGCACGATATCTTGCATCGGAAGCGGACATATACTTCCCGTTAGTAGGTTTTCGTGCGTGTATAGATGTGTTTGTTGGTTTGTTTGCGGTGTTTGCGCGTTACCAGCAGTCATTTGCCACCTATCGGAAGGAAGACTGAAGGATCCCCTTCTATCTAGCCTGGGGTTTTGATAATTTGGGAGATTTCATGTTGTTTGTTAGACATTCTCTTTGGCTTCTGCATTTATGCTGATTGCTTGTCCGGCGAGAGTAACTTGATTGTGTATGGTACTGGCCGTGCAGATACCTCTTCCTTCAATTCTTGTTGATAGGTGTCCGGCGAGCTCTTCACTATGCTATTCCAGTTTCTGCTTCGCTAAGCTATGTTCCTTGGCGAGTTTGCGTATCAACCTCGAAAAGGCACACAGTCATTAGCTATTGTATCAAACTACTCAAGAATATAAAGGGAATTCAACTGACCGAATGTATCGGCCCAACAAGGACGTGTTAGGCGACGATAGTGAATCTTTTTTAGTTCCGATGGTCTTTTCACTTTGAGAGATGTGTAAGTTCAAGAACAATTGGGTCTTGGACAAATTTGATTGATTACAAGTTGGAACAGAACTCAAGGAGACTATATATTCATAAATAGATGCAATTCTGCTGTCAATGTAGTTCGACGAACCTTGCAACAGATTGAGTGTACTTCTGGACGCTTTGAAAGGCAATTTGCTGTGCCATGGTTGCATCCAAGTACGAAGAGCAAAAGGGTGAAGAAGAAAGGTAAAACTAAAAAGCAAAGAGAACCAAGGCTCGCTCCTCCCCCCCCCTTTTTTTTGTTTCAAAGGGTGCTGAATACCGATGTCCCCTTGGCCGCTGATCAAAGCATGAGGCCGTCGCTCTCCCGAGGTCGAAGCGTGATACCGTGAACCCGAGCTACATGACTCTTGAACTCCATGACACTTTTGAGAACCAGTGGATCCAACTTGCATACAGGATGCTCGCAAGATATCCTCTCGACGGGTCCCCGCATATGGACTCTCTCAACGTGATTCATCATATGTGAGACTTTAGAGAAGGGCCGTATCCGTTGCTCGTATGGCAGCTGCTCTCTTCCTAAGCAGAAGATGCACTGGATTTTCTGGCAAACGAGAGGGAAATCGGAGGGTTGAGGAAACAGATCCGGACTCGGAGATTCGACCTTGATGAGAATGTTCTGGTTAGCTGACGCTCGCGGCTTACGAGTCAGTAGCTCTTGGCGAGAGGCGAGCTCAACTAAGAGGTTGATGGCATGAATCTTTCAATTGACGATGTCTTTTGCACTGAGGTCTGTAGAGAGATCGCAGAGCACCTGCTGGACCCGTGTGCGTTCTTCAATATGATGCTTAATGACAAGTTCCACCTTCTCTCCCTTAGCCACAGAAGTCTTGTCCAATTGCCTCTCCAGCAGTTTATTATGAGCACGGTAGAAGTAGTTCTTTCAACAAGCCCTGTTGATCTCGTCCCTCAGGTTCTTCCTCGTATTTTTGAGCTCTTTGGTAAGGTCGTCGTACTGCTTCCGAATCGTCGGCGGGGCTCGTTTAATAAACTGAAAGTCGCACCGGGTGTAACGAAAGAGCTGGGTCTGCCGTCTTTACATCAACGATCTCGGGACCTGGAGGGACCGCGTCGCGCACCTCCCGAGAGACCTCTCGTGGAGCCCCAGGGTTGCATCTCAGGCTCATGTGGGTAAAGGCGCGGGTCAGCCCGTCATCCGAATTTCCTCTTCGAGGAAGCCAGCTTGCACATTGAATCGGACCTGGTCGTTAAGGTAGGCTCCATTGAAGACTCCTGTGAACGGATCGTGTCTTATAATCTGGTCGCGAACGGCATCAGGGGCAGCACCTACCACATCTGTCAGTCTAGGAGGTGCACCATGACAAAAGACTTACCGTCAACAGCATTTGCAGTGCCTCGGCGAAAACAATAACTCGTGAGCTTCTCTTCAAGGCCAGTATCCTGCGCAAGACGGTCAAGGTAGTGGGCATAGGTCGAGTAGGGCATTGGCTCGGTCTCTACTTTCCCCCACCCATTGGCCGTCTGTTTCGACCTCCGAAAGAGCAGGACCTTAAGCATAGTTGGCTTCCAATGCACCTTGACCGCCATGACCCCTTCTCGGTGGAGGTTCGTTGCAACGAAGGGCTTGGCGGTTGTGTAGCCATCAACCTGGATTGCGTCGTCCGCGGATAGCTCGAGCCAGAATCTGAGTGATGGGACAGAGGATAGGGCGAGGGTGCTCACGGAATAAGAATGTCATGCTGCAGGGCAGGGGTTAGCTAGGCTTGGACCACAGAGGAGAGTAGCGTACGGTTTAGGCTTCTTGTCTACTCCTTTATGATAGCGTAGATGGACCTCCATCACCAAAAGGTCTCTTTCCCCCAGCTTAGGATTTTGCACGATCCAGAGACATACATCCTCATAGCAGAGGGCCTTGTACTCCCTTGTTGGCTCCTGCTGACCGAGCTGGATAGGATGACCGGGGCTATGGCCCTGTATTGGTATGCCAAAGTTGTTGAGCTTTACGGTGTGACCCTCTACCTTGCATCCCCTTCGATCCTTATTCCGCGTTCCTCGCGGGGCACTACCGGTTCGCAAGTCAATACCAGTTTGCACCTTAAGCCTACCCCAATAGCCAACCTGTAGACTCTATCCTCGACAGCCGTCTTCAGGATCCTATGCTCTCGGTAGACCGACACGCGCGTCCGTCCTCTCGAGCCATGTAGAAAGTGTCGTAACTGCAGTCCACCCACCAAGTCTTCCGTCGCTTCCATTACATGCTGCGCCCCACAGGTTGTCAAATCTGTCTCGCGCTACCTTACAAGATCTCTCTTCTAAGGCCGACCGTGTCTGGCAGGAGTTTGTCCGTCTGTATCCTCTCTGTATCCTGAACAGCCAAGCAACACAGTGTTGTCCCTCCTACTAACCAAAGTGCCTCGTCGTTCTCTGCGTGGTTTCAAGCATGCTGGGTAATAGCTTGTATTGTTCGTTCTCGTCGTGACAGGTCGTTTCTTGCCCTAATACCCAGTGACATCCTCCTTTTCAACAGAGCAGCCCAAGAGCACCCCAAGGGTGTCCTATCTCACAACTCAATATCCACCGATTGTAGGGTTGAAACTCAACTTCTCTTTTGCGCAGCAAGGCCGCAAAGGGTCGTGGAGGGCAGGGTAGTCAGCGCCATGGTAATACTCAAAAGAGAGTTGTGGCGGCGTAAGCGCCCGGAATTGAGCACGCAAGGGCTGGCGGCTACATTAGTGAAGGGAGATAGAAAGTTTGGGAAGGAATATCAGCATAAACACCTGAAGATACGGGCAATCATTTGTGCGGTTATGTTCAGCTTCTTCCAGGTCAAGAAAAACTCTTACTGCTGACGTCACTGCAGCCCGCCTCTTCGATGAGGCATGGGGCAATGACTGCGAAGCACACCCCAGCTTTTGACCAATACATCATCTGCTACAAACTTTACAGACGTCGAGTTATTCATATGAAAGTCTATACTTATGGTAAGCTACCAGGGTCTTGTTGATGGATTGAGGTGATCAGTACCCTATTTGGAGGCACTTACTACTCTTTTGCAGCCATGTACCAGATTTCGACCGCCAATGGAGGGCTGTCACATAGCACTGCTGTGTAGATGGACGCTTTGCACAACTCACCCATCCTTAACCCCATCTCTCACGGTGAAAGTATGGAGGGCCATTCTTTCCTTCTCCTCCGCTACTACATACAAACTAAGGTTCTGACCAGAATTACAGACTGGACTGCACTTCATCCTAACCGTAGCCATTTTCTCCTAACACAGCACCTTGAAGGAACCCTAGGAATAGGGTGATTTCACAACTGAGATGTTCAATACAGGTCAGTAGACCTTCTTCTATCAAGTACAACAAACAATATTAAGTAGGCACTTTACCTATAAGGCTCACTCAACTTGTCTCATCGATCTGTTAAAGTCATGAACGTGGGTAAGCAAAAACATAAGCCAGGATTCTGATTTTGATGCTTCAAATGATGACCTTCAGATAAAAGACAGTCTGCTGTCTATCAGTGCTAAGCCAAATGCCTTCATTCTCTCTCTTAAACCATCTTTCACCTTCACTGCTCTTATTCATAAGGCAATTCACAGAAATGGCTGCGCTTCCACAGTGGCAAAACTCAAATAACGGCTCGTAGGTTCTACTCTTCTTGAAACATCAAATACTCACCAGATCATTTTGAAGCGTGCTGCTCCTGTCAACCGGCTCATTAGTGGGCGAGATTCAGTGTACACCGATAACCATTGGGTAGAGTTGATCAAAGAATCTGTTCAGCAGTGTATGCAGAAATGCCACGAACAACATGCACAGCACTTACAACAACTTCACAATCAGATGTATCAGAACACCAATACTCTTACAGATTGGGTTCGTACACGACTGGACTTTATGAAAAAGCAATTCAACCTGGGAAAGAGTTCTGAATTGAAACATCTAAAAGAGAAGGTGCGGTCGCGAGAGATGTGCTTCATTAGGAAGTCCAAATGGCGTTAGACCAGTTCTTCTGTGTCTTCTTGACATGTTGTATTCAAGAGCAGTTGTCTGTGCAGACCACATACCAGCTAGATCTGTCATAGCTGGGTGGCATAATGAGGCCAACAACATCTATATGTGTTATCTCACAGATGTCTAGGTCAACTGATTCTTCACCAAGTCCTTGATCTGAAGAGTGTGCTGCACAATGCAATGTTACATGTAAGACATACATTGCTATGCTTTGCTGCACCAGACAGTAAGTGTTTGCTAACCTGCAAATGTGAAGCTGTTTTTATCTTGATGAGGCTTATCCTGTTTCTCTATTGGTTTTTCTCTGTGCTTCATCACAGAGGTTGACTTCAAGATTTTGTCATATTTTAGCTTTGTCTTCAGGTGCTGCAGTCAGACATTTCTATAGTGGTTCTTGTTGTCATGGTCAACTACATCACTGTCCCTCTTCACAGAGCATGTTTGAGCAGCAGAGCTCAGTGTTGAATGAGTTTCAGCTGAAATTTCCACTGAGGTCTTCATGGTGGGCCAGGTCATGCATGGCATGTCACAATTCATTTCATAGAGGTTCAGATCTACACCATCTAGAATGAATTTTTCAGGCATGAGTATGTCAGCTCTGTGACTGCTTTCTTCAACGTTGTTGTACATATTATCTCATGCTATTTTCTCTGGATTTTCTGACAGGTCAGCCCATGAATCAGGCACAGAATGATAAGTTTAAGGCTCTTTTCAATGGACCAATCGCTAATTGATCAAAAGGGCTATATTGAATCTCATTGTGCAATGCCCTTGACTTGGCATTATCAAAGACTTGTTTATCTAACAACTTACGACCCAAGCTTAAGATACCAGACTCCTGAAGATACATATTTCAACCCTTCAAACCACATTCTACCCATCTTGTGCTTTGCTTCATACATTTGATAAAACTTGTAAATTACTGCAAAGACATCATAGGTTGTCCCATCAAATACAGGCACTTGATAGTGTCTTTTGCCATATCGACTCTCCAGTTCTAGAAAGATTGGGCCATGAAAAAGTTTTTCTGATAAATTTACCTTGGGTTGTGCGCCTTCAACAAATTTTTGCGCTTCTGAAGGCTCGTCTTGGATATTCCAAGAGACATTTTCGAGTAGATGTTTCTCATTGACTTCCAGATTACGCCCAAGTTTTACTTGGAATTCCTCTATATATCGTATGCCATGTAAACCCTCTTTACTGTCTCCACGTGCACTTTGGCTGTTTAGAATGCCTTCAAGACGTGTCATTGATTGCTTCAGTCCTTGCAGTGTCACGGCTTGGATTGATACCTACGCCAGCGCCAAGCCAGCGCTAAGGCGTAGGGCCGAAAGTCTCTGCATCTAGATAGATAGCCTGCGCTCGCATCTTTGTAGAAGATCGAGCGACCTCTTGTCAATGAAACGACCTGCCTGAACCTAGCCTGCCTTTACTATGCGTGCGCGCCTTAGCCATGCCGCAGGTATCGGCACAGCCTCACTGGGAGTTATTTGGGTTGTGACTCGAATACCCAGGTGACTTCCATGGTATCATATTCCTCTTCTGGCTCTTGTCAGACTATAGCATCAATATCAATTGAAGTCTGACGTGGACAATTTTCCCCAGCGCTTGAATCCGGAAATGCTTGATATATAGCCTCTAATCCCTG
>JAABUP010006063.1_pt1 | contig 17669 bp, 12 predicted proteins | sample 5559201 | NCBI WGS metagenome assembly JAABUP01 (sample SAMN10711887, study PRJNA513373) | rock metagenome | isolation source: Antarctica rocks | place: Antarctica
CGTTGCTTGCTCTTCTTCAAAGGTTCTGAAACCATCTAGGTTCTATCTCTTGTATGATCAGTTGTATGTATTCCTCACTGCCTTTCTCAATATACTGTTCTGAGTGTAGGCGCAGTTCATACTGATCATATTCTCACTGAATCTGGTTCTGAAGTGCTTTCACTCTATTCAGAAACTCAGGTGACATGTAGTCTTCTGAAAAGGTTCATCAATCACTGTCTGATGTCAAATATTCTGTGAGTAAACAGATCTCAATTTTGTGGCTCTTAGTTTTTCACACAAGTTGTTTCAATACTGAGTCAGTTGTCATTCATACATCTTTCATCAACTTGTTAAGTTTTAAGCATGCTCTTGCTTCTTCTGTTTCTTTTTGTTGCTTCTTAAGATCATCAACTTTCTTCTTGAGCTCTTTCTGCTGTCTTTTTAGCAGTTGTTGACGCATCTTCTAACGCTGATTCTCAGGGTGCTCATATCTCATTTTGAGTCTCATGTCAACTTCTCAGTCATCAACATCTTCTGAGTTTGCATCTGAATTCAGAACTATTCAGGTGCTATCACTGTAGTCTTCTTCTACCTGAGTTCTGCAAGTATCAGTTTCTTCAATCTCAGCTTTTTCTAGAATAGCTAATTTCTTTGATTGACCTGTTGTGTCATAACTGTTTCATCCCTTCTTGAGTTTCTGTGAGTATCATCCGGCTTCATCTTTGCTGCTCATATGTGTTCAGCACATGTCATCATAGCAGACTGTTCAGCTCAGGGCGTCATGCACTACACATGTATTTGTTGCTGTAACTTCTTTTCTCTTTTGTTGAGTTTTCTTGCAGGTTCTTGCAAGATGTCTGAGTTTTTCACAGTTATAACATTTGCAAGTCTCTGCTCATCAAAGTTGAGGCTTATAGAGCTTGCTCATGCATCATTCTTGCTTTACTTATGGTTGCTGCTCACAGTGCTTCTCAATTGTGTTGAGATTCATAGGGTCACCTCTTCTGAGAATATTATGTCTTTTTCACATCTTTGGTGTGTAGTGCCTTGTACACTTCATCTGTTGTTTTCATTGATGACTGTTGATGTTGATGAAGGTATTGATCATATTCTGAAGCTTCTCAGATTGATTCATTTTGACTATCTCATCTTTGATAGTCTCATTGAGTCCTCAGTAGTATTGCAATACTAAAGCATCATTGTCTCAATTCATTAGGGCCGCAATTTGCTGAAACTCTGCCACATACTTGACTGTCAACTTATTCATCTTTAGAATGTGAACTCATCTTTTCGCTGCTTGTTTCTTGTTGACTACCTTGAAGGCTCTTCAAAGCTCATTCTTGAACTTCTTATAGTTGTCAAATATGAATTTCTTATTGTTCATTCATTTCTTTGATGTCTTGTCAAGAAACTCATGCAGTTTGAGGTCAACTCAATTGAATGCTGCATTCTTAAGATATGATATGGTAAACAGACCTTTGTTCATCTTGAACCTGAACTTCACCTGATTGAATTCAATATATAACTCAAGCTTGATCAAGAAGGCTCACAGCTTTTCTCTCTCATCTGTGAATGCATTAAGTGCTGATATCTTGAGTACATTGATCATTTGCTGAAGGCCTTGAAGGTTGACTTGACTTGTCAAAGCTGACTTTTATGCACTGATTGTCATTCTTATATCATAAGAGTGTTCAAAGTGTTATGTCCTGATCTGAGATGCCTTGAATATTAGGGCTAGAGATTTGTGCTTGTTGATATAAGAGTTTCAGTGCGCGGTGTAGGGTAAACCAGTAGTTGATAACTTGTATTGAGTTGAACACAACTCATTTTCATAGGGGAAATGGTCCTACTATATACTATAGAATTGCTGTGCTCGCCTTGCTTTCTATAGAGCAATAAAGCTGATAGACCTATCAAAGGTCTATCATCTCATTGAGCTCACTATAGAGCAATAGACTTGAGTGAGCTTATGTTCAGGTATACACTTCCCTTGTGTATTCCCTAGAACATACTAGCTGGTTATGGTCTGACTGTAACACTGCTGATGCCGTCTGTCAGTATAGCACTCAACACTCAAGACATGCACCATCACCTCTTTCTTTAAATCAAAGAAGAGGTCAAGAAAGTTGAGATTTATTCTCATGTACTTAAAACAAGATTATTGCACTAGCAGATGATTAAGGTCTCACTTACACACTAATGAAACTCAACTGCTATCTCTGACAATGAAAGATGAGTCTTTTTGCAGAATCAAATCAGAAGAATATTGAGAGATTAAGCTACTACGTTGCTGTATAAACTGTGTATTGAAATAGAACATTGTTATAGTAACTTATTTAAGAATATTGATCTCACTCAGAACTGACTTTCTATACATGACTCATGTTGACCTATCAACTGTTCAGGTCTGAAACATGTGACCTGTTTTGAGACAGATGACCTGGTTTAAAACAGATGACCTGGTCTGCAACATATAACCTGATCTGAAACATATAACCTGACAGCCTGAAACATATGACCTGGTTTGAAAGATGTGACCTGGTCTGAAACATGTTCTTAAACATGTGACCTGGTTTGAAATATACAAAAGTCAGGCAGGTGATCTCAAATGGTCACGTGCTGGCTTAATATCCAAGTCTGTCTTGAGTGGTCAATATTGTTGAAGTGGTTGCCTTGACAACATACCGTGCACTAAGGATGCGCTAGTGTATATAACATATGTAGAGATTCTCCGCTGTTCTAGATAGTTTATCAATTCAAGTCAAGAGGTTATGAGGCCCTCGTTGCGCGAGCACTGCGTTTACTGTTGCTACATTGCTTGAATTCGATCATATCACCGCCGACCAGACACGGCGCTGACGACCACATCATCGCCGACCAGGCACGGGCCGCACGGCTTTGACGAAGTTCTATCTTCACCGACCAGACACGGTGTCGATAACACTGTCGCCATCATGGGGAAAAGCGACAGCTATAAGGGGACTATCCTGGATGGATTGTCGAAACTGGAGATTTGGGATAAAGATCTCAACAATGACCTCGCTGCCCTCTCGGCTCCGAGGTTACATTACTGGCACGAAGACGATGCCACAGAAGAAGACCTTCGAGCTTGCCGCTGCAGAGGCTGCACCCCTGCCTTCATCGGATACTGAGGACGGGACAGTAGCATCATCGACAGAGGGGGAGAAAGCGATGCAGAAACTATCTGTCGATGGTCGCTACTCGGAGGCAATTGACATGTGGGACTACGAAGTTGCTGTTGTCAGCAAAAAGATCTCGCAGAGCGTTGATGAAGCTCACAGGAAATCGATTGTCTATCTGACGAATCCAAAGGAGATGTATGAGTCTCTGAAAGGTCGATACACAAGGAAGAACAGGGCGAGACTCTTTGATCTAATAAGGGAGATTGAAGATATCAGAAGGATGAAGGAGACTCCTGTGCAAGAGAAAGCGGACTCTTTGCAGAGGATCAACGCGCAGATCAAAGCACAAGACCCCTCGATGGCATACAACGACAGCCAACTCATTGCCGACCTTATCGAGAGTATGGACCGAGACGATTACGATACCACTATCAAGATCCTTATGATGTCTTCTGATGCCGACATCAACAGAAAGCTCAAATGGGAGGAGGTATTGCGTGCGCTTCAAAGTCAGGAAACTGAACTGAGTCGTGAACCTCAAGATGAGTCTGCTAGCTACGTAGGGAAGGAGAAAGGATCATCTCAAGGTCGTGGTGGACGCGGAGGTCGTGGGGGAGCATCAAAGAGCACAAGCAAACCGGTAAGGGGTCCTGGATCAGAGAATTGGACGGGGTGTTTCACTTGCGAGGGGGACCATTACCAGGAAGACTGCTCTGAATGGCGTCAGACAACTCGGGGGAGGGCCTGGCTGAAGTCCGAACTTGGAAAAGCGAAATTGGAGAAAGAAAGGCTTGCTAGTCAGGCTGATGATCGCAAGGAAAAGACCAAGAAGGTGAAACAGGGCAAAGCCGCGAAGGTTACCAGGGTCAGTGATAGCGAATCTGATGAGTCAACCTGCCTACTTTCAAATGAATGTGCGATGACCGTACGCCCCACCGATGTTCACCTAATCAGGACTCAGTGGCACCTTGATACTTGCGCCTCTACTCACATCACCGGCCAACGAGACCAATTTGTTGGGGACTTAAGACCGATACGAAGACAGGTCCAGTGCGCTAATGGGGAATTCATGACGGCCAAAGGCATTGGGAATGTTCAGCTTCAGTCTGTCTACGAGAACGAGCTTCGATCAATTGTGATAGAAGGGGTACTGTATGCTCCTGAGGCATCTGAGAACTTGATCTCCGTTGGAAAATTGGAGAGAAGACAAGGGATTGAGGTGACATCATCGAACGGAAGACAGACGCTTCGAAGGAAAGGCCAAGTAGTTATAACGGGAAGGACCGTTGGGAATCTTTGGCAGGTGCAACATCCTGACAGGACATTGTCTGTTATGACAAGCTCAGGCAAGCATCAGGAATCTACCAAGAAAGATAGGCCTACTCAGGCTCCGAAGAAAAAGATGGATCCCCCCGAATTGTGGCATGCTAGACTTGGCCACCCAGGAAAACATATGGCGGCACGTTTGAATACTATGGTTGAAGATTTAGGCACGCAGTCGTTCTGTCCACCTTTCTGCAACGCGTGCACCAAAGGCAAGATGACAAGGAATCCATCGACAGAACACATGAAGAGGGTAACCCAGAAGCTCGAATGCGTCCATATGGATCTTATGGGGCCAGTCAAGGGCTCACTCCAAGGGAAGCGTTACATGCTCACTATTACGGATCAATTCACGGGGTACGTGTGGACTTTCTTCCTCTCAAACAAGAAGAAGGCAGTCGAAACGATCAAGAGCTGGAGCCTCAAGGTCGAAAGAGAATGCAGAGAGCACTCTAAGGGAGAGAAAATCCAGAGAATTCGATTCGACAGTGGAAGGGAGTTTCTCAACAATGCCATGAAGGACTGGGCAGAGGCAAGAGGCACAAAGCTCGAACCAACTGTGGGATACCACCCTGAAGCTAATGGGGTCTCGGAACGCTGTAATCGCACTATTATGGAGAGGGCAGCGGCCATGAGGCACGCAGTGGGACTACCAGAAGTGTACTGGGAGCTATCATGTCGAGCGGCTACATATCTAAGAAATAGGGGAGTTGTCAATGATAAAGAAGTACCTCCTTGGGAAGCATGGTATGGGAAGAAGCCGAGGATATCACACCTTCGAGTATGGGGCTGTCCTGCCTTCGTACACGTTCCGAAAGAGAAGCGAGGTAAACTTGCTTCTCGGGCATGGGAAGGAGTATTTGTAGGATACAAAGAGGATACGACGAAGATCTGGGAGATCTGGGACCCGGAATCGCGACGTCTTGTAGATACTCGGTTTGTACTGTTTAATGAGACGAAGACAGGGGTGACCAACAGCGATCTCTATGAATACAAGATGCGAGACGAAGACACGGCATCTCTAGAATACTCCGACAGTGACTCTAATGATGGCGACGATGGGCAAGGCAAGGAAGATGTTCTTGATCCTATAGGGAAGTGCACTAATCCGCCGCAACCTTCGTTTGGAGAAGCTGGAGCTGCAGATGACAATGATGCTGGTCCCATCGGTGAGGCTAGTGACCGTGACGAGACTGGCGACGTACAAGAGGTCGGATCGAGTAATCGAGATGAATCTCAAGGACTTCAACAAGCCAATGATAACGATCCAGGAGATACAATAACGGTGCAGTTGCCTGAAAGTCCAAGAAGACGAGCAGAAGATGTCTTGGAGAGAGGCCAACAAAAGCTTGAAGTAGCAGAACGGCGAGCAGCCAAACAACTGGCCGAGAAGGCTAGGAAAGAGGCCATCCGCAAGGAAGCTGCGGCAAGGAGATTAGAGAATCGAGGAGAAAGTAGACGATCAGGGCGAGCTTTGAAAGTCTGTGCCGTCTTGCAGGAAGACCCTCGAGATCCAAAGTCACTGTCATACGAGGAAGCAATGAGTGGTCCGGACGCAGATGAATGGAAGAACGGCGTTGATGCTGAAGTGAAATCCATTCAGAAAAGAGGAACCTTTTCAGGGGAGATTGAGAAGCCTCCATCTGGAGAAACTGTGACAGCGAAGCTAGTATTCGACACCAAAGTCGAAAATGGGAAAGTGACCAAATATAAAGCCAGACTCGTAGCAAGGGGCTTTTCTCAGAAACACAGGATCAACTATGAAGAGACTTTTGCTCCTACGATGCGGCTCGATGCCTTGCGGATACTGCTGGCGATAGCAGCAAAGAAAAGATGGAAGATACATCAAATGGACGTTGTTTCTGCATTTCTAGCAGGCAGATTGAAGGAAAAGATTTTCATGAAGGTGCCCGAGCCGTTGGTACACATATTTGGAAAATATGTGAGAATTCGCAAAAGTTTGTATGGTCTAAACAGGCTGCAAGAGTTTGGTATCTCTTGCTATCGGGTTTCTTCGAATCGATCGGGTTCAGGGCTCTTCCTACTGATCCGTCGATCATGATCAACAAAGCAAATGGAGTCGTCATTGGTATACATGTCGACGACATGGTGCTGACCGGAGGAAACGAGGACGCTATTGCAGACGTGAAGAGAAAGCTCCAGGCGAAATTTGAGATCAAAGACCTTGGAGAAGCAAGGAAAATCGTTGGTATTCGGGTCACAAGAGACCTGATGAAGGGAACGGCGTCCATCGATCAGACGGAGTACGCTACTGAAATCGTCAAGGACTTCCTATTCGAGGATGGGAAACCCTATTCCACACCGATGGATCCACAGACTATACGAAGCCTCCACGAGAGTCCTGGCCGAGAGCTTACTGATGAAGAAGAGACAGCATACATAAGATTGCTCGGGAAGCTCCAATATTTGTGCAATACTCGACCTGACATTGTGTTGGCTGTGAGTCGACTTGGCTCATTTACGCAATCCGCGTGCCATAATCACTGGAAAGCATTGATTCGTGTTGTTGGGTATATCAAAGGGACTCTTAATTTCGGAATCACTTACGGACAAAACGGCATAGCAAACAAGGACGTCCAGCCGCTAGAGTACTATGATGTCGAGCACAACGTCGAGGCACATGCGGGAACGTCCCCATTGTCGGACACGATGGCGTTCTCTGACTCCGACCATGCTGCTGATCCCAGGGACCGTAAATCCATCAAAGGCTTTGTGTTCATGGTTTACGGGGGAGCTGTGTCATTCAGTAGTTGCAAATTGAAGTCAGTGGCTAGATCTACGGCGGAGGCTGAGTATATAGCCCTGAGTGACGCTACGAAACAAGCCATGTGGACCAGGAGGATCGTCGCAATGATCGAAGGCCAGGAAGAGAACGAAGCGGAACCTGTGCCAATTCTGTTCGGGGACAACAAGGGGTCCATTCAGCTTACTCGTGGACTGTCCAACACGTCAAAGATCAAGCATATTGACACTGCATTTCATCATGTAATTGATGAAGTAAAGCAGGGGTCAATCAAGATTTACTGGATCCCTGGCAAGATGATGTTGGCAGACGGATTTACTAAAGCGTTGCCACGGGATACATTCGAGAGAAATCGAAAGGCGATCGGAATGCAAGAGATAGAAGTCGAGTAGCTTCAAGATCGTCTATTCCAGAACAGGGGAATCTGGGGGAGTGTTGGAGTGGTTGCCTTGACAACATACCACGCACTAATGATGCGCTACTGTAAACAACATGTGCAGAGATTCTCCGCTGTTCTAGATAGATCATCAATTCAAGTCAAGAAAAAGCACTTCAAAAACAATATGGATGACAATACCCTTATGGCCATGACTCCTACCGGTTATATTGACAACACCCTGGGTCTTCTCTGACTACAACACTTTAACAAAATGACAAAGACAAAGCTTAAAGAAACATACAGACTTCTATTATTAGATGAGCAGTTCTTCTATATTACAGAGGAGTTTGTGGTTTACTGTTGGCTTAATAAAATTGTTCTGTTTCTTCTTTCACCTCATATAATGCACCTTCTTTAGCTCAATGATATTGAGATATTTCAGCACTTAAAGCATTGACATCAAGAGCATATAGCAGCTACAATTCAGTACAGAGAGATCAAGTATGATAAACTGAACTTTTTGAATGAATTTAAACACATGCAGAAGAGAATGTTTAAAGATAAAACAACATGTCATGCATGAAAGAAAGCTGATCTACTTTACAGAAACAAGCTTTGTGTATGTTCTGAGCAAATACTGACTAAAATGACTGTGAAGTTCTCTGAGAATACACAACCAGCTATACCACTGTCATCTACACCACTCAGACAGTTATTTCAATACTCTTTTGCTTCTAAAAATCAAGCTACTCATCAAGTGTACCTTAATAAGTGACTAGACAATCATTTTAAGTATGATATACCACTTACTTTCTCATATAGAATGTCTTTACAGGCATTTCAAGACTTTATCAAACCTAAGCTTTTGACTTTCACCCTTATCAAACAGTGAGAGCAAGAGTGTATTAAAGATGCTAAAGAGAAAGCTCATCAAAAAACTAATACAAGACATCATATTTAAAAAGAAGAAGTTGTTTACAAGAAAGTGAGCCTTAAGCAAACACTAAAGATGAAGATCAAGCTTTAAAAGGCTTAGAAAAGCAGTGTCAATAAGAAGAAGAAGTGAATGATAGCTTTTGAAGACAAAATATGAAAGAGAATAGTGAAAGCTTTCATTTTAAAACACTAAGAGAGTGTCTGTAACAGTTGACAGTGAAAGAGAGCTCAAATAGAAGCTGTATTCAAGCAAATACAGCAGGGGCACTTCACTACTTTGACTCACAACATTGATTTTAGGGATTTTGAAGTGAGTAGTTAAATATAAAAGCTTTGAAAGGGTTCTGCTAATGGGTTTATAGCCTCTGAGGTTTTGGCCTAAATATCAGAATACAGAGGCCAGGCTAGAAGTGCTTATAAAGCTTGATGAGCCTGCACAAAGGTATTATAGTAATAAGTGGTTCAGATAAGTAGTTTTACTAGGTTTTCATCAATTTATATGGCGTAGTGGGCGTAAGGTTGTGTTTTAAAGGTAGAGGGTAGTCATTTTAGTTGAAATCTATGGATGTTCGCAAAACACTGCACATCGGCACTAAATGATTAAAAATTAAAAATAATATGCCTATATGCGCTAGAGCGATCGCTTTCTCATACTAATTTATAGGGGGTTTTGATCGTGGTACGTAACCAAAGCATTTATGATTTGCTTCAAAATCATAAAAAAGTTAACTTTTCGGTGATAAAATGAGTTTTCGCTGAACCCCCCATAATTAGCGTGGGAACCTTAATTATGGGGGTGTACCTCCGTAGCTCCTAATATCAACCAACCATCCATCATGACTGCTGATAGGGTCTATTAATTCCTGGGCTCCCTGGTAACCTGCAGGTATGGAGACGTGGTTGACTTAGGGTAAATTTGTTAGCAAGTCACATGGTATATATCGAGCCCCTACTATTTGGCACTGCAAGTCAAGAAATCAGACACCATCTGGTTGAACACTTCAAAGAGGCCAGCATGGCGGGGTCAGATGATCATGCTGTCATTTAGGGGCCACTTTGATGCCATGGTGATGCACACTTTTTGAAGGAAGACAGCTTGATGTAATTGTATTGCAGAATTTGAAAAATATTGTTCTCGTGCTTCGTTGAAGCTTCAAAGCTTAGTCCACCTTTTGCAGCCTGAGAAGAATTCAAGCCCTAACTGCGCCGGGGAAATTTTCAGCCACTTTTATCGAACCCCGCCAGAACCCCACCACATCAAAAGCTCCCATCACACATCAGCACCCACATCTCGACAACATCAGATTCTTTCATCTATCGGCGCCCGGATATCCTACATTGTCGCACCCGTCAAAACTCGTAAATCTATCAAGGCGCAGGATCTACTCGAATTTCTGACCCTCGCCATTAGCCGTTTGCGCAAAATAAAGAAGCGTTTACGTCTCCGAAGTGGATACAAGCAAAGCCTGCTTCATCCCCTCGGTGCGATTGTATGGTAGCAATCTCTCTCATTCTCTCATTTTTCTTGACTTGGTGACAAGCATCACACACTGACGCATTTCGCAGCCATCCTAACGTGCCCCTTACTTTTGCTCAAAGGCATTTGAGCCCAAGTGGGGTATTTTCAGTCGTCACCTGGCCTTAAGCCCACCACTTGTAAGCCCTGAAACAATAATCTCTGCCTCAAGTATACCCGACCTCGTCAACTTCACGGGAACGATGACACCACTATCCTGCCTGACAAGCTCTTCCAAGATCTGCCAACAATAGATTTCGCTCCACCTACGTCTCTGATCTCTTCAACACTTTTTACAAATTTCTATCAAAAGCCGAGGGGGGGGTGCTTCGCTTTGGAAGACTCGGCTTTACCCATTAATACTTCCTTACTACACGCCTCTCAAGGTCCGCATCTGACAAGAACTCCTGTCCCGGCCAGCTGACAGGGCTTCAAGAAATTCATAGACAAAGGTGACTACACGGTTGCATCAGCATTTTGTACAGCTACTAATGTCGCTTAGGCCTATGACACGATAGTTCGCGCAGTCCTACGCTACCTACCTTAACAAGCCCCAAAATACCAGTGCACTCTATACGACACACAAACGATCTCGAGGTCTGACCTACTCGAACTTGCAAGCATTCATCGCAAGGCGCAGTCTTGGGAAGACTCTGCCGACTGTCTCTACCCTGGAGATTACCTTTCAACATCGCTTAAGAGCACAAGCGACATTTTGGACAATCCGTAAGAGAACGTCTTGATGGCAAGTCACTTCATCAAGGAACATGACTCCTCTGACGTGTGCAAGGCCTTCGTAGCGAATGCTCTTGAGGAACCGATAGAATTTCCAGAAGAACCGAATACTCCACGGTGGGTTTACGGGAGAGGCCAGTGGGTGTACTGGGAGCAAAACTTTCAAAGTGATTTCGGGATTGGATGTGTTGGATGTCAGCTTGACACCTTTTCCTAGGAGAAGGTGCCGAATTCCCATCACTGACATGATGTCTATCCCGAACAGATCCTTTACAAGGCGTTCCACTTCCCCTTCGCAGATTTCCAGCATAATAACGCAATCGTGTAGTGCAAAGGCAGGAAATTGCATAGTAACCGCAGCTCTCAAGGCCGGCTTCCCATTGCTCAGAGCCGCAACTCTTCTGATGACACTGCACATGTATTCGCCAAAAACATCCGCGATCCCTTCCAACGAAGCACTAGTCGAGGTATTTCTCATCGGTTTCAGATTGTGCAGAGAGCTCCCATGGTTCTCGGTAGGCGTTTCGCTAGAAGGATCTGTATTTGGACGCGCTTCCTCTTGAGGATGTGACAGGAGGCCTGGCTAGCTCGTTAGAGAGGCGGGTAGAATTAATAGATCGCTCACCTTTATCCTCAAGACGCCTGGATATCCGGTAAATATGGCTTGTTGCTTCAGGGGAAAGCTCAAGGCGTGCTAGTCTTTGGGCGGCATTCACACGGTCGCTGAAGGGTAATGCCTTGAAGGTTTTGATGGTGTTTTCTTGATGAAGCCGTCCATTGAAATGAGCTTTGCCCTCCGTCGCAAGAGTATACGCCAGCCAGGCCCCAAAGCCCCCATAATCCAACAAGATCCGTGCGGTGGTTGTTCGGTCGGCGATACGAGTTGCCTTCAGCTTCTTTTCGAGCCCGGGAGGCGCTCGTTTACGCTTCCATTGCTGTGTCTGCTGCGCGAATACTTCGACTGCAGCAGCAATGATAGAAGCTTTCGTGCTAATGTTCTGCGAGGAGCTTGCAATTGCTGAATCTGATGCCATAGAATTCGTCGAAGCTGGGGCGGAGGTACGGAGTTCGGACGTACAGCGGGGTTGTTTTGCCCCGGCTGGAGGTATCTTAGGAGGTCTTATGTTAGCTGACATGCTGGGGGGTTAAGGTGGCTTATCTTGCCAAGTGGAGAAGAAAAAGAGTGAGGCTTACGTTGCCGAGGCTGCAGGGAAGCTAAGAAACCACCAACAACAGCACAGCACCAGGATCAACCTTATCTTACCCGAAGCTCAGGCAAGCGAAGATCCCTACGCATTCATGCGGAGAGAGTCTCTCACAGAAAACGGCAATAGGTACTCGATCAACGCTATCGATGTATGTGAGCTCTCGAACTTCAACGTAGGTTTATTCTCCGGTGATTGGATTGTTCTTCGCATATGATCATACTTCGTATAGTTCCCTGTTAACAAGATGTTCTCTATTCAACTCCCCCGCTCCAACGTTTCTTTGAATCATATCACCTCTCTTCTCACTTCGGCGTCAACAAGTCATCCTACATATCACTTCTGCAAGCACTTTCTGTGGGAGAGGTAGGGTGTCAATGTGCAGTACGCATGATCTTGATCTTTCCTAGCCGTATGATTGATTCAAGGGCCCAACACGCCATTGGTTCGATGAGTATAAGAAGACCGCAGACTTCCATCATTGCATTATATTCCTCTCCTTTACCTCTCTGCTTCAAGCGCCTTCTTGGGCCTTTCCGCTCTTCCCTACCACCTCCTGCCTGCTTTGCACATAGCTCTTCACCAAAGCTCCCCCCTTGACGGCATTCATTTTCCCTTCTCTGCAATAAACAGAACCATCTTTCTTCTCGTTCTCTTCTATCCGGTCATCTCTTGAAGTTTCTCTCACCTTTATAAGCCTACTATAATACCTGGAAACAATGGCAGAGTACGGGAGAAATGATTCCCAACCGATTCAACAGATCTCGGACACTCAAGCTTCAATTCTGGACTTCTTGTTTCCAGGCTTTACCCATATCTCTACTGCTGTCCAAGAGCATCTCACGGTCGACTTGAATCTCTATGTTTCCCTACTGTGTATTCTTGGGTTGCTAAGTTTTCCTTGCACGCGTATCGGCGAGTACTGTTTAAGGTTACTAGAGACTTATTTTAGTAAGTGTCCCTCGTCGAGCAAGACTCAACTTCTCACAACTGGCAGCTTCAACGGTTTATGTTGTTCGAAATCGCGATGAGGCTTATGATATGCTCATGACATGGATTTCGCATCAGAACGTTGCCCAACACGCTCGTTCCTCACTCGCTTCTACCGAGATGATCTCTGCGGTGACACGGTTTCGGCGCCCTATTAACGGAGATGTGAAGCCAAAGACTATTTATTATACGCCTTGGAATGGACGCTTCTTCATTCGGTATAATAGCTACCTGCTTGTATTCCGGCATCAATATCGATCCAGAGACACTGATGAAGAGGCCTCTGTTTCCTGCTATGGGAAATCTCCACAAATTCTGAGGGCACTTTTAGATGAGTGCTGCATCGAGTATTCGAAGCTCGTTCAGGGTAAAACCTCCCTCTTTGAGCACCAAAATAGTACCTGGACAAGGTCAGTCGTGTCGGATATAAGACCTACCTCGACAGTCATTCTTCATGAGAGGGTGAAAAGAGAATTGCTGAAAGATATTGGGGGCTTCCTCGACCAAGCAGCTCGACAATGGTATTCCAACCGGGGTATTCCTTACCGAAGAGGTTACCTGCTCTATGGACCCCCTGGGACTGGAAAGTCAAGTTTGAGTTTGACTATCGCTGGACATTTTATCTTGGACATCTACATCCTCAGACTTTCTGATATCGCTGAAGACGACCTGAGCGCACTATTTGCCAAGCTCCCGAGTCGCTGTGTCCTTCTTTTGGAAGATATTGATGCTGTCAGTTCGGATCGATCCCGAGACACGGAAAAAACGGACCCTCGCCAGAATGCTGCTGCCTCTCAACAGAACAAATCTGGCCGTGGAAACGTGTCCCTGTCTACACTTTTGAACGTCATCGATGGTGTAGCGTCACGAGAGGGCCGTGTCTTGATCATGACTACCAATCATATCAAGCGGCTTGATGACGCACTTATACGACCAGGCCGTGTAGACCTGCAGGTCGAGCTCGGGCTCGCTGATAAGAAGATGATGGCTGACCTCTTCTGTGTCGTCTTCAAGCCCATGGAAGGAGATGTTGCACTTCCCGAGAACGATAGCTTGGGAGACAGCAATGAGATCCATGATGCTACAAGAATTCAGGCAGAAGAGGATGAGAGAGTTGGCAGATTGGCAAATGAGTTTGCTGCTATGGTGCCGGAGCTCACATTCAGCCCCGCGGAAATTTTATCGTTTCTCATGGGATACAGGCATTCACCTGGGGAAGTTATTATCAATGTGGAGAGATGGATGGCAAGGATCAGGGAGCAACGCGAGGAGACAAAGAATGATGCTTGAGGACCCTCAATCATACGAAATCCTGTCCCTCAAGATCACATTTTTAGTTAGCTTAAATAGTTTGTAAGGCTTTTATTAAGTATTAAGCTCTTACTAATTCCGATGTTGTTTAAGCACTTGTTTAGTACTAATATTACTTGTAAAGACGTTGTTAAGTAGTGTTAGTGCATTGCTAGTGTTACTGGTATTCGTATCGTCGAGTCTTTAAAAGAGGGAGTTGCGGATCTCCTCGAAAGTTGCAGCCTCAATATAAATTCAATCAGAACGACTGCAGCAACGACTACTATGTGCAGGTGGGAAACGGTTTATTGTCCATCGTGCGGTACAATGATCAGCAGAAGATTCATTGGGCACATGTGTTGCTAAGCAAGAAGATGCGAGGAGGGGATGGTGCTTTGACCGCGATCTTTTGATCGTCGCTTTTAACAGTACTGATTGCGAAGACTGCAATGCAGCTCTTGAGGATTACCGCAACACCATTGATCTGAGACCAAACAAGACGCGGAATCTCGTCATGGAGGAGAGAACCAAGGAGAGCGCAAGAATGATGTGCTTACTCCAGCTTCAAGGCGTGCACAAAGAGCTCTGAAACCGTGGACAACCAGCTTGATCACTGAAAGCATCAGATGAATCTTTTCAAGCTGAATATGGAGCAGAAGCAAAATGATGGACGGATTAGGGAAAACATATTAGATACCAGTGCCTGCGGCTCAATTTGCAAGTCCTTGATGATTGCCCCTCAAAGCCACCCCCCGGAACCTCTACCTCTTCTACGACTGCTTCCGAGGTCGCCCCCGCCGTTTCTTCCGCTCATCTTCACCATGAGCATCCTGCTGCTCCTCAGCTGGCTGGTCTTGCTTCAACTGTCGTTTTCTAGATTTGGTCCCCCTCATATGGTCTGCTTTGAACACATTTATCAATTCCCTTGCTGCAGACAGCTCGGATTTAGGCATCCACGTGTCCTTTCACCCGACTCGATACTGCCTTTCAAGGCCGACCAATTTTTGGCCAGTGATTTTGCGGATTTCCCATTGGTGATTGGGGTCTGTAATTGTTTGGGATTCCTCAAGGTCGGCAGTCCTGTCTCGCTTTTGGGCGCGAAGGTGCGGCAACTCTTGAGAAAAGGTGAGGCAATATTCCACTTTTGACTCCATGTTCCGCAATGTCAGGTATCCCTGAACGGGGATATCTTCACTCGCTTGAGAAGAGCCGAGGGAGGCACCCGTAGGAGCTCCTAATTCGCGTTTTGTGTTCGTCGCTCGCCCGACCTGTTTCCAAGATGGGCGGCCTCGTTTCTTAGGACCAACGGCGTCGCTCAAACCGCTACTACTTTCGCAGTGTGAACCGGTGGTAATGTCGTTGTCACACAGGTCCTGACCAATGTTGTGGAGTATCAGTCCCTGATCTAGAGATGGAATTGGGACCCGCGACTGAACGTCTTCAAGATGGGCGGATTCAAAGGCAGCGGAAATAGTAGTGGGGGGGCTCGCAAATCCGGTGGGAGCTGTTGTACATCGACGTTTCGGGCGGTTATGGGGGACATCTCTAGTAGCTTCTTGTCGATGAGTATGCCTCGCCAAATGGCCGTCCTTGATGTCTAACGGGTGGATTGACGCTGCTACCGGGTCTTGCTGTGGGGAGTGAGTGTGATTGTGATCATCCTGCAGATGGAAAGCTGGATTGCTGTAACAAACGGCAGAAGGCGTTGATCTCTCCGTAGCGCTAAGGGCATCATGGTCGTCCTCGCCTCCGTCGGTGAACACATCAGAACCACTACCTTTCACCTCTCAAGTCATCGTGATCTTCGCGTAGTCCGTGCTGGCTTGTGTGACCGCGATATTCGCTAGTGGGCTGTTGACTTGGTAGGCGACGGGCTTATGAGGAGCCAGCCTTAAATATTCAGGTCCGTAGCGATCGAGCTTGTTATCGTCGTCTTGATCGTTGACAAGACGACGACGAGATAAACGAGTGGTGGCTGAGTGAAGGCCCTTGCCGACCCCAAGCTCGCTATCTGGTATGGGGTGAAAAGCAGCCTCGCTTTCCAGTGTTGGGTCGATGTCAGAAATACTGTAGTCTGTCTCAGAATCGATGCAAGTAGACTCGTCCTCGCTCAGTATGATCGGATCTGGGATCGTGTAAGTAAGCAGGACTAGCGTTGGGGAAATGTAATGTGCCCACTTTGAGTGCTTCCCGGTGCTGAGCGCCTAGAGTCAACGGAAGTAGTTCTCTGAGAATTATAGTCAACCTCGCTATCTTTACTCGCAGTGTGCGGTTTCGCCCTTGCAGAGGTGCCTTTCAACTGGATGCTCGACAGGATCTCGTCTATATCGGCAAAGCCATCGTCACCGTCAGAGATTGGAATCGCGCTTGCCGAGCTGTTCGTTTGCTGCATGTTAGAAAAAGACGCATTGCTATCCAGTAACAAGCCACGGGCATAGCGCGGAAATTCTTGGATTATTGTCGTTAGATTTTCTACGAAGTCTCAACAGCAATAATTACGACGGCAACTTCGAGTCGTACCTTGTTCGTCAACTCCAACAGTGCGGCCACGCGGAACTGAAGTGCATCTTTTCGGGGAATAGTCTTTTTCGTCTCGATCTTGGCTCATGGAAATTGTGCACTTTTCCTCGTGTGGGTCAAGCTGCGACGCAATTTGGTCGATGGGTTTAGATGATGCAATTGACTGATCAGATCTAGCTGCAGCCGCGAGTGCTCCCGGTACACAAGGAGGCTGGCTTTGCGAGGCCGGAGAGGGCTGAAAAAAGATGACATTATCCATAATGGGCAGACGAGGCTGAAAATTGATGATGCTCTTCATTGAAGGGGATCTTGGAAGGGGGTGAACGCTTGGGTTAATATACGAAGCACACCTGCGATATTTCATCTGGCACTGTGACTTTCGAACCTGGCGAAGCGCATAAACGCCTCTGAGGTGCAGCTCCACTCTCCCCTTGCTCTCCCACCCCCGGTGATCTTGCAGAGATGGAATCCTGCCACAAGTTTACGTCACCCACAAGTCCACGTCACCAACCATCCTCCAATCGACAGCTCTCCCTCGGCAGTCATGCGCACACAACAAGGCTTCACCTCAGGTCGAGAACAGCCGGCATGGTGACGAATACATGAATAGCCCAAGGCGAGGTGCGACACCTAGGCAGATCTAAGCCTTTTCCAAGCATATCGCCGGACAGACTCTGCCCATAAATAACACCGAGCTGACGATACCACTTCCCATTCTGTAACTCCTTACATTAGATCCTCCAACTTTCAAGGCAGATTCCTAAAGCGCAGATACGAGCACGGTACACTCAAACCTCCTGCAGCTTAGAAGTGCTGCATAATCCATGTCTCAGGGCAAGGCAACAGTCGGCCACGCCGTCGTGAGGCATTTCTTCCATTGGCTAGG
>JAABUP010006064.1_pt1 | contig 17662 bp, 21 predicted proteins | sample 5559201 | NCBI WGS metagenome assembly JAABUP01 (sample SAMN10711887, study PRJNA513373) | rock metagenome | isolation source: Antarctica rocks | place: Antarctica
TCCTTCGCAAGTGCGCTACCCCGAGTAAGGCCGAGAATGGCTAAAAATCTCCATGGGGTCACTTGGCCTTGCAATGCCCAGAAGTCCAGATGGTCCAGCAAATATGATAATTTCGAGAGAAGGGGAACCTTCCTAGAAAACTAGAAGTCTGCGGAAGACTGCGTTTTCTGACACAGCCTCACAGTCGGGGTCCTTGAATGTCGCTTGCATCAAAATTGAAGCGTCCCTCGGTCCTACAAAGGTGACAGGTCCAGCTTGCGTCACTAGACTGCTGAGGGAAATGACCTCACTGCCAAGAAATATGAAAAACGCCAACGCGCATTAAATGGAGCGTTCCACATCTCCTTCCTGCTCACAACATTGACAGGATGGGGCAGAAAATGGCCCTCGTGAGTGCAATCGCTCGTTATCCTACGTCACTTGCTTTCCTACCCAGAGATCTTCACATTCGAGCCACGCTACACGCGAACAGCAAGATGCCAGCCTCTTTTCACGTCCTCTCGCTCGCGCCCTTCCAGGGAGTCGCTCTCAATGCCTCGAACAACAGTCGAATAGTCTCTCCGCCTGTCCGATGCCTACCGTGTCTTCTTCGTTGAGCGGCGTCGGTGTCCTCGAGTGTTGCGATCGAGACCCCAGACCTACCTTCATTCTGGACCTCGAAGACCTTGATGGTGGGAGCGCCGATTGCCTCAATGCAGCATACAACAATCTATCCTCCAAACACAATCCAGCTCTATTAAGTCTGGCTTCTGGGGTGAATCAATCATTCTCAGGGGTAAAAGAGGTGGAATTCGGGGAATAGGCAAACAGTTCAACCATTACCACGACTTCCTTCAAGAGCCTCCTTTGGACTCCTTCTACATTGAGGAAGCGATGGAGGATCATCAGCGGGACAATTGGGGAACAAAGCCAATCCTCTCCACTCGACAATACCAACTTGCCTTCCTCAGCGCCGGCTACGTCCATACATCACGTACCAGCAGCCCAATTGAGGAGCAGCTACCCCAAATGGACAAAGCGTCTGCCTGAAAGCCCTCATGTCGATTTCTTCAAGAATATGGGCTGCTCGGCCACGCCTCCTGGGTCCTTAGAGACTTGGTCAAGCCTACTTCAGCAAATGGCGGGCTTTTTGATGGCTGACTCTCAGGCTGCTTCGTTGTTCTGGTAAATGCATTGGTCCTCCGAAACCCCCTGTAACGCTGTTGAACATATGATTAGGGGCCCACAGAAGGTAATTATGTACAATGAGCCATACGTAGACTTGATTAGCAAGAAACGTCCATCGCTTATGGGCTCGGTGATGGTGAGAGGCTGGGCTGAGGTTGCCCGTGATCTTGAACTCGCCTTTGCCCATGCTGAATCGCTTCGACGTGCCGTGACTATGGAGATGATCCTCTTCTTACAGAGGCGTGGCTATGTATCTCGAGGAGACCTTCTTTTCCTTCAACATGATTCCTATATTTGATCAGCTCGGTAATGTGCGAGGCTTCTACAACTCCGCCTGCGAGACCACGGAACAAAAAATATGGGAACGAAGGACGTCAACGTAAACCCCCCCGAAACTTTGCACGGCCTTTGCATGTCTAACAGACGTATTGAAGGCTGCTTTCTAGCGTCACTGCACCGGACATCCACTCGTACCGGCAAGAAGCTCTCAAAGGAGTCGAGTCCAACAAGCTCGATATTCCGTTAGCGGCGATCTATTTTTTTGATTCCTTAAAGTCTATTGTAGCCTTCCAAGGAGGCTTAGGCTTACCTAAAAATCATGTCCTTACCATCAATTGCACCAAACTTGATGAGGTTGATCATCCTTTGATGCTGCTGTTCAGGAAGGCTGCGATTAACGACGGACCCATGGTACTTCAGCAAGACGAGGCTGGTATTCCGGAAGGACTGCTTGAGGGCGTTGCATGGAGAGGATTTGCTGAGCTCTCGAGGGTTCTTGTCGTGCTACCCCTCACTGCTGGGAAGAAAATTGCGGGCTTTCTACTTATCGGACTAAAACCTAGGCGAGCTTACGATGACGAGTACGATCACTTTATACAGCTACCTAGTCGGCCGCTCTCGACATCATTGACATCAGCTGTGTTGATGCAGCAGGCCAAACAGAAGCGAGCCAAATTGTCAAAGGATTTAGCGGAAGGTGAATCCAGGTTTAAGGCATTGACGGAGCTCAACATCGCTGGGCATCCATTGTTGCATCCCTTGTTTGCCTATCCTCTACAAGAGAGGTTGTACAAAAGCCGAGTTTACGACAATCAGCTTGTTCTACAGTACATAGCCAAGGTGGAGCAGTTCTGTACGCAAATGATACCTGTGAGACTAAATCTCGGAATAGGCGCTTGCCGAACTTGCTGACTTTGCGTAGGGGTAAGGCCAGAATTATGTAAAAAATCCGTCAAGCTTTTGTTGGGCCGACGCTGATAAAGCGCTAGCATGAAATCACTAGCTTCCCTAAGGATGAGCACAGAGCAATGTAAGTGTTCCTTTCTCCTGAGTCGCCCTTGCATTCTCTTTGGCGATACACTTTGTTATGTTGTGAGGCGTGCACTGAGACTTTCTGTCAAAGTCAGGGCTTTCATAGAGACTGATTGAAGAAGTTCGAGCTTTCGTTGAAGAGGAGTGGTATAAGATCAGCGTCTTGAGGCTCAAACGTACCTTTGAGGTACGACTTCGGAACCAGTTGGTTGAAACCCCGAACCAACTGCTTAGTCATCCAAACCAACTGGTTCAACCGATAGTTGGTGGTCAACCGGTTAACCATCAAAAGCGTTGCAGCATACTCCATTTGCGAGGTTCGCAATTCGAAATTGAGTGCGGATTTGCAGATGTACATACCGAATTTGATCCCTAACAAGAACAAAGCTGTGACGAGAGTCCTCAAAGAGAAGCAATTAATCTTCTAAGACTGGATTTCATAAAAGTACATAGTAAAGCTAGCTACTTTTAAAGACAAGAAGGCCGCTCATTAATATTACTCTCTTCAATTACGCTGAAAACCTAGTATACTAGTCGTAGAGTCCTCTACGCAAAGGTAGAAATCAGAAGCGTAATCGTCGCTCTAGACAGATCAGCTACCCTTTTCAATCACCGATTCGCTAGCCCTCCATTTGATTTGTGTAATCCCATCGAATAATGGTAGAAGTATCACATCGATCCTCGGATCCTTGACGAGTCCTTCATTGAAATGCCTCAGAGCTTCACCCGACTCCTCCCAGAACGATCGCATTCCGTCTTCGATATGATCATTAAAATCGTTGCCGATGGTAAGGCCGCGGGCGAGGACTAGACTCTATCATTAGACATAGGACAATTTCTTCACATTAGATATATGGCTGCATACCGTTATCGTAAAGTATTATCCCTCGAGGAGAGAGGAGCCTTCTTGATAGAATGATATCGATGTAGAGAGCGTAATTCGTCTTATCTGCATCCAAAAAGATAATATCAAATTCGCCTTCTAAGCTCTGGAGGCTTGCGCAAAGCTTTAGCCAATAACTTTTACGCCGGTCGAGGATCATGGAGAAAGCCTTAAGCTCACCTTTCGCTTGCCGGTCCTTAAACTAACCGCATACGATCCTCCAGATTATTCTTCTCGAAAACACTCTTCGCCACTGCCACCACTTCTTTGTAACGCTCCAGCGATACTATCTCGGTGTGCATACTCTTAGTCGCCTCGTACCATGCGAGGGCTGAAAAGCCGCTGAATGTTCCGACTTCGAGGACTGCCAAAATCGCGAGGTTTCAATGCAAAGGATCATCGAACGCAAGCAAGGAACCACATACTTCGGTTGGGACAGATCCATTGCGCCATCCAAATCATCCATTGTCCTTGCACCAGCGAGGACATCTTGTCGTCATCTTTCCGTTCCCGCAAAGTCCATTCCCAGAGATCCTTGATATGTTGAGGAAGGCCTAAGGAAGGATTCAATAAGATTCCAATTTTATCAGATTTTTTGGATTGGGTTGTTTTCAATACTTTCAGAATTCTTGTGGCAATAATCCGAGACTGCTGTGGCCTGATCAGGCGTGAAAGATAAGACGCTTGCGAGCATGTTTTGGATTGTATTATTTCAAAGTTGCTTGCATCGACGAGAAGGTCGACGTCTGCAAGTCTCGAAGCGATGATAGCAGATGTTGGGGGAAGACTGTGCAACGGGGTAGACTTCGGGAACGCCGCATACCGGAATAGCTGGACTTATTAGGCAAAGTAGAGATAATGCAAAGCCATGATCTCCAGGTGTGCATCGGCTTTATGACATTCGCGATTGGCGGGATGAAGTGGTCTGTAGTATCAGGAACATGGACGATGGTACACTGCACTGACAGACATAACCCAGAGATTGGCTGGAGGGAATCTCTAAACGAGGATGCGTAGGTCAGCAAGTTGACTTGGATTAATGTGTATATCAGTGCGGCAATCGATTTCCCATCCAATCGCAACCTGAAGTTGACCGAGCTGAAAGCCACAGAAACGCAGTATGACGGGAGCTCCTCTCAACTTTCCTGATGCAACCAGCAGTCTCAGTCGTTACCGAAAATTAATGGCGCACCTCGCCAGATGCAGGTACATATCGCAGATCGCTTTTTGACAAGGTAGCATTCAATGCACGCAGGTTTCATGTATTATGCAGGGTATATGCAAGTTCAGCGGGCCGGGCTTCCGTAACGAAATTCCTCAATTTCATTCGGTCCGCTGACACGTTGTCAACGCTTTTGATGGTTGAAACGGTTCAGTCCGAAGGCCCAACCAGTCCATTCTAGTGGTCCAAACCTTGGACCAGTTGGTTTAAAACCTGGACTGGTTCAACTGATAGTTGAACCAGTTAATTAGTAGTCCGAGCGTTCTCATTAGTCAAAAATTGCTAAGACTCGCTAAGACTTATGCTTCTCTGTTGCTCTATCCCTTAGGGGTCGACGACGACGTCAGCACGACACCTATAATATTATAAACCACCTTCGGAAGACCGCCGAGCGGGATTAACTAATAATACGATCGATCTAGCGATAGATAAAGGATTGCTAGCAACAGTAGGAGGTTCTAAGAGCTTAGACTCGTCGTCGCTAGCTATAATAGTAGTTAATTAGTGGTTGAAAGGTGAACAACACACCTATTACATAGGCGGGATTTAGTTATTTCACCGTAGGGCTAGGTAACCGAGAGCCGCTAAGCCTCTTTAGTCAGAGTATCCGGATTTTATATAGTGGAGTTGCTACTTTTCTATATAAGGCTTAAACCTATAGGGCTGCGCTAAACCCATCTCGTTAGACTCTATAAACCATTTCAACTAACAGTCTAACCAGTTAGTCTAGATGTTGAACCAGTTGGTTCAAATCCCAAATCAACTGCTTAGTCATCCAAACCAACTGGTCCAAACCGATAGTTGGTGGTTGGACTGGTCCACCATCAAAAGCGTTGCACGTTGTAGGGGGGTCGATCAGCTTTGCTGATGATCGATGGCCCCAGAACTACGGGATGACGAACCTTCATTTCGTATTCCAATCCTCAGAGTCACTTAATAATTATGCGGAATTGAACATCTCACTCCAGCTGGTGGCACCGCAATGGTCGCCTAAGTATGACCACGCTAGGTCATTGGTACACGTGTCGATAAGGAGGTCGGATATAAGATGCAGCCAGATTTTGAAAACCGGACTAACCTTTCCTGAAGCCTGTAACGCAAGATTAGGCAACCGAGGACTTGCTCACACCCTCTCTGGTCTAAGCGCTTGCATCTACTGTGGTGTCAGCGCCAAAATCACAGTTGCGGCCAGTCTGTTTTGGAGAGACAACGGTAGCTGCGCGTCTCATCCAAGGTCTTGATAGGGGCTACATAGGAGTGCATTGATATCATTCCTAGAGTGGCACTTCCATCTAACCATGGCCACCACTTCGAAACAAGCAACTTTGACCTGCGTTATGTTGAGTCTCTACTTATCGATGAGTCGAATATTCAGTCGAGCGTCTATGCCGCTGGCCGCGAACTGCTGCAAAATTATTCCAAAATCCCGGAAAACGAGATCGCCTCGCACGTAGTTGACGTTGTATGTCTCCAATCTACCCCGATGTTTGCGATCGTAATGCTTGGAGGTGAATAGCTCACATTCTCTCGACAGCAACGCCGCGCATACACCTTATGCCCGTATCCTTGTATTGGCCTGCTCCGCTTCCTGATCTGTTCACTCTCCAGCCACCTCCTCTATCCCACCATCTTGTCTCGCATCAAAAGGGGCGACTCGTTTCCCGACATCGGATGCTGTTTCGGACAAGACATCCGAAAGCTGGCCTACGACGGCGCGCCTACAGATCGGTGCACAGCGGTCGACCTCGAGCCCGGCTTCTTCCCTCTGAGCGAAGCTCTCTTCCTCGATAGCCGTCGGCTCTCCGCACGTTTCGTGGGCGCCGACATCTTGCACACAGATGATGCGATCTGGGTTGAGCTACAAGGCACGATTGACATCGTACACGCGTCGAGCTTCTTTCACCTCTTCGGCCTACCCAAGCAGCGACTTATTGCGGAAGCTATTTGCCGGCTTGTAGCGCCCGTACTGGGCAGCGTGACATTAGGGTTACAGCTTGCTACCGCCGGCGAGGCGGAAGAGATCCCCGTCGTGAACGAGGAGGAGCTGACATATTGCCATTCGCCCGCAACAATGTAGGCACTCTGGCATGACGCTGCGGGAGTGTCTGGATTGGATGGGAAAGGTTTGGAATGGAAAGTGGAAGTTACGAAGCAAGAGAAACCCGAGGAAATGAAGATTGGACTTCTTTCGAATCCTAAACTCGTGGACGCCTTTTGGGTCGCTACACTGAGGAAGAAGAGCGCTTGAATACGAGAGCCTTGAGAGCCTTCCCCGAGCTTCGTCTCATATAGCTCTGAATAATGACCGCAAAGCTCTCGGAGGAGCAGTGTTGAGAAATCTCGTGAGACATTTGCCCATCTACTCACGTGGCTGTTCCATTCTGGATTCCGACGGGCCGTAACAGCTTTGCGGGCGCGCAGATACCAGTAGATGGAAGCACTCGGACCGGGCACAATGGGTTACCTAGTAGCAGAGGGCCAGAGCCGGAAGAGGAGCCGAAGTCTTGTAACGGACGTACAGCAATGGATTGCAAGTAAGCAGCATGCCACGGGTAGAAGAGAGAGAGATCTATTTGCTTAGGGCCAGGGCGTTAGAATGAATGATGATTTAATAACCCACTAGAAATTTCACACTGACTCATGTCTCTCTCTCATTCGACTGTCGCGGTGTATGTTAGCTTGCGATAGCCCTACTATTCACAACACGAGAATGTAGCACGATCCATCCCTTGTAGTGTAGAGTACCGTCGAATTTCTGAGAATACCTATGCGAAAACGACCTGAAGGTCCGAAAGCAGGCTATTATCCCTTAACCAAATCCGATTTGTTTGGATAACACGACCTTGCTGTCCAAAATTACAGCACTACGGATAAGTCGCGTTCGTTGATGATGACTGCCCTAGCTTTCCTCTGAACATTATATCTAAGACAGCAAGGCCTGCCCGCAATTCTATCACACTCTTCCATCATCACTTTTCAATTTGGGTTTTAGTAAAGAATAAGCAGTCCAGCAGCCCTTTTCGAGTTTAGTTACGTATAGGTCTTGCGGTCTCCCTAGATGATAGCCTGACTCTACCCATCATCTTCCTAAGAGGAATAATGTACACTTTGCTGGGCATGTCAATTCCCTTGATAGACGTTGAATTCTTTGCGCACCGAGATGCCTTTGCCCTCTTGTACGGCAAGACGTGCTGTGTCCTTAAATTCGTCCTTTACCTGCCCGTTGCCATCCGGGGGGTAATCGAAAGTGTCCCAACGTGGACCTTGCTCCGCGGTTGTCATGAATCCTAGTTCAATGTCTTGATGACTTTGAGACTGTTCACCCCGCTTGTTCTCATTTATACGCTAGAAATTGTGTTTAGAGTTCTTAGACGTCGATATGAGATCGCCCTTAGACCGAGTGAAGAAACTCTCGCGACTAAACCATTTCTGAACCACAGGGCCGAGAACGAGGGATGAGGCGACGATGATGGAAGTTGCGGGTTCGACGGCGGTGATGATGTCGAGGAGGCTGCGGCTGTCTGTGAAGTTTTCGAAATTAATAACGCTGGTGTAGTAGCCGCGTAGAGCGGAGATGATGATAGATCTTGAGAAATCGCAATCGACCAGATCAGCTGAAGTCGTTGCTATGGTACCGGCAGATCGCTTTTAATCTCAATCGAAAAATAAAGAATGACAATACTCACAATATTGCAATGCTAAAGATAAAGGCCAAAGAAAGCTACTTTATGCGAGGGATTTGCAGATGGTATATCATTAGAAGAGGTAATAATAGGATCAGAAGGTCAGTCACTGGATCGATCACCCCCACAGCTAGGTATCCTGCGTCACGATCGGCACAGTGTCCGCCTGGTATTGTAGGGTTCCAGCCATAAGCTATGGGAACACACCATGCCCACGTCACAGTGAAGGCAAGGACACCCCAAGCGAAGATGAAAAACATGATGATGTAAGTCGCAATCCTAAGAACAAGGCCATAAGCAAATCAAAGATCCAGAGTTGGTATTGTAATATTCATAGCATCGAGCTCCTACCTGAATGATCGAATGACGAATAAGCGTTTGTAGAGCAGGCAGATGCTCCATTTACTCGCCGTCATAGCAGTTCCATAGCAGACACCTTAGGCGGCAAGGATCTGGGTCTTAGATTGAGCCGGTGCCTTGTCCCGTTGTCGAATGAACTTCTCACCTTAAGGCTTGTTTCAACAGTCACAGGCGATACGTCTTTCTGATTATGACCGGCACCGCCAAGGACAACAGCTGGTTTATTTTTCAGCCTAGCACCTGTTTCTGTGCTCATACGGGGTCCAAACCGCAATATGTCAGAATACCCTGGGCGTAAAATCCCAGCTGTTTTAGCGTTAGAGACAGTCTGGTACCGAGCATGATGATTATAAAATACCAAAGCAAGGAAGACGAGGTAGTCTTCCGAAACGAAAGCCTTTTTATTTAGGCGCCGGGCATACACACGAAGTAGCACTGCGACAGTCGCAAGAGCTAAACCTACGCTATTGAAGCCGACGACCAGTCTCGAGTGTCTTGTGGTAAGGCCAAGCGCGGGAACCGACCGTTAGAGGAGATACATGCTAGGATGGAGCGGATCAAAATCTCGATGAAAAGATGTAACATAATATAAAGACGAGGGCTAGTGTTAGGCGGAAGAAGATGCACAGAAAAATGTGCTGATCGATAGCAGACCTTGCGGGTGCATCAGGCTGTGTACTCCAATAGGCTGGGGTCATCATAGATACCGTGGCTGATCGCCTTAATAGAGAGATCTCCTATGTGCCTACGAATCCCGGAGGAAGCCTGTTGATTGCCGGGAATGACACTCGTTCCACGGATAGCGATTCTCGGGGGAAAACGCAAGAAAGAGGCGTGGTTGCCGCACATCGCCCTCCTAATCAGGTTCACATACACCTGGTGGTCGAGACTACGAGAGCCTGATTTGGATGAGAGCATACCCCTCATATACGTACCTGAACAATACCTTCCCCTCGAGGCTCTACGCTGCGAAGGCATACGCTTTTCCTGTCCAGGATGTGGCCGAATCGTCGGCATTTCTCGATGCCGAACTGCATAATCATTGAACACAATAATGCTACCGCTCGTTTTCCGCTCGCTTGACACCATATGCGAAGCACTGACAGGATCCTGTGAATTGGTAAGGCAAAGGTTGCAGGGCTGATCTCCGAACATACCCTCATGCCGCGATTGCCATTAATATTGGCGCGGATGGATCGACCAATTCGTTTCCGACAGGGGAAGTTTGACGTATGACTGAATTTTGTACAGTGCATGTCAATCATCTGCATGATGACGTGATGGTCCGTTAAGACAAGGCTTCGGAGCTAATGCAACGTACAATGCAACGCATTGTCACCTCATGTGCGAGAGCTCTAGCCTATTGGATCGCTCTTTCGCTCCCCTCCTGGAGTCGGGTTGAGGCGTTTGATGGTGTGTGTCAGAATCCATGTTGATGTAAGGTAACCGTTGGCTGCCACTCCTGCGTCGTAGTGGCGCACAGCGGGGGGAGTGAGCATACCATTAGAATAAGACAATCGGCAAGATGGCGTTCCACTAAGCAAAGGCCTTCATCCCCCACGGCAAGCTGGCCGCGGGAACATCGCGTTAATCAATGCGTTCAACCCAAGGTGGGTTGCATGTTTAAGCGAAAAGACATCTCCGACCTCAATCCCAAGCCGGCTCCCTCCCTCCCTTGTCTATACGGAGCTCTCGGGTTGAAATCTCGATATGTGAGATCCCTTACAGCTTTCTCCGAGGAGCCTCAATATGCTGACCTCCCGTTGTGCAATCTTCTTATCTTGAATTTTGCGACTGTGATAATTTTTCGATAGATAGGAGTCTGCTAATCTGTTCGGCACTTCGACCCTGTTTGTTCCCCGTATACGCCGCGGGCCTGGGGATCATCTTAGCTCCAACATTCATCGTTTATTCTTGTGCCGTGAGTGACGGCGCGGTGCAACTCTACGCTCCAACTCTGTGGCTTTGATCTCATATTCAACGTCTTGGTCAGCTCGAATCAAGTATATATCTTACTGTCGCCTCTGATCTAAACCCTCTGCGATAGTAACTTCACGCGGCCGTAATGGGTGCCAGATTGAAAGTGAATAAGTCGGAGGGCGCAGACCGGGGCATCGCGTTAATCCCGTACGTATAGATAACAGATAACCACCTCTCCAGTCCATCCCATTATTAGGGATTATGCTGAATCTTTGCTGGAGCGCAGACGGCCGAGTGATAATCCAGAAGATCCCCTTGTTAGTCACCATTACCAGTTTCTTTGTTTGCAGAGTTGCAGGGCAGAATCGCAGTCAATAAACATGGCCAATTGACTTTGAGGACTCTTCAGAATTGGCAAGGCTTGAGAAAACACCTCATACTGTTTACCATTTGCTTAGGCGCCTTTGGTGGAGTTGCCAGTACTAGCGTCCACCAACTTGCGTATGCCAGTCCATCAATGTTTTCACAAAGTTTATACGCTGACATCGCCCTGGGTAGGTATGTGCGACAAGCGTCCTACTATCATCGTGATCCAGTCGAGCTTTCGTACTCGATCTCTGCGGGCATTGCTGGAGTTGTGGCTGGACCACTTCTTTTTGTCCCTCTGACATCTATAGTTGGCCGTTCCTCTCTCGTTCTTTGGTCATGCATTCTCACCACGGCATGTAACATCTGGGGGCCGCTGATGACAGGCCCTCATGACTATATCCCGTTCGTCATATCGCGCCTCGTGGCCGGCTTATTTGGGTCCATTCCCGGCGTTCTTGCGTCAGGGTATATTCTAGATATGTACTTCCTTCATCAGCGTGGGAAAGCTTTCACAGCATTGGAAGTAGCCTACTTGTCCGGGTTCTTGGTAACGCCTGCGCTGGGTGGCTTTATCGCAGACACAAAACCATGGCCTTATGTGTTCTGGTGGCTTGTAGCCGTCAACGGCTTGTCGGTGATCCTGGGTAAATTGATGCACCCGTTATGATATGGTATCAATGCTGAGGTTCAGCGCAGCCTTCTTCATCTTAGATGATACCAATTTCGAGAGAGGAAATAGTCGGCCCGCCAATGTTAACCTAAAGTCATATATTTCTCGCCGGATTGCCATGTTCCTCGGTATATCCCCGAAGCCCCGAGCCACGTTCCCGCATTTAGTAAGGTAAATAGGGGTACATTTGATATTCTTTCTGATCAGTATCCACAGCTTCGGCGATATCTCGATCCAATTCTCATCGGTCTCTCGCCCGTCACAATAATAGCTGGTATATTCGTTGTACCCATTAATGGATTTCTCATCGGCATTGGCATCACAAGTACTGTTTTCCTTCAGACACCTGAGAAGCTTGGGGGTTACGGGTTTACACCACTCCAAAACGCCGCCTGTAAATATCCCATCCATGAAAACTTTTCAAGGGAAAGCTCTGGCTGACAAAATATCTTAGTCAATACTTCCTGGTGGTTTGGTCTCATCGCAACTCAAATCTGTGGGCATTTCCTCAGCGATCGTATACCCTTGCGAGTGGCACAAAGTCGTGAGGATTGGCATCCAGAATACCGACTCTACAACATCTTCTTTGTTGTTGCGGCATCACCAATAGGATTGGGTATCTTTGGAGCTGGATTACAGTACTTATTTCTTCTCTTAGCCTGTTGTCGCCCCTGCTTATGGCATACAGATACCATCTGCACTACATGGTCTTGTTGGAAATCAGCCTCAGCCCTATATGCTTGGCATGTAGCATAAATATGACACGTCTCCCATAGAACCAAATCAAGTCGTTCACCGAATTCTAACAGGTCTTGGCAGTTGGCGTATTCTTCCTGATGTTTGGCGGGACTTACAGCACGCCCATCACGGTCAATTATGTCACCGAATGCTTCCCCCAATCAGCTCAGGAAGTTTCTGTAATCATGGGCGTTTACCGTCAGATTTTCGGCCTTAGCCTGCCATTTTTCATCCTCCTTTGGAAGGAAAAAGTCACGGAAGGATGGTGGGTGAATCCTTCTTCCTGCCTCTGAATCAATCCTAGCAATCATTCGTGAAGGATAACTGACCGTAATATTAGGCTTCTGGGCACTATGGCCTTTATTTGCGTCTTCGTGTCGATATTGATAGTAGTCCTACAGTTGTTTTTAAAAACATTGGCGCGAGACGCTAGTTAGGAAAAATTTTTGCGCGACCACGAAAAATTGGCCTATACAGCTTTTTGCAAAAACACTGGCCACCGCGCTAGTGGAAAAAAATAATTTGCGCGACTACGAAAAATTGGCCTATACATAAAATCGAGTATATAGCCACCGTAGACCGTTTAGATAGCTGTTAAATAGAAAGGATTAATAGATAATTATTAGACCTCGCTGTTTACCAAATGATTAGCCTAAATTTTAGCGATGTAGCTATATAGCCAAACATCAGCTATATGGCCAAATATTAGCCATGTGGCCAAACATCAGCCATATGGCCAAACGGTAGCGATAGCCATATAGGCTATATATCAGCCATATGGCCAAACATCAGCTATGTAGCCAAACATCAGCCATGTGGCCAAACGGTAGCGATGTAGCTATGTAGCCAAATATTAGCCATGTAGCCAAACGTCAGCCATGTAGCCAAACGTCAGCCATGTAGCCAAACATCAGCCATGTGGCCAAATAGTGGCGATGTAGCTATGTAGCCAAACATCAGCTATGTGGCCAAACATCAGCTATGTAGCTAAACATCAGCTATGTGGCCAAACATCAGCTATGTAAATATCAGCGATATAGCGATGTGGCTACATGGCAGCTATGTAACCTATTTGCCTAGTAGCCACATAGCCTATTTACCATAGAGCCTATCAGCTATATAGCTACATCGCTACCATCTGGCCACATCGCTATATCGCTGATGTTTGGCCACATAGCTATATCGCTACTATTTGGCCACATGGCTGATGTTTGGCTACATAGCTATATCGCTGATTACATAGCTACTGTTTAGCCACATGGCTGATGTTTGGCTACATAGCTATATCGCTGATTACATAGCTACTGTTTAGCCACATGGCTGATGTTTGGCTACATAGCTACATCGCTACTGTTTGGCCACATGGCTGATGTTTAGCTACATGGCTGATATTTGGCCACATCGCTACATAACTGTTGTTTGGCCATATGGCTGATGTTTGGCTACATAGCTGTTACTTGGCCACAACGCTACATAGCTGTTATTTGGCCATATGGCTGATGTTTAGCTACATGGCTGAGGTTTAGCCACATCGCTATTTCGCTAATATTTAGACTAATTATTTTATAAAGAGCGAGATGTGATAATAATATACTAATTCTATCTATATTATAGCTATTTATAAGGTCTACGGTGGCTATATACTCGATTTTACCTATAGGCCAATTTTTCGTGGTCGCGCAAAATATTTTCCTAACTAGCGTCTCGCGCCAATGTTTTTAAAAACAACTGTAATCTTTAAAGGGCAGGCACTTCGACGGTTCAATCTGATTTCTGGATCTACTGAGGATGGCGTCGATTTAATAGCTCACCGAGCAGGAAGTATCGAGGCTTAGAGCGTTTAGCCCAAATCTAGCTAAGGACAATACTTTGATTATATTTATACTAGGACAGTACAGCTCTTTACAAATACACTAGTTACTAATATAGGCAAGACCGACCAACGGACCGAGCATTACCCGAGATCTGATATTCCGCCCAGGAGGATTCTTTCCACAGCCACAGGAGACTTCTTCGACAGTTGGTCCAAGAGAATCTCAGCATGGCTCCGGCAACCCATCATGGCCTCTCATTGGGCGATCGGGCTATGTTCGAGGACCCTTGCCTGAGCAAATCATGGCGTATTGACAATGACATTCAGGATACGCAAGCACGAAGAAACATAGTCCAGCGATCTCATCTGAAGAGGTCTGCCAAAACCAATGCAAAGCACATGAAATACGAACCAGAAAAGACTGTAGAGAAATTCTCAAATCAAAAGAGAAACCCCAGGAATTGCAACAATGAGACCAGAATCATCTCTAGGAGAGCTAGCCAGCCGGCTGTCCTTGAGCGCCAAAGCCATCACATTGTATAACGAAGAAGCTTCACATCCTGCAAACTCGCTCGCCGAAACCAGCCCCAGCAATCTGTTACCTCCTGGAGCACCACAGCACATCCGCTCAGCGAAGCAAGACCTCCAAGAAGCCGCTTTGCGTATCCAACAGCTGGCCACTGATCCGAGCGAATTCTTGGGTCAGCATGCCGTGCAGGTTTGTGATTTCTTGCTCTTCTTCCTCCCTCCAGCGTAGCCACCAACATTCTGTCCTCCAATTTCAGAAAAACGATCAAAATCTGATAATGTTGCGCACAGCTTCAACAACTCGCCTGTCTCCGCTGGCTCTGCCACTTCAAAATCCCCTCTCTCATCCCCGTAGAATCATCTGTCCCCTACGCCCAAGTCGCAGAAGCGGCCAAGGTGCCTGAAACCCAATTGAAAAGCATCGCCCGCATGTCGATGACAGGCAACTTCCTCGCCGAGCCGGTTCCAGGGGAAATCGGCCACAACAGCACCTCGGCGGCATTCATCACGAACCCGACGTTGATGGACTGGGCGCTCTTCATGACCCAGCAGTCCGCGCCAACGACCACGAAAATCGTCGAGGCGACTGAGAAATACGGCCAGACCAAGTCGAAGACTGAGACGGCGTACAATGTCTCGAAAGGCACTGATCTTCCGTATTTTGATTACTTGAAGCAGGATAAGGAGGCGACGCGCCAATTTGCTGGATATATGAAGAATGTGACTTCGACAGACGCAACCAGTATCAAGCATCTGCTGACGGGATTTGACTGGGCGTCCCTGGACGAGGCAACTATCGTCGATGTAAGCACAATCACCAACCAACCACTCACTCATCCTCCCAAAAACCAACACTAACCCCACCATCCAGGTCGGCGGCTCAAGCGGCCACGGCAGCATCGCCCTCGCCGAAACCTTCCCCTCCCTCTCCTTCATCGTCCAAGACATCCCCGACACAATCGAATCCTCCAACCCTCCCCCTCCTCCATCCCCCCCGCCATCGCCCCCAGCATAACCTACCAACACCACGACTTCTTCACCCCCCAACCCCTGCCCTCCGTCGACGTTTTCCTCCTCCGCATGATAATCCACGACTGGCCCTTCTCGGAAGCGAAAGCCATCCTCAGCAACCTCGTGCCGAGCCTGAAAGCCGGCGGGAAGATCATCCTTATGGATACTGTGTTGCCGGCGCCGGGGTCCGTGCCGGCGACGCAGGAGGCGACGTTGAGGGTGAGGGATTTGAGTATGATGCAGACGTTTAATGCGAAGGAGAGGCAGTTGGAGGATTGGAATGCGTTGTTGAAGCCGGTGGATGACAAGTTGAGTTGAAGAATGTGGTGCTGCCGTTTGGGAGTTCGATGTCGGTTTTGGAGGTCGTCAGGGATGACGACGACGTCAAGGCGACTAAGGGAGTGACCAATGGGGTGAATGGGGTGAATGGAGTCAATGGCCATTAGGCGCAGTCTCTATCGAGCGATTGCATATGGTCTTTGAGCTCTTTGCTCTCTGAGCCCGAACACATTTATAGACATGTATGATTATATGATTGCAGAAACAGGAATGCAAAATTGCGCGGAATTTTGGTATCGACTCTCGATTGAGGTAATTTTTGATACTTCCTATTGAACATGACCTTTGCAATCTCCAGCCAGTCCTCGAAGCTTGTTCAATTAAGTAACATGGCTATCTTCTAAGAGAAAAGATCTAAACGTTCGTACTAGAATTCTTCATGGAAAAGCATCGAAAGCGGCAAGAAGGGTCATAGCCTTATTCCACAGATTTTAAACAAGAAGATATTGCAGTAGACTCACATGCTCGATTTCGGGCCCGTCATCATGAAATTTCTCATTCCGCTGTGCGCTAAGAAGCTACGTCTACAGCCTCACAACAAGCTTCTTTGCACTGTACCCCTCCTTGGCTTTATTCAAACCCTGCTGTATTTCCTCCAGCCCGTTTCCAACGACGACTGGATCCGGTTTCGGAATCATTTTCCCCTGCGCCAACGCTGCAGGTAGGAACTCATTCCAGATGGCGCCGGCGATGCCACTCATGACGATACCGGCTGAGAAGACTGCTCGAAGGGTCAGTATATTTGGACATCATTCATCTGACGAGGTCTAAACTGGAAGGCTCACCTGGTTTAATCTCCACACCCTTCTTATCAAACTCCTGCATAGGCGGCACAGTCGTCACCACCTTCTTCCCCCCTCCATTCCTCGCCACCACCTCCACACACGCCTTCAACGTATCAATCATACCAATAGCATCAAACGCCCCAACGAAATCCCTGCCTTTCAACGCACCCGCAATCTCATCCACGACAGAAGAACTATGATGATCGAAAACCTGGCTCGCCCCTAGCGATTTGCAAAGCTCGAAGTTGTGGGCACTCGCTGTTGTGATGACTTCGGCGCCTGCGGCACGAGCGAGCTGGATGGTGCTGAGGCCGACGCTGGAGCTTCCGCCCCATAGGAGGAGAGTGGCGCCTGTGGGGGAGGGGGAGAGAGATGGGAGAGGAAGGGCGAGGTAATCTTTTTGGAATAGGGCGGATGAGGCGGTGGATACGGCCACTGGGAGGACGGCTGCTGCGTCATAGGACATGCTGTCTGGAATTGGCGCGACGAGGTCGGATCGGAGGACTGTGTAGAGCTGGAACGCACTGTCTTTGGTGTCTCCGGTCTTGCTCATTCCGTTTGCGTTTCTGAGACGTTGGAATTCTCATCAGCGAGTGCCTTCTACCAGATTGAAAATATCTCACTGGGGCTCGCTCACCCCATCACTCTCTGCCCAACTTTCAGCCCCGTCACCTGATCTCCAACTGCAACAACCTCTCCCGCAACTTCGTTGCCGAGTATGCTAGGGTACGGCATCTTCATAAGGTCAAAGTCTTGCACCTTATATGAGATGGGAGTCATCGCCACGACGGCATTCTTGACCAGAACTTCAGTAGCTCCTGGGTCCGTATATGGCGCTTCTTTGACGACGAAAGGATTAGCTT
>JAABUP010006065.1_pt1 | contig 17660 bp, 12 predicted proteins | sample 5559201 | NCBI WGS metagenome assembly JAABUP01 (sample SAMN10711887, study PRJNA513373) | rock metagenome | isolation source: Antarctica rocks | place: Antarctica
GACTTTGTCGGTCCACCGTCCTTGAATCAGGCTCAACATTGGTTCGAAGTAAGATCTCAACGATATCCTGATGTCCCATTCGCGATGCCCAGTACAGAGCATATGCAGTGTTCTTCGGACCGCACGAATTGGCTCCATATAGCAAGGACAGTAGAATGGTCGAATGACCAAAAAATGAAGCCACGATGAAGGGATCGAAGTCCTGCGGATACGGCAGATCCATACCAGTATGGAACCAATAGTAACGAAACCAGTTCGAAAAGCGGGTACTCCCATTTTCTGACAAACAAAGAACAGCTTCTCGAAGATTTTGGGGTGCAATCATATTGCATGAGGAGAAATGTTCCGCCCAATGCACAGCTGAGTACTCAAAGAGCTTGTAGCGTTTCGCCACAGATTCGCAGGCCTCTGCCTCGACGACGCTTTCGTCCTTTAGTATGAAATCTCCCTCTAAACCGATCGGATCATGAAGCCCGTCCTTGTTCTGTGCGTCAACTCTTTCTATAACAGGAGAGACAGGAGAATCTCCCGAAGTGCTTGACTGATCCACTGAGAGTTGGTCCTTTACAAAGTCGTCAAGCAACAGGAACGATATGCACGACGAAGCAAGCACCAACTCTGCCCTTTGTGAATTTATTCCATATATCGCAGACAATGGGCTTTCCCTTCGGTTGGCAAGATCATAGAGAAATTCTTTAGCGGATTGATGGACAAGATACACTCTTGATTCGGATACTCTGACCAATGGGCCGAGAATGCCTTGTATGGTACGCCGCACGGAGGGCTGACAATCTGCCTCAACCTCAGATACTGTTCGATGGCTCTCCTGTATAGTCAGAAAAACTCCGATCTCGTCAAGAGTGAGTGGCCTTGAGCTTCCTGCGATAATATGAAGCAACTTGATTGCAAGCTGCTGGTGCTCGATAGGTATACTCTCAAGAAATCGCTCATATAGCGTTTCCAAGTCCCGAGGGAGCTCGTTGACTATTCGCTTGAAATCCTTCTCCGATGCTAGTAGGCTTCTCTCTAGATGTTGAAGGACAACCGTAACCCAGAGGAACGTCTGATCTGCTTTTGCGTATAGACACTGCTCCAAAAATGTCCGGATGCTGGGTCCGCAATGGCTTCTTCTGACTATCTCCTCGACTTTCTGCCGGATAACCAATCGTACATCGTTGCTGATCTCGTCTTGGCTCTCCTCGATCTGCAAACGATTTCTGGACAAGCCATTGATTCTGCGGGCAATTGCTAGATAGGGGCGACTTGTAATGAGAAATTTGATGCAATGTTGAATCGGGAATTCCATCAACTTCGCCTGGTGAATGAAGTTCGAAACGCTATCAAAGAATCGATTTCGTGTCTTCTCCTCGCATTCATCAATTGCGTCAACGACAATGTTGATGGGTCCTGATTTAACGTCACTCGCAATGGCCGTGAAAATATTCCAGAGCGCGTCAAATGATTGGATCAGATAAGGTCCTTGGCTCTCGAAAGCAGCTGTGGCATGGCTGATAAGGTCATGCCGTCGTGCTAAGATTTGATAGATGACGCTTCGAAGAATGGCTTTTCCATCCCTTTGAGTTTCGATCTTCTCATCGCAGAAAAAGCAACATACAAGCGCATGAAGGTCTGATGAAGGCTGGGTGGCTTGAAGATAGTCCATAATATAAGAGGACAGGATCGTCTTGCCACGTCCTGGATCCCCAGTCATCCAGAGAAGGCTAGCCTCTTTCTCTGAAAGCCAGCAAAGATACTGCGGATTCGCCAAGACCCACTGGCAAGTCTCATCAACACGACTTGGGAGATCTGATTTATAGTCGGCTATAAAGGAAGTATTGAACAGGGTCATACACGTTTTCTCAACCTCATTTAAAGCTGTAAGATGGCCATCTTAGCTTCGGCTCGTAGGTCAACTTATAACGGCTACATACAACGATTGGTTGGAGCAGTCATGATTGGTGTTGAGAGTTCCTCCTTCTTCTCATGCGCTTTCCGGGCAAGCCGTTTTAAAGCCCTAGAGACCTCAAGATATTCTTGATTTGTCTCCTCAGGGAAACGACACATCGTTATGTGGTTTGCGTAAAGAGGGATGACCTCCTCGTTCGGGGTGTCCATGATAGCGGACCACTTGTCGACAATCTGTTACCATGTCAGTCAATCCACCGTGGTCTAATTACCACATCGGTATCAGGTAGGCTTCAGGAGAAATACCAGTTGTCCCACGGGAGGTGTCGTCTCCGTCTCATAAAAAGTAACAATCTTCAGGTCTCTTGAGGGATTCCTAAAAGACATTGCGATGTCCTTCAGAGCAGAAGAGTTGGCGCTTAAGGTATCCAGCAGATGGGTCTTCGTGTCCCCGGTTAAACCACGCCCTCCTGAAACGTACAAGCACACGTTTATAATATTGCCAACCAACTTTCCCATATCGGTGGTTCCACTTGCTCCTCTATGCGGCGTGCCGAGAAAGAGTACTGCACTAGTCGCGGCCAAAACATCACGGTAACGGTTATCTTCATTCGCGATAATGAGAGCCTGGAGATGCTGCATCAGCCATCCTAAACCCTCTTGAGTCATGTCATATAATTGCTACCTGCTTACAAACTATACCACCAAGACCATGACACACAAATATGATGGGACGTTGTTCGTTCTATATAACGTTAGTAGTGTTCAGAAGGTAGTTCTTGAATGATCCTAACTACACCGTCATCCCGAACGCCGATTAATGAACTCAAAATCTCGAATACCGGCCACTGATTTGTTGAAAAATAATTTTGACGGGTAGCCGTAGGTGAAGATACGTGCTCCCGGAATTGACTTGGGCAGTAAATCTCGGAGCCATAAGGTACCATTCTCATGTTCCCACGAACTGTACGCGTCCCCATTCAATCCGTGTACCGCAACAATATCGAGGTTGAAGACATCGCCAGCAAGTGCATCGTTTGACGTTGTAGAATGGAGAGCGAAAAGCCCCCATCGCTCGCTGCGATCTGATTTCACGGCGCTTGTGGCCGCTAGAGAGCGGAGTGGCCGGTTTGCGTTGACTGAATCGCTATCTGTGTTCTGCGGTTGAAGCTTGTCTTAGATATTGATATGCGCAAAGATTTCCAAGGCTCTGAGAGCGGGCTGCTCTTGATCCTTTCCTTGCTGGAAGTGATTGTGGATCGGAGTGAAACTTCGACCTACCTCAGCAACATCTGCCTCAGAGACCCTGGTCCTCGAGATTCCTTTCCTGCTGAACAGCTTCTTGAATAACTTGAGCATGTCAGGTTGACCGAGTCAGCCAGGATAGGAAAACCAAGTGAGTGTCAGACATGGAAACATGTACGGTGTACTACATGTAGGATTTCCAGTTCGCAGCTACACTCAGTCAGATGAACAGATGAACAACAGCATCCAGCTGTTCATTATTAGCTGTGGGGACACACGTTTAACATCGCAAAAGATGCGGAGAGATCATCCCCAAAAACGCTTGCAGCCTGCTGACCTGGCTGTTCGTCCAATGATACTGTCCAGTCTGCCGCCCGGTTATCAAGAGAGTGAGCATGGCCTCACTCGGATCTGCACCTCTCGTGGAACCCTGCAAAACCCTCGAATGACAATGGCGTTCACTGAGAGGCGCAGCCACCACATTTCGGGACAATTTGGCTGTGAGCCCCAGAACAGCACCTAACACTGTGCTCCCATTGCCTAGGCACGAATGGCCAGTCGCTGAAGAGCGGCAATGTTCCTTTTTCCAAGGGAGTCTCGAGTCTTATCTATCTGGTATCACAGCGGATAGGATGTCCAGTAGTATTCGCCCATGGTCATATATTAAGGTGAGCCACCGCAAGGTCCCTATGAGGCCAACATCCACCACGAATGCTTAGTTAGGACGGAAGAATAAATCGAGCTCCCCGACACACAAATTATTAAAAAAATTCCGACACATTTGCAATGCAAAGAAAGACAATATGGACAGATACTGCTGTATATTAGGAAAACTAATGCCTTGACCCAACCCTACCCAGCGGGTCAAGTTGGGTCAGGTTCACATAAAGGAGCGTTATAATGAAGCGTTATATTGACGGCTATGAAAGACTCCATTTGACGGCTAGCTAGCTAGCCATGAAGAACCTGGGTTGTCAAGAAAAACCCGACCCAACCCTGACCCGACCCAACCCAACGGCAACACTACTAGCAAGTGAGTTTCCATAACAGGATTCTGACAATATCTTCTCTCTTTTCTATAACGGTGTTCTCACTTTTTCAAATTACTCTTGCTCTTAAAGAACAGTCTCACTGAAACCTACAAAAAGCTCTGTAAAGAGTTAGAAAAGAACACTGTTCTGTAGACATTTAAAATTCATTTCCCATCTCATGTCTTACGATCTGTATATCTATATCTTCAATCTCACATTCTAACAGTCTTCAATTTCATGTCTTAACAGATCTTAATTTTACATCTTAATGAACCTCAAATTCATCACCTTTATAGAGTGTAGGTTCGAACACTGTTCTTATGACAACTTAATTTAACGGCTAGCTAGACAGTTAGATAGAACTCAATCAATGTGCTTTTGAAGACTTGGATTCAATGACTAATTACACAGCTAGATACGTCTCAAGTCAATGACGAGCTAAGCGCCTTCTCCATCTAAGCAAGACCTGAATAGATGAGAGAGGGTGACAAGGCAGGCAGCACATCAGCGGAAAGAAGAAACATGCATTGGCGCTTCGATGGCTCACTTACTGAACCAGTTGGACATATCCTGAAGAAAGCAAAGAAAAGTTCAGCAACGAAACTTACAGAGCAGAAGGGTGACAAGCGCACAGGGAACTCCGAGTGACGGTGACTAACTACGAACTTGTACCGTTATCCATGTGAGAAGATCCATCAATGTCCACAAGCGTGGTTATACGGTTCTATATTTGAATTTCTCAAACGCACGGTATTATAGCAGCTGGACCAACACTGTAGTGTTCACCTGCTGAATGGTGCTAGTACACAAAGGTGGCAGACTCGTCTTCAGATTACTGACCCCCATTCCTCACACTAGACTTGTTCCTCATCGTCTCATGATGACATTGTCAACTTGAATTCCTTCGACAACGACGCGCCCACCATAACCGTCAACGCCATTGACGTCTTATTGTATGCGCACTGATCGACGGCTATAGCTTTCCCGTCAAGCATGACCGCTTTCGGCATCGCCTTCATGCCCAAAACAGTCACCTTTGCAACCTTGACATTGCCCATGTCATATCCGAAAGAACCGGTCATGCTCAGACTTGTCCCGTCATAGGCAAACATGATCTCGGAGGTTGCTCTCTGCACAAGCGACTCGCCGTCGTCGAGATAGAGGCTCCCTTTAGCGGCGCCGTCCATGCCAGGGGCAACGAGAACATTGAAGTCTAGCATTCGGAGCGCTGCCGTCGTGTCCGCGCCATCTACGCGAAGAGGAATGATGGAACCGCCGCGGATATGGACGGGAATAGCCGTAAAATCGACATTCGTTATCGTCAAGTTACCTCCGTTTCCGCGCATGGGTTCGTAGGTGAAGAAATCGTAAAATTGGTCGTTGGGGAGATATATGGTGACATCGGTAACATTCTCATCCGTCACAGGGCTAACGAGCAGATCAAGTCCGTAGAAGAATTGCAGTTCAATGGCAAAGGTATTCGGATCTTGCGGGTAAAGGAACCACATCGGATTGACCAGTGGGGTTCCGTCGACGGTTTGCTGATGCATGGCGGTGTATATATAATCCAGTAGTTGGTATCTGGCTTTAATGGCATTCCTAGCAGCTTCTGCTACGACAGGCCAACGATAAAACTCCTGACTAATAGTGTCGCTAGCTGCATGGTTGCGGTAGAAGGGATAAAATGCCCCAAGAGTGGCCCAGCGTGCGCAGAGAGTCTCCGTCGTGTTCAGAGCGTACCCACACACGTCGCTTCCAACCTTCTCGCTGTTAGTAAGAAGCTTTCAGAGGGGAATGTTGTGGACGCTTGTTTACCATGGGAATTTGGAATATGGACGCAAAAGCAAGCATTTCAGCTATGGATATCCGGTACTGCTTCCAGGTCGAGGTATTGTCACCGAGCCAGTGGCCAACCTTCGCCCCAGCCCCAGCAAAGGTACTTCGTGTGATGACCATTGGTCTCTTGTCAGGTCTCCGACTTAACATAGCCTCCCGGCTGGCAGAGCTCATCACTGCAACATGTTCCGTTAGGACCCAGGAGTATAGGCCCGGTGTCAAAACGTGGAAAGGACTTACTTGTTCCATAAAGATTGTGCGTATCGTATTCTACCAAACCATTGGCATGGACAAGATCGGTGAATATAGTATGGTTGCTGAGGGACCCTGCAGCGTTCTGGATCATGTAAGGTGGATTGATGTAATCTCGTCCTGGCAGGCCCATCATGGATCCAGCTGCCGTCTGCCTCTTGACTCTGCTGCTAGTACTTGGCGGTTGAAAATCGGGGGGAAACCCAGGAATAGGTCTTGGAGGTGTGCGCACTGGTGGAGGCGGTGGAGGGAAACCATTCTTGACCGCAAAGCCCTCCGGATCGCTGCAAGGCCAAGTGCAGAAATTAGAAGCCTCGTTCATGTCGATCCACAGAGCATCAATATCAACACCGTTAGTGGCGCTAAAGAATGTGTCAAATTCCCCGTTCCAGTAAGCTTGCGTGTTTTGATTGAACCAGTCCGGGAAAGCTGTGACGCCAGGCCAGACAACCCCTGATATGGAAACGTTAACACCCACCGCTCACTCCAAATCTCATCTCCAGATGCATACCTTTGTAAATAGATCCATTTGATGTCTTCATAAATATGCCTGCGTTGGCACCTTTATTGAATGCATCGTAGTTCTGGTACGCCACGGCAGGATCTACCATCACGATATAATGCTGGTTATGGTCGTGTAGGTAGCCTACAAGCTCGCGCATCTTCTCCAGTGGAAAGCGCAGTGGGTCTAGAGTGAAGACCTTTCGAGCATCCATATAATCGATATCTGTCCACATGGTCTCCAATGGTATATCAGCCTTCGAGTAATTGGCCACGACCTCAGCGACGTTGATGTAGTCGCGATAGCCATATCTGCATTGATGGAATCCAAAGCCCCAGTACGGCATCATCACGGCATTCCCGACGACTTGGCTATATTGTTTCGCAACATCGAAAGGACCGGGACCGGCCAGAACGTACAAATCGATGACTCCACCTAGAGTATTGTATTCTAGGTATTGCCCATCCGCAGCCGTGTTGTTAATCTTGATGTCCATCCCGTTGCTGTTGAGTAAAAACACGCCGTGGGTGTCATTACTCTCCGATCGATGCTCGAAATAGATGGGGTGGTTTCCATAAAGGTTCGTCCCAGAAGGAATCTCGTAAGCGTCGCGAGACCATAGAGTTCTGGTGTAGTTTGTGGTATTGAGCCTGAAAGGATCGGTGTCCTCCCCCAAACCGTAGAGATTTGGGTTCTGAGGGAGAGTTGTGCGTAGACGCAGATACTGCGACTCAAATACCAAGGCGGACCCCGAGGTGTTGAAGATGGTTTCCAAACTACCCTTGCGCTGCACAGCGAAGGAGAATGGATTCGGGACAATGACGAACTCGATAGAGGCATCTGAGGCAAGACATGATGATGCAGGATTGGGACGTGGTAATACCGAGGTCGGGACCTGATAGACTTCTTGGGCGGCGTCATAGATCTTGATGTGAAGGCGCGTTACTAAAACAATGATAAGCCCAGGAAAACGGGGTAGAGCCACGAGTCATGGTAGCCAGCCACGGGGAGCTTACCAGTTTGATATTCAACCTGTAACCGCAAGTCTGTCAAGTCCTGGCCGTAGGCATTGCACGGAGGACCTGCTAATTTCAAATCGGCAGTGAAGGCAGTCTCGGACTGTACCAGGTTGCTGGCAACATATCCCGGGCAGCTATCTACCGTCGCGGCAGCCGACTTAAGGGCAAGAGAAGCCAAGAGAAGGCATGCCCTAAGTGGATACATGATTATCATCAGCAAAGCCTTCAGTATCAAGGTCGTCGAGGGTTTCTTACAACCATCGATTGGCTCTTATATGATTACCGGTAGGACCAATTGGCCCTATCGGCCCTTCCCCGAACCCCGCATTGCATCAGACCAACAATGGACGAGGGTACAGTACGATACTACGCTGTTCAAGGTTCGCCATGCTTGTTGAAGCCGAAAGTGTTTAAGTCGGGGTGAATACCTGTTGACCTTCCCCGCATTGCTCGGCTCTGCGGTACGACGTAGCAAGGTACCCCACAATCAATCAATCACTACCTTACTTACTCGGTCTGGCTTCCCTTCCCAAGATGCCATCTCTTCCGGTCCTGCTGCTTGGCCAATGGATCAGCCGACGACCGATCTGATCGGATTATTGTCGTCACTTCTCTTGAATTTTCAAGGCGGAATACCCAGTCCTGCTGGAGTGGTACGATAATCTCTGCTAGGTTCTAATGCAATGTTCGAGTCTGTATCGTCGCAGTCTTGTTTGGCCTTGGGCGTGCGATGCTTCTGTTTCAGTTCTTGTTGATTGACCGCATAATAGCATGTGGTACTTCTCTCTGGGCCGGTCATCCTGCAAGACCTTTACCCTCTTCCTTGCCGAATCAACCTGTACCGTGCATGAACTTTGTCGAACAACTTTTGTCTGAAATGTGGCGAACTCGATGCCTTGTGATCATTATGAAGTGCAACTTGTCGGAGCCGCCTTCTCCAAAGCCACTTCGCCTACTGCAGACCTTCAGGATCCCCTGAAGTATGTCTCCTTCGCTGATCTCAGCTTCTTAGATTAGCAAATGTCATTCTTAGCTTCCTCCAACGCTGTTCAGTTCCCGCCAGAGATCAACCGAAAAAGAACATTCGAACATCTTCCGATACGACCCTACAAGGACGTACCTTTGCCGGAACGGAAGCCAGGTGACTTCATAGGCGCAAGGCACTACAGTGAGACTCTCTGCCTGCTCGTGGCTACCGGAGCCAGCCGGACGCTTCAGTGTTGACAGCATAGTAACACTAAGCCGTTTCTCTCGACGTTCCTGAAAGATCTACATCGGACAGCTTACATGGTTCCAAACGCTTCCAATTGGTCGAACTAGCGTTAGCAGACACCTTGAGGGGTGGTTCGGCCGCCGGAAAGCTTGTAGAACGGCATCTGCAACCGGAAAGGATCATCTCGCACCCTTGGAAAGAAAATTTGACATTTATTAGGGAGGTTTTGCCGCTGGACACTTCCAAATTTCCACTTTCTGAACACTTCTGAAAGTAGTTAGCGTAGAAACTAGACCCAATCAAGCTATATAAAAGTCCGGAGACTTCCGTATACCCTTCTAGCAGTGACTGTGTTTATTTTGCTAGTAATACCCATATAAATCAAATACTACAACTGCTAGAAGTCATTTCTGACTAAATTGCCTAATAAACATCAAAATAAACATCAAAATCAACAACCACCATGAACAACAAGAATGAAGTGCTTCTTGTTCTTTTATTATATGTTTATATACTTCAATATAGTCAATTGAACTTTTCTCAGCATCATTATGTTTCTTCAGTTGAGTACTTATTCTTTGAGTTCAGTTTGAATACTTGAGATGAGAAATAACAACATCATATGATGTGGTAAGTGCTTTCTTCTTTAGTATACATGTACTAACAGTAGTATTAGGTTTACAAAGCATGAAATCCACAGTCTTCTTTCATTTCTGAACCTTGAGTCTATTCAATGATGATCTGAATACACACTCTTCTTCAAGCTTGTTCTATGTCTTGTTCTTGTTCATTTGTTGTTTTTACAATAACTATTCAAACTTACACTTTTCTTTAAACACTCTGTCACCTACCTATTCACAGTTTATACAGATACAATTGAACATCTGTGTCAACAATACAGCAAGATGCTTTGTTGACATTCTATTTTACAATATTGACACTTACAACAGTATGACCAGGCAATTGAAAGAGCTGAAGAATGAAGAGAGCACAGAACAATATGAGGGTTTGTGAATGAAACATTTCAAGAAACATGCTGCTCACAGAAAGAGCAGCAAACAATGTATTCAGGGTATAAGAGACATCATGGCTTTAAATACCAGGCAGTGATATGTTCAGATAGCCTGATTGACTCAATTGCAGGCCTCTATGAAGAAAAGATCAATGATCACGTCATTGTTCAGAACTTTGGCCTAGAATGAGACCTTCAGCAAGTCTGCAGTGACTGTTAACCTCTATATCTGTTTGAAGATCAGGCCTACAAGCATCTGAACAGCATCTTCAGCCCCTATTCAGAAGGACGAACCCTTACTGACAATAAGGCAGCCTTTAATTGCCGCCTTTCAAGTGTACAGATCACAGTTGAACAGGCTTTTGAGCAGACTCAGAATCTATGAACTTACAACACTTTCAGTACTCAATTGCATTCTGAACTGCAGTCAGTGGCTGCTTACTATCTAGTAAGTGTTTTACTAACCAACTGCTACACATGCATGCATGACAATAGTGCAGCTGAAAGTCAGTTTCTTGTTCAGCCTTCTTCTATAAAGAAGTATTTAATATCAGACTAAGTTTATTTTCTTTTCTTTTCTCTTCTTTCTAGTGCCTGCAGTATAGCTGACATTTTCTTTTTTAGCCTATTCAGTCAGCTCAAAACCTTTAAGTCTTTCTCTCTTGTCTTCTCTGTTCTTTTCACTCTTTCTGTTGATTCTGCCTTTCTCATTCATTTTGACCCACTTTGCTGCTGACTTCATGCAGTCAACACCTTCACAAACTTCATTAAAGTCATTTCAAGACCCACAACACCAGTGGAATTGTTGTCAGCAGTTGTTTTAAGTTTCTGAATTTGTTGAGTTTGTTTTGAATGACATCAATTCAAATTGAAGACAGTGAAGAGTGCTGAGGTGATAGAGGCACTGTGAAAGAGTATAGAAAAAGGATTTAAAGATGATGAGTCTATTCAAATCTCTTCTGATTCTTCAAAGAACATGAAGAAGAAGAAGAAGGAGAAGAAGAAGGCATATGAGTGTTTATTGCCCATACATCACATCAGATTATCTTGTGTCTTTTCTACTGTTTGAATCTTTCTGACCTCTTCTTTAACTGTTTGTTTCTTTCTGATCTTCTTGTCAGTATGAGTATTGATGACCTTAATTCAGTCATCAATTGTCTTGATGTATGTGGTTTTCTGATTCTTGTCATCTGTTTTTAACATTCTCAAATGTATTTTTCTTTTTTGTATCAGGTCACTGACATGTTGTTTTGATTTGGTATAGTCTCATTTTGTTTTCTTTGCAAATGACAGTTTTACTTTTTTTCAAAAGTAGGTATCTTCTGAGGTTAATTCATAGGCTGACTGATTCTATAAACATATATGAATAAGAGATGTGTTCTCATTGACCATCAATTGTGTTTCTTTGATTCTTGTGAAACTTTTTGTTTTTAAAGAAGAAGAAGTGACAGACAACTCTGTGCTAGAAAGCACAATGAATTGAGATCAATAGAAGGTTAAAGCTGAATCAATGAGTATGTTGAAGAAAGATAAAAGCATATCAAAGGTGAGAGATCAAGTAGAACAGCGGCAGAAAGGTTCTGAGGTCACTGATCAGGTTAATTGTCTGATAGAGTTTCTGCACATAGGGTAAAAAGAACTAGAAGTCTTGAGGGTCTCAATTTGAAAGCTATATTTTGACATTTTGTAATTTAGGGCTTTTTTTTAATAAAATCATCATTGCATGATGATGAATTGTCGTTGAACAATGATGAATTTAAATTTGAAACTAGCCTAATTGAGAACCGCTAGCCCTAATTAAGAAGTTGTCCTTCGCTTTCACTTTGTGGAAGTGAGGGACACTTCCTACCCCCTGCCATTGTCTAATTAGGACACGCCTTACCTAGTTAGTGAAGTGTTCAGAAAAGTGGCAGCGTGGCAAAACCTCCCTATTGTTCTGGTATCGTTCTGACTTTCTATGCACGAGGCACAAGGTCTGTCATGCAATTCACGCCTGAGTTTGTTGATATAGTCATCATCATCCCTCAACCTCACCGCAGTTGGCCTGCTAGCAGAGACTTCCCAACTAGCTGTCTACCATCAGGCATTCAGGATGGACCCCCAAGAGAGCTTCCGTAGAGGACTTGTACCTTCCAGCGTGGTCGGATACGGCGTTCGCCGCAACTACATTGAGCCCTCGGCCTGACGTATAAACGAGGTCGGCCAGAAAGTAATCGGAATGGCCACCATAGAGAATGTGCAGCTCCTTCTCACATTTTGTGTGTTACGTTGGCCGGATCTATACGGTGGCCATTCCGAATACTTCCTGACCCAACCTCATACAGATACGCCCTTTCGTATGACAGAACTAGATAGACTGAAAACGGCAACGTATGCCGTAGTGAAAGGGCGTTCTCGGCACGGCAGCCGTGGGTCCTTACTCTACCCTACAGCAACTAATGCAGATAGGCTGGCAGCACGGGTTGGGTTGACCCGGTTGAGTTAGGTCCAGGGCCCCGATGCGGGTCGGGTTGCTGGTCCTGTCAAGCCGGTTTGAACTGAGTTAGGGTTCAGAGATTCAACCTAACAGATTGAGTCAAACTGTCATGACAACTTTATGCAGCTGTATACTGCATCATTCACATTAACATCCATGCATAGAGATTTATGCAAGTATGTAAGCTGTCAATACAGCTAATTATACAGGTGTCACTGTGACTAAACGTCTGACTGAGTTACAGCACAGAAACCGATTCAAACCGATGGTGAGTTGAACGACTTCTGGAAAACCCACCTCGAACCGAAAACCCATATGGTCTGGGTTCTATGTGCCTCGCCTCGCCCCGATCCAAACCGACCCGACGGCCAGCCTAAACGCGGAGAGAGCTCGAAGCAGGGGAGAAAAGGAAAAAGGTGATGTTGTGGTGATGAGCAAAGTCGTCGCTACGGGATGTCCTACCGTCAGCATCGTCCACATATTATCCTCAGGGTTGTCGAGAGGAATATCAACATATAGCAAGCTGAAGTAAAGGACACGGTCCAACGCAACACTGCACACTAAACCCAAGTACTTTGCCTTTGAGAATGTCATCTCGTGCGGCCAGCCAGGCTCAGATTACTGGAAAACGTCTCAACACCGCTCAAGTTGCGTGACAAATGAAACCTTGTGAAAATCATCTTCCCTCATCAACTTTGCATAGTCTCCATCAGCGCAAATCAAGGAAGCAGTGTCATTATACATTCCGGTTCTATGTCATACACACAAAACACCGTTCGTTTGCGCAGGCATGACCGACCATCAATCTCCTGCAGGTCCCAACCCTCATACCCGGTCCAGAATTCGGTGGCCGCAATACCCCCTCCCCTCGACCTGATAATCAAGTCCGAGAAACGCCCACGATGGAAGGAAAACGCGGCGGTGAAGAAAGTTCGATGAACCCTATCCGCGTGAACTCGTGGGGTATGTGCAAAGCCGACCTCCGTATTATGCACAGACCTGTCCCCGATGACCACACACCTGCGACTCCGGGAATGCAACAAGGGAACAAACGGAAAGGAAATCATTGATCCACCCCCAAAGGACCTACATATCCCGGTTTCGAGACATCCAAAGACGAGAAACCGCTTCAGGTAGCCTCCAAACTCTCCGGACTCATCATGGCCCCAACCGCACTCCCGTCCTCCTTATCCGGCTCACTCCCCTTCCAACTATCCACCCGCTCCATCGGCACCGGGCCAGGCGGCAAGCTCAATTTCAACTTCCCCACCGGCTTCCCCAACCCCTTCGCTCCGCCATCATCGGGCCCCTCTCCAACCTTCTTTTTCTTTTTTGCGTTGCCACCTTGTTCCTTGAGCGGTCTTTTCCGCGGACTTGAAATCTTGCCTGTTGGAGGCAGACGTGGTTTGGGGAAGCGTTGCTTTTGCGGTAGGTCGTCGTCTTCGATGAGCGGCTCGTCGTTGTTGGCGTGGAGCTTGGCAAGGAAAAAGTTCTGGACGAGGCCGATTTGTGATTTGACGTTGTGGATGGTGACGGGTTCGTATGGTGGTGGGGGTTCGAAGGCAGAGGCAGACGTAGAGATGGCACTAAGGATAAAAGGTTAGCCAGAAAGCCACAGAAAAGATGCTGAGTGTGTTGTACTTTGTGTTTTGTGCTTGGTACGCATTGTGCATCCGGTTCTGCAGCAGATGCAAGGGTACACTGAGAGACGCAAGACCAAACTCCTTATCCAAGCCGAGTTCCTTGAAGCCGAAAAAGTCCTCGTCAAGGTCTTCTGCAAAGTCGCCGCCCACAAACTGCTCGCTGCCGTCATTGAAGGCACTTGATCCATCGGGGCCGGCATCATTAAGCGCGGGGCGCAAGAGATCTGCAAGATGAGCTTTCATCCTGTCATGCACGACCCCTAACTTCGTGCCCAAGCGCTCCACATCGTCCTTGACGTAGCTTTCCAACGCCTCGACATCCAATCCATTTTCATGTAAGCAGTGCAAAACGATCTCCTCGCTGGTGAACTTGTTCTTCCATGCATTCGCCGCTCCACTCCCGGTCACAGGTATGGGCTCTGCGGTCGTCTTCGGCGCGTTTTTATAGACACCAAGAGTGCGCACAAGCTTAGTGAAGAAGTCACCAGCTATGTCTGTAACAGCGTCGAGGGCAGAAGGTTGAAACTCCTCGAAGCCAGCATGATAAAAGACTTTGCCAACTGAACGTTGAAGTGCCGCTCGGCAAACCCAAGGGGACATTACAGGGCCATCGTCAGAGATAACATGTGGTCCAATATCTGCTTCGATGAAAGGTTCGGGGTTGTACTTTTGGAATTGATTTTGATACATCTGAAACTACGTGTAAGCGACACATCTAGCCGGTACTAGGAAGGGTTTGACAACGTACCTGCGACTGCAGTTGCATCTGCTTTACAACCCCAATCTTCGTGCACACCTTTCTCGTCTCTTGCATTTGCCGCATGTTCGCCTCCATCTTTCTTGTCAAAATGCTGTCTCGTGATGTGAAATAGCCCTTTGGCACTACTCTCAAGAATTCCTCGGATGGATCGATGACCTGCCCCTCCCCATCCTCCACCCATCGCAGGCGATCCGAGAGCTCTGGAATAGCAGCAACAGTATCGTAATATTCCGGCAGCATTCTTTCCTCTTCTCCCTCCATGCCCTCAGCCAGAGTCTCGCCGCTGGGGCTTGCGTCTTCGCCATCTTTGACAGCTGGACCAGCCTTACTCTCTCCCGCAACTCCCTCAACATCCGCTTGCCGCTGCTTTCGAAGCCACCTCCTCATCCCAGCCCTAGTTCGGAGCAACGCAGGCTCATCCGGGTTGAGATGGTCGCCCTTGAATAAACGATTCCGCTCCGCAGCGACAACGGCTCGGTCCTTCTTCGTGACCTGCTTCCAAGTCTTGTACTCTAGATCATCGTGCTCAATATCATCGTCGTGTCCTGCAAGCGAATGACCAAGATTCATCCCGTTGATGGAAGGTCCAAACCCATCGATTTCCATTGCATCGGTTTGGCTGCCAGGCGGCGCACTGCTTGAAATACCATTGACGACAGGCGTGATAGTGCCAGGAGGAGGTGTTGACAGGCCATTCTGGCTACCATCCATTGCTGTATCCGAATCCGCCTTCAGAAAATCGTTCTTTGGATTAGTACCGGAACCAGATGATGCTATGGTAGCCAGCGAAGGCTTTGAGTCCGGACCGGGAGTTCCTTCAAGACCCGCAATGGGAGCTTTACGAGCGGTGTTGGATCCTTTCTTGGATTTCTTGCCTGGTGCCTTACGGCCGCGCGAGGACATGATCGGTTCGTCATCGCTTTCCTCTCCACCATCAATGTCTCCGTCAGCGTTGTGTAATCTTCGCTCTTCCGCTTCGACCTCAGCTCTGTCTCTGATAACAATCTCTGGGATCAACGGCACAAGCTTCTCCGTCTCTTTTCTCATATACAACGCATGCTTGCGGAGAAAATGCTCCGGGTTGGCGTTATACTTGAGACAGTTGGACCAAATCAAATTTAGGTCGTCTACGAAGTCTTGCTTCGACTTATACTGGACGGCCTTCAACTTCTTGGTCATACTACCGAGGTCCATGGGATGTTTGATGACTGAGGAGGGGTGATTAGCTATGATGTAGGGCTCAGCGTAATGGAGTACGTACCATTATAGTAGTCAGGAGCTTCCCGCTTGTTGACCCTTCCAAGAAATGCAGTCGAGTGTTCGGTCATGGCTTTCAGCTCACTCAATACCTTCTCTGCTGCTTCATACAGTTCCTCCTGCCCCACCTTGTCTTCGTTCGCCCATTTGCTCCTATTCTTTCGGACCTCGCTCATCAAGCTCCTCAGCTCAGCGTCCGACGCTCGGACCTGGTCCCGCTTGGCGTCGATGCGAGCGATGAGATGCTTCAGCGTCAGACTCGAAGCTCCCAGGTTAGCGCTACTGAGCGTACCATGCTGGTTATTGCCTGCCGAGGTGTTGGCAGCATTGATCCCGTGATTGCCATTACCAGACATTTCCGCATCGACTTGGCGATCTGACTCTTCAAGCTTCTGTTGTTCAAGCATGGCATCTCGATCGTTCTCCAGGGTGTAGAACAAGGTGTGAAAACTGCGCTTTGCTGCATCCTCGGTGGCTTTTTTGTCCCCCTCGAGCTTCTTGCGCACATCCTCTGATGTCTTTCCCTGTCCCTGACCAGACGAGTCTTTGTTACCCGCAAGTCCCAGCAGTGATGGCAGCACGATTGCTTTTAGGGGCAATGGCTTGACGGGGAGGGCGACAGCGTTGGTGCTCTTGGCTTTGAGCGGCGAGGAGTTGGCATCATCATCATCGTCGTCATCATCATAACCGTCATAATCGTCTTCGATAGTTCTGGCTGGCTTCTTCGGTAGTTCCGCAACTGCAGTTTCTCCCTCCATGGTGGATCCATCCTGTGTGACAATGTTTGCACTACCTCCGAACAACACACCAATCCTTGCCTCACTCCGTGCATAAAGGTCCTTGAATGCCGCGAGCCTTTGATCATCGTCTCTGCCAAGCTCTCCACCCGTTATATTGCCTAAATTGGACGCATTGGGCGCGTGGGCTGCATTGTTTGGCGTGTGCGACCTTGCAAGAGCATATTGACCGTCATTGACAAAGAGCGCACCGTTGCTATTGTCTAGGAACGGTGGGGGTTGATTATTCCCAAGCCACGACATGGCTCTCCACCCCTCGCCCACCGCAAGCGACAGGGGTGCTCCACCGCGAAAGCCGTCGCGGTTGATTCTTTCGTACGTGTCGCGCCGTCATGGAATTGATATCATATGAAAGCTAACATCCCGCCCAGTCGGATGAGCTGGTTTTTGAGGCCAGAGGTGATGGATCGTGGTCGCGCGGTGATGGAATAGCTGAGCGCAATTGCTGCGGGATTGATCTGGAGAGCAGAGGTGAGGTTGATTAGCGAAGGTCGTTCCACCGAATGACCACGGAGCTTGCCGAAATCTGCGTCAGGTCTACGAGTAGGTGCTGGCAGCTGCCCATGAACGCCTCAAACATACATCGCCAAATATTCTTCAACAGTCTAAAACTACGTCGCTCGGCGATTTCAAGCTTCTCTCGATGACCGAGTCATTCAGCTGATGCTATTTTCGGAAGATGCGCATCCGAATACCTTTCGCCAGTGAGCTA
>JAABUP010006067.1_pt1 | contig 17652 bp, 26 predicted proteins | sample 5559201 | NCBI WGS metagenome assembly JAABUP01 (sample SAMN10711887, study PRJNA513373) | rock metagenome | isolation source: Antarctica rocks | place: Antarctica
AAGCATGAGTACAATGCTGGATGACAAGCAGCAGAAGTGCAGACATACTGCTGCAAACGGCCTGGCTGAGTCCTCATTTTCCTTGCAGAGATCCTAGAAGCCCCAGGAAGCAATCACCTGGTGGTGACACACAAGTCAATGATGAGAGCATTTCTATGCACAGCCCTGGCACTTCCGCCAACATCTTTTAGGGCGGTAGACATTCACAATGGAGGGGTGTCAATCTTCCGGTATGACAGCTTCTTGCATGGGGCTGCTATTTTGCCAAAACAGTCCTGTGCATCATCATCATCATTTGTTGGATGCACACAGAGGCTGATGTATTCCCTTGTCTGAATATCCAGCTGCAGTACATGGGAGGTTAGCATGCCTCACAGCTGTTGTGGCACTGCAGAGTCAACAAGCGAGGGGAGGCTATGCTAACAAACATGAACATGACTTCTCACATGCACCATGATGACATTTATTACTGAGGCCAGCACCAACAAAACCCTGCTGGGCTGTCAAATGTAAGTGTGAGGGTTTTCCTTTTGCTCTGCAGTGACATCTACTTTTTCACAGCAGGCTTGTTTCTGCCTTTCAGCGTAGTGGTGTGACTTATCTCTGACCAACTGGAACAACTAAAGCTAGCTTACAATGGTGGAGCAGTGCACCAGCACTGCTTTTACGTCAAGAAAGTATCATGTGCTGTACTGATCAGGTTGTACAGTTGTTGGATTGTCTGTGTCATAAGAACCATGATTATTTCTTGTGTCTGCAACACATAACAGCTGCTGTTTACAGTTTATATGAAGCAAAACGATCAATTGTACAGTTATTCAACGTGCTAACTCTAATTATGGTCAAGCATAGGCATGCGGGTGCTTGTGCTTTGACCGATGTTTGGTGTGTTTCTGCCTGACCCTCAGCTTTGCCCTGCATGACTGCAGCTGCTTGGGCTGTGCAGTTGAAGAACCATCTAAGCCTGAGCCAAGTCTGAGCTCAGGCTCATCTATACATGTCTCATGTAAAGCAACAGCATCAGGATCTGTTTGATTGCAATCAGCAGGACATAATGTGTCTTCAGCCAGATCTGCCTCAGATCCACATGGGCCAGAAGATTCCGTGGACAGGAGTGTGCGCTGGTGTTGTACTAAGGACGCATAAGCCTCACTGTCATTCTCGCTGACACCTCCTGAACAGCAATGAAGTGAAGTGAAGTGACATGATTGCCCAAGATCAATGTCCAATCATAGAGCAGTGCACCAGATGTGAAGACACACTTTATAATAAACAGCAATGTCCAGCCTCAACTGATTGGCCTTTAGGTCTTGAGGACTGGCAGAACCATGGAGTAACAGAAGATACTTGAGCCTTGAGTCTTCTGAAGATGGTTCTTACCTTGACTGCTCTGTCTTGAAGTGGATGAGATGTCTCGATCCAAAATAGTGCCTAGTTCATGACCTGCCACAACAAAAGATTGAGTTTCTTACTTAAATGTAGACACAGCTTGTTACTGTAGACCAGCAGGTATTTATTAGTGCATCATGACTGCATTGGTGCAGTTATGATGCCTGTTGGATGCTGTTGTATCAGGCCATATACAAGAGTTGGCCGACGTGCAACAGCAGTACAGACAGCAAAATGGCAGTTTGCAGGCAGAGTCCTGTACACAGCCTGATGCAGAAGCCAACTCATAGGCATGGCAAAACTATCTCACAGCAACCAGTTGCTTGGTGTGTTGCCACACCTGATTGTTGATTCTGAGGAGCTTGAGATGGCTGCACATCTGCCCCAAACACAAACAGATCATGTCCAGTGACGCTCAAGCTTGAGGAGAGGAAGCCAAGAAGCTCCTGGGCAAATCTGACTGCATGGTCTGTGCTGAAGGGACTCACGGCTGCAGCCATGTTGTCCACCCAATGCTGCAGAGCAGATCATGCTCTGAAAGTTCACTCACTATAAGACGCATCATGGCATCACAAGCCATGCTTACAATGCGTATAAGCATGCATGCAACTGAGTGATAGTAATAATGTTGTCGTTGACTGTCCTATAAGTGGGTCAAAGGTTACAAGTATGATTCCATGCCAGACTGCTGGAACAGCAGGCACTGGGACAATGCATGCAGGTGTGGAGGCATGTAAATCCCAGACTGTAAGGTATTAAGTGGAGAAATAAATACAAGCAAGCATGGAGTACCTGCATCTGTGGGCCGCTCATTTTGCTGTACCTGACCTTCGGTGGAGCATTCCCAGCAGTCCTCCTGCAACAGCAATGTACTTGCTTACATATCCTGCTTGAAAATTAAATGCTGCTCACTGTTTGCAATTCTGATTTCAGCCCGAGTGTGTCAAGTAGCTGTAGTGACATACAGGGCAGTGTCCACACGCAGGGTGTACATTAGAGATTGGAAGAGGAAACACGGTGGTGTGCGTGAGGGGACTACCTTGTACCTGTGTTGCAGAGTGTGGCTGCCAAAGTGTTGATTGTAGCAAGAACCACTTGGCAAATCAGCTTGACATCTTCCTCCAAAATTACAGCTTGAAGCTCTCTTGTCACCCAGGACTCAATCTCATTTGCTGTGACTAGAGTGGTGGAGTTGCGCAAATGATCAGCAAGTGCTGGTGAAGCAGCGTTGAAATACATCGACCGTCTGCGTCTCTGCTGTGGTGTGAAGATGAGACATTTCGGATGCGGTCCTGGCATGACCCACTCTTGTCTGCAGCAAACATGAAAGCCTTGTTTGGTCATATGCAATGCCATAGCCCAGGTCCAAAAACTCGTCAGGATGTGGATCAGCAGTATCTGTGAGTCTTCACACGCCCCGTGCGTTGGTGTGATCAGAGGCAGCCGCAACAAGCAAGCAATAACACCTCTGCTGACATGCATCACTTTCGCCTGTCAGAAAACAGCCACCTTGTGCTTGCAGATGCCTGTGTTCCATGTGACAGGCATGTGGAGCTTGTCATGTTTGTACACTTGCGACAGCTACAGCTCTTTTTCTTTGAGCAGAACTGGGGGTGTGCACAAGGCTTGCAGCAAAGGCTAGCTAGCAGCACAGCAACACCTGCTGGATCATAACAGTAGCCAACAGGGGCTCAGACCTTTTACTATGCCATCATGTCCACATGTCCAAAGTCTATAAACCTTTCGCAAGGTAAATAGTACCTGAATGTGTTGTCTTCAAAGCTGTGTAGCACTGATGTGTAGGGTGCTTTGCAAAGAGGACAGGAGTACACCGAACCCAACGTCGGGTGAGCCTTCTGAGCGGCCGTCCAGGACATGACACACTGAAGCAGCTGGCATCGTGTCAACAAGAAGATCTAATATAGCGAGTTCGTGCAAAGTCGAAGGGATCTCGCACCTGCTGATGGAATCTGTGATAGCAGTTGTCTAAAAACGCTTCTTCATCTGACTGTTCCCTCTCTTCTCCTACCGGGCTCAGACATATTGCGCAGATGTCCACCGCAGACTCGTTCATAGAGTGCATTTGAAGGTCTGCCATCGCAGTCTGCCGTTCGGACGAGACTGAGGAAGAAGATGACTTTGAGACTGGTCAGCTTGAGTCACAAAGTCTGGAGAACTTGCAGCAGCGGCTTCAATGGCTCGCTAGGCCATCGACATTGCTGAGCTTGTCGTAAGCAGTGATACAAGTTGGAGCAAGTCTGCGTAACATACCGTACTCCTGTGAACTTCAGGCCAGGGACTGATCAACTGTGACAAACTCTGGATCATTCACAGACGCAGCTGAACTTGGCTGCCTACCATTGCTTCGTTGGCCAACGTATCAAAACCGGCACACTCTTGCAATGCAAGGAGATCATGCCGGCCCACGCCACGTTGAACACTCAAGGACAACAACAGCTTTGGGCAGATTGACCAGACTCAGGTCCTCTTCTGGCAACAAGGACGAACAGCAACGAACCACATCTGAGTCAGGTAACAGCACGCAAGAAAATATGCAACCATTTGTGCCCACAGATAACTATTTTGCAGCTTCAGTACAAGGCAAACCCTTACTGGTGGATGCAAGTTGGCACTACAAGCGGTGCCTGTCAACGTAGGTCTGGGTGACAATAGCTTGCACAAGATGGTGGAGCTGCTTTCCTGGGTCTGTTCTAGCTGCCAGAAGGAATGCATTCCTGTTCGCTCAGAGTCAAGGTGCCTCTGTGGCCACCGTCTGAAGGGTCATGACAAACCAGAACCCACTGGGTTGAGCAGGTACTAGCGGTTTCCAGTTAGCAGCAGATCGTTGCCTTCTATATAGTCTACCACCTGCTTGCATGCAATTGCTGTGTCAGCATTGCCATGACGCAGGTGCAATCATGCCAAATGCCAGTGCAAATCCTTCTTCTTCATCCCTGCAGAGGGTAGCTGGATTTTGAGGTGCCGATGCAAGCACCGCCACACAGACCATGATCCAGTCACCCATGCCTGCAGCAAGCCCAGCTGCAACTGCGCCATGTTCCACAGTCCATGGGTCTGCAACTGTAATCACGCATGGAGCCATCACAAACAGGTTGGCCCACTGCATTGTCCCTGCACCCTAATTAGGGTTTATAAACGGCTTGTTGGCAGGATGACATGTGTTATCAAAGCCCTTTGCAGACAATGTGCAGACCTGCTAGCAGCTGGCCTGCCTGCCTATTGGTACACCACTGCTTCCAGTTTGTCTGTGATGCTGAGCAAAGAGACACGCAAGAGAATGCAGTCAAGCATTTCCAACTGGTTTAATGGCTTACAGGTGATGGTGAACAAGGAAGTGCCAACCGTTGAGGGTCTGCTTGCCAGCGCAAGAATGTCTGACAACACTGTTCTCTCAGAGCTGCTGCATGCTGAGGCAGGCCTAGACGTCAACAGATCGGACCTCATCAACAGGGGCAATGCTGTATAGTGATGATGCATCATATTACGCTTCATGATGATGCATCATATGACACTCCGTACACGTGGTTGTCTGGCTTCGTAGCACAATGAACAAAAGCTGAGTAGCTTGCTGTAGATCCTGTACAGGACGTACAGCTTGGGCTTGAAGGCCCATAAGCAGCGTGTGCCAGTTTGTTATATTCCAACTGAACAACTAATTCAAATTTGCGAAACGGTACCTATGCTCAAGACAGCCCTATAGCCGTCCCCGCATTACTGCTGAACCACGCACACAACGGATCTGCAGAGCTGCTGCAAGTGAAGGGGCATGTTAGCTTGAAAGGGACGCAGCAAGTCGTCAGTCTGACGCTGCAGCACTCTGAACCAGGCTTTGCAGCTGTGTGATGGCTGAAAGATGGCTCCAGATGCAAGCTAGCAGCAATAGCCGATATCCCAGAGCATCACATGAAAGTTATCATGTTGAGCTCGAAGAGCACCGCACGCCTCCTTCTGTTCGCCGCACAGCAAACAAAAGGCAGTCTATGCCCACGATCGTGCAGTCAGATACATCTCCTGACAGAAGCACAGCCACTCAAGGAATGTTTCGGGCAGGCAACGAACGTCTGTATGAGGCATACAACGACCTTCACTCCTTAGCACAGGACTTTGAAAAGCCTTTTGATGCACCAGCTATACTAGTGGTCGGACACCAGACTGATGGCAAGTCAGGTCAGCCTTGTCAAATTTGCTGGGCACAGTCCTGAACATGCTCAGTGCTTCAGCTGCACTTGTCTGTTCTTGCTGGATGGCGCACACAGACATCTGCTGCAGCTTTGGTGGAAGCTCTGATGGGGTTCCAGTTCAACCACGTTGGTGGAGGTACAAAAACCAGGCGACCCATTACACTGCATATGAAGTACAATGCAGCCTGTGTACAGCCAAATTGCTTCCTCATAACTGAGGACTATGGTGAACAAGAAGTGACCCTAGAAGAGCTGCAGGTTAGTTCTGCTGCTGCCTGTGCATCATGCACATGCACTGACTCTGCTCTACTGGCAGTTTCTTGGGGCAGGCAGAGCCTCAAACAAGCAGCCCCCAACCAGTTGCGCCGAGCTCGTTTGAAGTAGTGCAGCCAAAAGTAATGCTTTCCAGCTGTTGGCCTGTCCTGCAGGACTACATTGAGAGTGAGAATGCAAGGCTGGAAAGAGAGCAGCAATTCTGGGCCAAGGAGATCGTGGTCAAGATTGAGTACAAATTTTGCCCTAATCTGACCATCATTGACACACCTGGTGAGTCATCCTGATCCCAGGAAAGCCCAGACACACACATGCAGGGTTCAACTCATGCTAGACACAGGGCATAGTTCAGGACAAGTGCACCTGTTGCGACAGTCGTCACACAGCAAGTGTGCAGGCTATCTCAGAATGACGTTTGTACATGACATCTGATGCACCCAGACATTAGCAGCCGTGGACTCCACCTGCACACCTTCAGCATGGCAATGGTCCTGGAGTTGCTGCAGTTTCTCCCATCGAAGCTATCCCAAATGTCAATGCAGCATATACCAATGGTGCGGTGTCAGAGCTAGCTGCTCCAATGTTGCAGCTCAGATCTAGCAAGCTAGATTGAATGCATGCAACAGCAAAGTTGCACCACACAGTACTGCATGACCATGTGACAAGCTGCAAAGCAGGGTCAAATTTGCATGTCAGTCATATGTGAGGCAATGCAGCCTTCTTGGCCTCAACTGGCTGCAGCTCATTTCATCTGTCAAGAATGCACCAAACAGAAGCCTTGCATATGGGCACAGCTGTGTCACCATCTCAGCTCATCAGTGGATGTATGGTCAACCAGGACTTGCAAACAGGGATGCGTGTTGATTGATGTCCGCTTAAGTTCACAGTGCAGCTTGCAGCCTGACGGCTCTGTTCAGGTGAGCTGATGGTGCACATGCTGTGCAGGGTTGATATCAGCAGCGCCAGGGAGGCGCAACAGCATCATGCAGAACAGCGCCAAGCAGGTGGAAGGCATGGTGCGCATGAAGATGGAGCAGAGGGAGTACATCATCCTGTGCCTGGAGGACACCAATGACTGGAGCAATGCCACCACGCGCCGCCTTGTCATGCAGGTACCAGCAATCTTGTTTGTTGTATACATTGCAATTGCAGTGAAGCAGAGAACAGTCTGTCTTGCCAATTCCAAGGCAAAGGCATGCATACCAGTCTGCCTATAACTCTTGCCATAGTATAGTCATACAAAATGCCCATGTTTGCTGTATGATGGATTGCGCCAGCTTCTGCAGTGTAAGCTAGTACAATGCGCAGATAGCAAGCTGTGCAGCAACAAGTATGCTGCTGGTGCCCACAGGCTTGTTGGCAGTACCTATAGCCATTACTGCAAAAGTGATAGCCCTTGGCATCACCATTTAAGCACACACTGCATAATCTCCCTTTAAAGCACTTGCTCTGCGAAATTCTTGTGGAATATGTATCATACAGATCAGCCATGACATGGCTTGTTGAACAGAAAAGAAGTGACACACGACATGCTCAGAGGCTGATGCTTGCTTGCTGTTTATATGCCTATTGACGCACGCAATGTTTGCAACTGACAGATGCATTGATTTGATGCAGACAGATCCCCATCTGTCCAGGACAGTGGTGGTATCTACCAAGTTGGACACGCGCCTGCCCCAGTTTGCACGTGGGTCTGATGTTGAGATGTTCCTTAGGCCGCCAGGCCGCTTGCTAGAGCCTGGCATGCTGGGCGGCTGCCCTTTCTTTACGTGAGCACAATATCAAATTTGCCCACATGCCTTGTTCTGATAATTTCTTGGTGTCTTTAGTCTCACATGCAACCCTAGCCACTTTCCGGTTCTGCCATTTCCCTGTTGGCATTGCTTGCCAGGAGGGGTTTCCATCAGTAATCATAGCACATGTTGCATCACACACAAGCTAAATAAACACTGCAGAAGCACCCCATCATCTCTTCCACATGCAGCGACAAAAGTTGAAGATGATGACACAAAGGATTGCTTTATGCAACAAGCGGCATTCCTTCCATGGGCGTGCTCTCTGCCCCTGGGATTCGGTAGTATATAGACGTAGTGTATTTAGTAAGCAGCACTGATGTCTGGGGTTGGCAAACAGGTCAGTGCCATCTGGGAGGGTGGGGAATGCCAAAGATGCCATCTTCCGCAGCAACGACCACTTCAGGCAGGCAGTGGCAGAGCGGGAGGAGTGCGACGTGGCTGAGCTGCAGCACCGCCTGGACCGCAGCCTGGAGAAGGCTGAGAGGGCGCGTATTGGTGTTGGCCAGCTCAGGAGGTTCCTGGAGCAGCTGCTGCAGCGAAGGTATATTTGTCTTCTGGTTGTTGTTTATTAGCAGTGTTCCAAAGGAGCCGGCAGAGGGTTTTGTATGTCCGCAAAAGGTGGACAAGTGTATTTCTTGGCATTGACAAGGGTCCAAGTGAGCAGGCTGATCAGCCTGTGGAAAGTGCTCTTGGTGTATGCCCTTCTGGCCTTGCAGCGTCCAGAGCACATGACATGACACTGATTCCCTTGTATGTACAGCGACAAGCAATGTGGCCTGAGTACCAGCATTGCATGCTACTGTAACACATGGATGCATCGCAGATATTTGGAGAATGTGCCTGCTATAGTTCCTTTATTGGAGAAGGAGTACCGCAATGCTGCTGCACGCCTGGAGTCCACGCAAGAAGAACTCAATGACCTTCATCCTGACAAGTGAGCCTCTCATCTCATGTTGTCATTGGTCCACGTGTCCTACTTGATCATGACCTCATTTGTGCTCAGTGTACTTCTGCGATGCAGATGACTCGATGCCAGCTGGACAACCTTAGCTCACCTGCATTGCCTTGACTACCTGAATGCTCACTAAACGTGCTCACTCATGTTGGTTGTCAGGTTGGCAAGACCCTCATGTCTTTCAAGCATATGGTGCTGGCATGCCTTGCATGCTTCATCACAGTAGGATGTGGCGAGTGGTTAAAACTAGCTCACATGTACATGTAGGCTGAAGGAGAAGGGCAGGACCTTCAGGGAGGCCTTCCTGGCCAAGCTGGGCCTGCTGCTGAGGGGCACTGTGGCAGCGCCCCCTGAGCGCTATGGGGAGACCCTGGCAGATGAGCACATCAGAGGAGGTACAAAATCAGTCGCGTCAGCCCAAATACTGTGTAGTGCCGCTGCATTGCTAGCAGCAGCGGTGATGCAGCAAATGCTGCCTGATTATAGGGTATTTCAAAGGGCAGTCAAGCATCAGCGCACCATCTTGAGAATGCAGAGTACATGATCACAGCTGATGCAGTTCAGCTATCGTAACAATCTTTACACTGCAACAAGCTTTGCAGCGTATTGGCAGGGCTTGTAGGCATATAATGCTGGCTGCATACAACAACATATCTGTGCCAGAATCTGCCGCGTCGATGCTCTTGTGCAAGAGCGCAATCTCAAACCAGCTTATTCAGCTTGTTGCCACCTTGTTCCCAAATCTGTTAATGGGCTGCAAAGTCACAGCATGTGCGATGACATGCTCTAACATATGCAGGTGCGTTTGTTGGGCCTGATGGCAAGACACTGCCAGTGCCAGAGAACTTGCCAAATGCTCACATGCGCCTGTTTGGGGGAGCTCAGTATCACAGAGCCATGGCAGAGTTCAGAAATGGCATTGGCCAGCTGACTTGCCCAGACATCTCTAGGGAGGAGATTGTGAATGCCTGCGGCATTGATGACTTCCATGATGGCGTCAACTACACCAGGACTGCCTGCGTCATAGCTGTCTCCAAGGCACGCGATGTCTTTGAGCCCTTCTTGCATCAGGTGAGAGGGCTATGCAACCATGCCCCAACCTGCCTTTTGTACCACCTCTGTATCTGCACATTGCGGCTGCACTCTGTGTTTGCAGTGCAGCTGACTCTCATTCAAATTTTGTCATGCATGTATCTAGCTCATCAAGAGCTGGAGAAGGTTTGTTATTGTTATCATCATTATTAGGACTCTGCCCAGTCCTCATTGGTGGCTCACCGCAGCAGCGTGCGTCACTGTCCAGCATCTCTGTTTTCCTGTTTTGCCACATCTGCACCAGCTGAGGCAAATCAAGTGAATGCTGTCGAGCAAGGGGTGACTGACACGGTGTGTGGGTGTGCAGCTGGGATACCGGTTTGCCCACATCCTGAGGCGCATGCTGCCCATAGCCATGTACCTCCTGCAGCGGGATAGCCAGTTCCTGAATGGGCATGACCTTTTCTTGAAGAGGGTGGGTGCCTCTTACCATGCCTTCATAGAGGAGGCTGAGAAGGTGTGCCGGGGCAAGTGCCAGGAGGACCTGCAGAGCACCACGCGCTACGTCACCTGGAGCCTGCACACCAAGTCCAGGTCCAGCCTCAAGGCCATGCTGTCTAAGGTAGCCGCTGCCAACTCAAGAGTCCTGCGCCTTGATCATCTGCAAGAAAACTGCATATGTGACAGCCTGTACATCAACAAGGGATGATGTGACAAAGCTGAGTCTTTGGCTTCTGCACCATGGTGTCAGGACTGTGCATGCGCAATTGTGCAGCTCCAGGCATGCACAGTTCTGAAGCTGTTTTTTTAAACAGTGCTGCTGCGTCGTGCATAAGATCATCAGGTCAGGCAACACTCATTTGAGAATGTTGAGCAGCAGAGACATGTATGCAATGTCTGCAGCATTCAATGTGACAGATGCAGTGGATTGCAAGCTGTGGCAACAACATGCAGGCTATCAACCCCTTGTAAATGCTTCAGGTGAACACAACTCCAGAGGGGTCATCTCAGCCCCAGAAGGCAGCTGCCAAGGCAGCTGCTGGCACACTGACACCAGCAGCCGGGCAGGACAACAGTGTGATGGACGTGCTGGAGAACACCCTGTGGAACCGGCAGCTGGGCGTCATGTCAGAGGAGATTGTGGCCGCCCTGGTCTGCCAGATCTTTGAAGGTATCTCTAGACCCTCTGCTGCAGCGTCATGTGATGCATGAGTTGAAAGTATGAAGTGGTGGCAAACTTGCACAATCCATAATTGTTTCCGGAAGGCTGACCAGTTGCTGTCCATTTGCTGGCAGACAGACATGTGGCTCTGAATATGCAGTGACTCCTATGACTGATTAACCCAAATCCCAAAAAGGGGGAAGGGACAATGGAAATGCAAAAAAGTGCTTGACATGAAATATATGAGGCACATCATGTGAAAATGGATGTTTCATTGTTGCTGGACCTTTGCAGGCATCCGGGATCATGTGGTGCAATCAGTGGAGCTGAAGTTCAACTGCTTCTTCCTGATGCCGGTGGTGGACAGCTTCCCCACTCGCCTCAGGGAGGAGCTGGAGTCTGCCTATGATGATGACATTGATGAGGTCTTTGATGTCACAGCTGTGCGCAATGCCCTGGAGTCCCGCCTCAAGGCCCTCGAGTCTGAATTGCATCAGGTAATACACCATTTCGGTATGATTGCAGAAGCCATGTTATATGCACACATGATTCTGCGTGATGAAGCTGCATGCCTGAGGTTTCAGGCGGCAGTGAGCATCACTGGCCGCTATGTATGATGCTTTGGCAGCAAGCTACAGGGCTCTGCACCATGCCATATCCAGTATGTTGCCCACAATCCATTTTGTGCAGAGCTGACATCAGAATTAACATTCCTGAGCACCGTTACAATTATGACAAGCCAACAGCATCAAAGCTGCAACGTTGAACTCTCTGCGCAGCAGCAAGAACGTGCTGAGGCACAGCTGGTGGTGTTGGCTTTGCTGAAGCAAGCAGCACAACATGCAGGCCACTCTTACACTTTGTCACACAATGCACCACTCAATTCACAGTACTTTCTGCTTCTATTTAGACTGCTTTGTCATCTTGAGGGATCAACCTCAATGCAAGATGTCAGTCTGCGGCAAGTTTTCAAAATGTGGCATGCACTCTGCAGGTGGAGAGGCTGCAGCGCAAGTTTGCCACAATCCACTCCACCCTGGCACAGCAGCAGAACAACAAGCCCGGTCCTGACACCCCCCGCATGTCTTCCCTGGCCCACATGCATGCAGAGAATGTCAGCAAGGTACGCCACCTGTGCAGAGGATATAGTTGCTCCTGCTAAAAAGGCTTCCAGGCTGCAGCATGCCTTGCTGTCTCTGCTGTGCACCCCCCCCCTCCAATGCCTCTATCATCGACTGCCTTTTTTGCCTTGCAGAACCAGCACCGCATTGCAGCAGACTTGTCGGCTGTAATGCAGACGTGTGCACTGCATGTGTGCTGGCAAAATATGCACAGCCACATTGTGCAGAACATGATTGACGGGAGTCTGCACTGCATTGATGCAGGTCAGCCAAGCAGCTAGCAAACTGGCTAAGAAGGCTGACAGCCTAGACGTGCGGGACTCAAACCCCAAAAGTGCTCGAGCGGTGCTGTCATCGATACAGTAAGCAGTGATACAGTACCCATACAGGCTTGCTGAGTTGAAATCAGACTGCATCATATGATCCTTTTCTTGGTGACCAGATAACGTGTCTACAGTGAAAGAAGTATGTGTGGATCTTAACTGTACATCAAATCAAATTACCTCTTGAATGTTCAGAGATTATGCTGGACTGATTTCCCCTTGCTAGCTTACTTGGAAGACTCAGATGTTTCCTTGTGTTGGTCGAGAAGGGTGTAAAATGGTACATTAGCAGTTTCATGTACCCTAGAGTTCAAGCTCTCAGGCAGTTCTGTCAGTTGATGTGTCCTGTTTGAATCAACGCGATGCAGAGGTGGTTTTCATTTTATGGGTGTGAATTACAATGGCCCTGTGAGTCTCAAACGCCCTGTAAGGGCGTTGCAGTGCTGCAAGCAAAGCTCTGCAACTGCGACATTGTTGACACGAGAAGAGAACATACTGCAGCATTGCTTATGTTAACAGCCGTTCACCTGCAATCTCGCAGTCTGATCGACGTTCAGACGATCAAAGATCGGAAGGTTTCTATCCCGCATGCCCACTTCAACCTTCGCAGCAGTACGCCTGCCTTGTGTGTAAATTGGCGAAATGGCAATGCTGCGTTCAGCACTCGTGCAAGGTGCAAAGGCTTGATTTTAGCCTCGTCACGGCGTCAACTGCAAAGTCGACGACCGAGAGCCCTGAACATCACAACTTCCGAAATGTCCACAGACACCTCGACCACCCAGGAACGCAAAATTTCTTTTAAGAACTTTTCTGGCGATTTGCTGTCAGGCATTTTGGTCGATGTCGGCTCATCCGAGGCTGCCGTTCTCTGTCACGGCTACGCTGACACAAAAAACGGATTTCACCTGCCAGCACTTGCGCAGGCGCTTGCCACAAGAGGCTGCAGCACCATCAGGTACTGATGCATGACGCAGTAGTTTCCTTGCTAACCTGTTTTGAAAGTGACGTCGCCGAAACCTGGCCACATATCTTTCAGATCACTGAAAATAGTCCAGACCGTCATGCTGTGCTGTCCATGCGCACAACTCCAAATCGAAAGGGAGATTATATGTGATTCTGCAGTACCTCAGCCAACGTGATCATTTGCTACTGACACAGGTTTGACTTCACTGGCAATGGAGAGAGCGAAGGACGCTTCAGATATGGCAACTACGCTGCAGAGGTAGGTCTGCGAATGCACTTGAGCCCTTCTCTTGAGATGACCCTGTGATACTAATGCCAGACAGTGTTGACAACCTAGATCAAGGCTTTGCAAACTGACCATTTGCAACACACCTCTTGCTACCTTATACCATGATCAGTGCATTGCTTTGCAAATCTTGTTGCAGGGTGTGCAATGTCTAAGCTCTGGTTGGAATGCAAGGCAGAAGATGTACGGTGCGCAATAGAGCTGCTGCACAGCCATGGCAAGACAGTGAAGGCAATTCTAGGTGGGTAGGGGGGCTTGAGCACAATGTCTGGTTCATTTCTATCTTTGTAAGCTGCTTGTACAACAAACATCGTAAAATACACGGCACAATAAACTATATGGCACCCACCACATAGATGCTGACACTCCGGCTGTCATGTTGGCGCATGACAGAATGGCGCAAAGCATGCAGCACCTCGCAGGTTGAACAGACATGCCATGACTTAAATAAGAATGAGCCACTCACCAGCTTGTCAGTCCTACAGTTGTACTGCAAAGGTTGCCTGAAGCTTTATGACCACAGCTAGGACAAGGTCTTCTCCTTCTCATCATTTAAATGACCAGACTGATGAGTTGGACAAGGTGACACCTTAGCTGTGGTCACAAAGGTTCAGGCAACCTTTGCAACATTGTAAAAGTGATATTTGAGTTTAATGAGACATCGCACCTACTGCCCAAAAAATGCTCATGGCTTCTGATCGTTTCTCTCCATACAGCGACTGATCTGAATGGCTGTCTGTTGCAGGACACAGCAAAGGTGGTGATACAGTAGTCACCTATGCTGGCACCTACGATGACATACTCAAGGTGGTAAATGTCTCTGGCCGCTTCCATCTTGAGAGAGGTAAATTACATGCACTAGTCTACCTCCTGCACATGCACAGGCTGGCAAGCTATGTGTCTTGCTGTGTGTGGGTTGGTAGCAGGAATTGTGTAGGGGCAAGCGGTTTTGCACAATGATGGGCTGTTGTGTCTGGGCGTACCTGTCTAGGCTATATGCATTTATGCTGCTGATCCAATGTCAACACATCACAGGCATCACACCTAGGTTTGGACAAGATATCTTTGACAGACTGAAGAAAGAGAAGACGATTCAAGTCAAGGATGCCACTGTAACAACTGGTCCTGATGGCTGGACCCTAACAGAAGAGGTAAGGGTGGCTGCAAATGTCTTACTGGCATTTGCTGTTTTGCTGACATTAGCTCCACAGTGGATTGTAGGTTGCTTGCTGTCAAAGTGCCAACAAGGTTGAGTGTGGCGCAGGATATGAATGAAAGGGTGTCACACGACATGGGCAAGCTCAGCAATGCCATCAAGAAGAGCTCAGTATTGACAATACACGGCGGAGCAGACAAGACTATTCCCTTTGCAGATGCCCATGAGTTTGCAAAACATATTCAAAACCATCAGCTGACTGTCATTGATGGCGCCAGCCACAATTATGACAAACCACAGCACGCACAGCAAATGATACAACTCGCTGCTGACTTCATGACAGCTGCATGATCAGCCACAGCTGTTCCTTGCGTGAAGCCACTCAAGTCAATTCCGCATGATGTGCAGCAGGCTGACTGTGGTGTACTTGCCAAGTTGGGTTGAATGGGTTATGTTGTCGCAATGATACACAAACATTTCAGCCTGCTGTTATCACCGATATGATGGGCAATTCACAAAAGCAGCACCTCTTGCCTCCAAGCAAATGTGATGTAGCCAAATATAGTGACAAGATCAAGTGATTGTCTCGGGTTAAACAGACACAACAAAGACAAATAAATAACACAGCATGACATTATATGTGCCAAAATGCTTGGCTAGCAGGGACGCCATTGGCCAAGCGCCTGCAGCATATCAGCTCACATCACAGTTGAGCTGACTGCTCCAGAAAAGGAAAGCAATGAGGTCACAGTTTGTTGTATGGACTTCACAGCTTCAGGCCCAGGTAAGCCAGCAAGCCAACTCCTAACAGACCTCCAATGACAGTTGCATATGTTCCTATTTGGATTGGCGCCGCGCCCTTGATCTGCACAACACAAAGGCGTTGCAACATATGCACAAGCATGCATGTTGATGCTCAGGACTTGAAGGCAAAAGTGCCTGACATCACCTCCATGGCTTGTGTCCATAATCCAAATGCAGCATAATCCAAATGCAGTCAAGAAGCAAAGTAGCAAAAGCGACTATGACGCCGTCCAGTCCACTGACCTTGCCAGTGTCAACATCATATTTGGCAAAGCGCTTCCTGGGTGCATTGCACTGAGGGCAGACGTAGCTGCTTCCTAGTTCCTCAAAGGGCACCTTGCCAGCGTAGATGTAGCCGCAGTCAATGCAGATATGTGTTGCCAGTTCCTTTTGGCTGGCTGTCAGCTTACGGCCAAACCTGGCAGGAGCAGGCTTCTTCTGGAGCCTTTTGACGTTCACTGGGCTTTCACCTCTCACCTGCATGAATGTGCAGTCATGAGAAGGTATCATGCTCATGCTGACTGTGGCATGCACCAACCAGTCCTGGGTCTCACACACCAAATGGCAGTCAAGTGCCCTCAAGGTATCTGTAGCTTCACAGTGTGAATGCAATGATCACAACAGGCGTTGCTGATGTTACTCATCGCATGCCATATGCAAAACAAAGCACCAAGCCATTTAAGCTTACATAGATCACGGTCACCGGTGAAGGAGCATTGGCCAAAGCTGAGCGGGTCAATCCCAGCCCATCTGAGGGCCACAGCTCATCTCCGAAAAAAGAAGATGTGTAGATAACAGTGTCACCGTTCTTCAAGCCGGCCTTGGCAGCGTTTCCAGTTGCTGACTGCACCGCAACCAAGTAATGCTATCACAATATGCAGGCTATGCAGCATGGTAGCGGGCTGTGATACTACCACAAATATCAACACGATGTATGGTACATGAATGACTGACCTTCACAACAAGACCCCCATTCGGACCCTTTGCTGCGCCCAACTGGAGACCCAGGGGCTTCTCTATGTCGACCTGTGATTAAGCTTGCATGACTTTGGTCTGTGTGATCCAGATGCTGACAAGAGCACATTACTGTACCTGCTGCTGTCCAGCTGCAGACACTTGCACTGTAGCCCTCTTCTGTACGATCTGCTGCTTGCGAGAAGGCAGGGCAGGCCCAAAGAAGGTTGACGCCTTGAGCTGTAGTGCAGGCCATGATTGTCAGGATAACTCAACCCAACAATGCCACTGGAGATTTGGCTTAGCAGCTGTCTGTACCTGCTGTCTTTGAGACGCAGGATGTTGGTGCAATCTGCCTGTTGACGATGGTGCAATACCGTTTGACACCTGCTTTGCGCTACGAGTGACGCAGGGACTGCTTTGCATTCCGTACGAAGCCATGGCTCTTGCTAGTGTTGCGTGAGTGTTTGCTTGATTTAAGCTGGCGTACACCTGGATTCACTGTCGCCTTGGAACTATATGCTATCCGGTCAAGTGAACCAACAACGTCATCTGGTTCGGTGGAATTATCCATATTACATGGCCTAATTTTGACCACTCTTACAAGCCATCTAGGTGAATTTACGTTCACGTGCTCCCGTAGCTCAGTGGATAGAGCGTTCGTTTCCTAAGCGAAAGGTCCCAAGTTCGACCCTTGGCTGGAGTGGCAAACCAATTTTGTTCACGGTTGTAATGGCAAGCCTTTCTTTCAACTGTTAGTCAGCTGTCAGCACAGCGGCAAGCCTCCCGCCAAAGCATGCTGGCAATCCCAAGAGTTGCCATTTGGCTGCTGAACATGTGTCACAGGATGATGCTTATACGACGTCGACACAGGTAACTGACTAGGTGCTATTTGGCACATACCAGAGCTTGCGCGTACAATAACCCTCCCACACAGACTGTGTGCTGTGAGAGAGCAGTATCAAGCTATAATGCCTTGTCATACACTGCCACCTTATTACAGCATGATCAAGAGTAAGCTTGAGTCACATTTGGCTTATGCAAGCAAGCACAGCAAGGACCGAAATTGCTTGTAAGAACACAGCTGAGGCTGAGGGTGCAATCAGTTCCTATTCTTCTGATATAGGTATAACCACTAATACAACCTCCGACTTCAGCTCTACATGCGTTGTGCTTGCGCTCGTGGCCGGCCGTCAGGACTTTCAGCCTTGACCTAGCAGCCAGCGACAGCAACGA
>JAABUP010006068.1_pt1 | contig 17651 bp, 24 predicted proteins | sample 5559201 | NCBI WGS metagenome assembly JAABUP01 (sample SAMN10711887, study PRJNA513373) | rock metagenome | isolation source: Antarctica rocks | place: Antarctica
AAAACCAAGTGCATCTCATCCCCCACAGCACCACTATTGCAAGCCAAGCACACCCTGTGAGCCCTGTCAACATGAGCAGCACCAGCCAAACGACCAGCAGCAAGGTCTTGCAGCAAGCTTATGTCACTCCGTTTACGTCATGTCAATAGTCAATCTGCAGGTTCTCAGCTGTATACAAGCACAGTGCTGCACTGCTGCAGGTGTACTCGATTAGTGCTAAAAACCATAGTATCAAGCAGAAGCTCAAAGGCGACCAGTATATACAACTTGACACAGATAGGTTCAATGGAATTTTGGATGAGCTCACTACATGGCTTCACTCTAGCACTGCAGCACAACAACAAGCTGCTGAACACTGGGCAGACGAACATGGCACGCTTGGTCATGAGCACCCAATTGCTGACCACCTGGAGGCAGCTCAACAGTCAACAGCAACCAGCCATGAGGCCGCAGAGCGCAGAAGCAAACTTGAACTGCTTCGGCAGAGGCATGATAGTAATGCAGCAGAGCAGTGGCAAGACGGTGAGTGCACAGCCACTGACAATCTCATCTTATTCTTCTATGTAGACTGTGTATTTGTCGCTTCAGCGTGACAAACATTACCGCACTTTCTGTGTATGCCTTCTCCTGATTTGCTTGCTTTGAGTTGTTTTCAGAGCACTAGCTCACACTGCATTTGCAAACTGCAGAGCAAATTGAGCGCATGGCAAAAAGAAGAAGAGTAGATCAAGGTGAGCGCTGTATTAAACTGTATGTCTTATGCAACCATGATCTTGTGCGCCTGGGTAAATAGTGCTGATTTGTGCACTGCTTTGAACATTGTGACGATTTTGTTGTACACAGGATTGACAGATGAGTCTGAGCCTGAAGCAGAGGAGGATGAAGGGTCAGAAGTTGATGATGAGACACAGGCTGAATATGTCTCTGATGATGAGCATTTGACTGAGTGCTTTGAATGCCAGAAACAGCAAGTTTTCTGCAGTGCTGCTGGGTGCCTGGAGCTCTACTGCAAGGGCTGTGCTGACCCAGACACAGACAATCATGTTCAAGACTTTCTTTTATGTGCTGCCCCAAGCTGTTGCGGCAAGAAGCAGTACTGTCAGGAGCACCAAGACGCACTGCATCAGTGCCACTGCTGCAAGAAGTATGTATGCTACAAGCAGTTGTGCTCACACTGTGAAGAGCCAGCTTGTGGAGGATGCCTTGAAGATGGTGTCTGTCAGGACTGCCAATAAGATGACAAACGCTTGCAGTAAGGTGTTGGTGGTCTGCTGCAGTACACAAGATTAGGCCACAATTTGCCCGTACCATATGTCCAACAGGTGCACAGATTTATTGCAACAAATGTGTGCAACACAAATCAGAACTGCACAAATGGTAGATGCTGAGCTACGAGGCAGCCTGCATGCTACAGCTCAATAAGATGATGCTACGTCATGTATCTGGCCAGTTTGTGATTACACAACTCAGCAGAGTTGGCCTGGCAACAACATCACCCAGGCTGCACTTTCAGATCCAAGGGCAGGGAAGTCGCTCTTTTATCAAATGCTCAACGTGGTGTTGAAAGCATAGTTTCTATAATGTCTATAGCTCTGTTGGAGAAGCTCTTCTAGTTGAGACATGCAGTGCAGATGGTGCATATCAACTCACACTTTCTGTGCTTTCTTGCTTCCTAAACAGCTAGCAATCTGAGAGCGGAGCTTAGGGTGGCTCAGATAACACAGACACTTTAGATAGCTATAGAGAGCCTGATTCATGCCTGTGAAGACCTCCTGCATCGCCCACTGTTCAAAATGCTATTTAATTTACAGTGATGTGCCAACATTGCAATCGCTTTCAGCCTCTCTGCTCAAGTGGAAAGTGAAAGTGCCCCGATCCAAATGACTAACACACAAGGACGAATACCTATTGACAAGAGCTGCTTGCAAAGCTTCCACATTGTCGCTAAAGGCTGTCGCCTGGTCCACTGAAGCCATATAATCAAAACCCTTGTCAGCTACAATGGCAAGGTCTAGCTCATGCAATCTTGGCCAAGTTGCCATCTGCACAATCTGCTTGGGGAAGTGAGGAAGCCTCAGCCTTGCTGCCTTAAGCTGGGACAACCTCAAAAGGCACTCGGGAAAGCAAGAAAAGCTGCCTGAGGTCAAAGTAAGCTTTGTCAGCTGTGCCAAGTCTCTAAACCAGTCAGGCAGAAGTTTCTGCTGGAGTCGGGGCAAGTGAAGTTCGCGCAAGCTGGGATAGCCCAGCAATTGAGCAGGAACAGGATAAGGCATGCTACAGACCTTGATTATGTTCAACTCAGGCATTGTGGAAGGCCAATCCTCAGGAAGCACACTGAAAACTGCATTGGGCACACGATTATAGTGTCTGTGGTTCCAGAAGCGAAGCATGCCAGTGTCACGCATTGTTTGATCATCATGAAGCTCAAGGTAGGTCAGCTGTGTGCAGCTTGCCAGGCTGTGCAGCTTGTAACCTTTGTGTCCCAACACCAAATGCTTCAGGCTGACGCAGCAGCTCTGAGGAAGCTGGATGTCTTGGTTCAACCCATCGGACATCAAATGCAAGCATGTCAGCTGTGTACAGCTTTGCAAATCTAGTAGCTGCCCATGCCCAGTGCTCCTGTCCAGGGTCAGTTGCTGCAGCGAGGACAGGCAGTGGGCCATTCTGGACACATAGCTTGTGTCAAGTTTGACCAAACTCAACACCCTCAATCTGCTGCTCATTTCAGCCAAAGTCAATACAAGCTGGTCTTCGTCTCGTTCTTGGTTTGGGACTTGGCTTTGAGGTGGTTTGAGGATGTAATTCAGCTCTGTCAAATAAGGAAACAGCTGCAGGATTCCGACATCTTGCTTTACACTGCTGGGGGATACAGCGACACTGATCACTCTACCAGCCAGCGGAAGCCTGCGCTCAGGAGTCCACCACTGAGAACCTGTGTCACAAAATTTGTATTAGCTGTGCGCAACAAGCAGAAACTAAAATTGAACCGCAGCACTACTGACAAAGGAATGAACTAGATGATACACACCTAAATAGAGCCTAATCTCAGGTCCTGATGTTGAGCCTGATATCGAGCTTGTGCAAGTGGCCAAGATGTTTCCAAGGAATGAGCCTGTGTCGCTACTGAAATCTGTGATGCTGACATGTGTCAGAGCTGGCCAGCGGCGAGCCAGCCAAAGACTGAAACTACACGGAGGTGAGGGCATCGACTGCAGACTGGGCACTGCGACCTGCAGAATGTGGCTCTTAGACCCCTGGAGCATTAAGTCTGATATGCCTGTGCCGTCCCTGCTATATCCTGGTGCTTCTATACTGTCGATAAGAATTATTGACCATCGTGTACCGTACAAAGCAACCCAAATTTGGGGGTTCTGCACTGCTTGCCTCCAGCTTTTACAGACTTGTTCACAAGCAAGCTTATCAAGTAAGCTGACTTGCTCGAAGATATCTTTGAGGACTGCGCTGGGCAGATCAGGCAGGCCAACAAACGAGGCCTGCATGGAGGCCGCGCCAACACTCGCGACGCAGGTCTGACTCAGATTGTCGGAGTGCTGATGATCCCGCGGTAGACGCGTTGGCTTGCAGTGCAAGAAGTCCAAACTTCAGCACTCGTGCACACCACGTGCACAAAATCATGTGTATCATGTGTCAGCAAAGTTATCAGGCAGACGGGGTCAGGCAAAATCATCATCGCGCAGTCACGTCGCGATGGCGGTATGGGCTTCCCTGTGCATAGTACTGTTGGCAGCTGCAGGTGTCTTGCTCTCCCCTGTTACCGCCAAGCTTTCCGCTGCGGTGATACCGTCCAATAGCAGTGCGAACGGAACAGACTGGTGTGACGCATTGAAGCCCTGCAACGAGACAAAGACAACTTCTGCTGAAATCGAGTCTAGTTACGGGCTGGGGTTACTTTTCAAGAAGACCACAGCCTCTTCAAGCTACCAGTACTCCAGTACAACCCCTGCTACGGCTGTGGACTGGCGCACAGTCTTGACTAACTGGGCAGTCAGAGACCAAGGAAGTTGTGGTGAGTTTGACCTGATGTTCATCAACAAGTGTGTGCAATATTGCTTCAATCTAGATGTACATGCTTGAAAACTTCAGCACTTGTCACACCTGACGCCACTGTGGCTGTCACATGCCATACAACTCGCTCCTATCTTTGTAGCGTTTGTCAACTCTGCAGCCCTTCCTTGCAGCAATTGGGGTCTGCTGAAATTTGCACCTTCCAAAGCTGGCGTTTGCTTCCTGCAGCAAATTCACAGGTGTTATATCCAAGTCTGCACTTCTTTGCTTTTGCAGGCAGCTGCTATGCCTTTGCAGCATCAGGTTCCCTGGAAGCTCTCATTGCAATCACACGTGACTCCAACGTAACAAGCGAGCTGTCAGAGGCTCAGCTTGTGGAGTGCCTACCAACTGCTGACTACGGTTGCGATTCCAGTGGGGACTGTGATGGGTGTCAAGGGGGTGACCCTTCAGAGGCCCTGGCATATGCCCTCAGTGAATGGGATGGCCTAGCTAGCGCTGCACTATACCCTTATGGCGACCTCATTGACTCAGACACTGCAGGCAGTTGCATTGTAAGTTCATGACATTGCTTGTCAAGCAGGAAACGCTCAGTGAGCAAGTAATGGCACTGTAGCTGGGCGTGCTGCATTGTTGCAGTGCACAGACTCAGCCACAACAAGGAGCAGTGATGTGCAAGCATAGTAGTACTTTGTGTGCATTATCAGGCGCATTCCATAGCACAGTCACATTGTCCTGGTCTTGTCAACCTACCCGCATGCATCTGCAGGCTTCAAGTTCTGGGCAGTCCATACATTGCATGCAGTAGTGAGTCGTCCGCCATTGACTACGGCCTTGCATCAAGTGCTGTGTCAGTTCAATGTGCATCACGCAAGCAGAATTGTCATGCAGAAGCAAGAAAGCTGCTGCTGCTGTCCTGCAGAACATGTCGGCAGAGGCTGGGACAAGTTTTGTGAGCGTGCAACGAGTTCCTACAACCACCCTGGCACTCAAGCAAGCCATCACTAATCAGCCTGTGGTAGTAGGGGTTGATGCATCTGATTGGAGCGACTACTACAATGTAATGCTCTATACTCTTTCCTGATTAGCTAATACCTATAGGCACAGCACTATCCACATCCACATCTGCAAATCTCATCAGAATGACTTGTGGGCACCGCTGATGCCATCAATTGATGGAAGTCTGTTGTGTTGTTCATGTCATGCTTGTCCTTGAGGGGAGTGGCTATTGATCCTTTGTTTGGACTGCAGCAACAAGGCATCTACAATGGCAGCTGCACAACCAGCACCCTGAACCATGCGCTGATTGTTGTGGGCTATAGTGAAATGAGCACTGGGCAGGAGTACTGGATTCTCCGAAATCAGTGGAGCTCATCTTGGGGCGCTGATGGTTACATTTACCTTCCCATCAGCTTGGATGATGACACCACAGGGGGTGCATGTGGTCTCCTGGGGCTCGACAATGGCTTCCCCCCTGTGTACCCCTCCATGTCCAATACTACCAGTGGTGCCATGCGGTCACAGCTGACCAGCATGCTGCTGGTTGTTTTGCTCTTTGCTGTTGTGCTTTTGTTTCCTTGAGTGATTTTGCCTTTGCACACTGGCAGTGGTATTGTTGCCGTCATGTCGCGAAACTGGCACACTCTGATGTCATTTGGTACTGCACAAGCGATGCTGAATGGGTGTGTGACCACCCTGTGCTAGTTCTAGTTCTATCTCATATGCTCTTGCCCAAGCAAGCTCAAGGAAGTATTCCCAACAGCATTACACCTCCAGATGTAGAATGTTCCACCCCACTCCTCTTTCTGCATGCGCCTGTCTTGTCGTTTCCTTGCTGCTAATAGGCAGAATTGTTTCAGGCGTGTGTTATGCAAACAAACATGATCCGCTGGCGCCACAAGTCTACGTAATGGCTGTAGCAAGTGCAATGCATATAATCCAAGGGCCACATATGCACATGAAAAGGCAAAGCAATCATCACAATCGTGTATTGCCAGCGTTTGACAGCAGAGTGCGGAAGTATTAATCTGAAAGGTTCTCACAAGTTTAGAAATTTCTTTAAAGTGAGGCAGTAGGGCCTTGAAACTCACTGATGATTCAGCAGGCAGGTGCACGAGACCTTCTTGGCTTGGTCAACATACTTATTTCACTGTTTAATATGCGCCACTCTAGAGATCTCAAGTTCTCCGCTGATCTGTGCGGGACACTCAACCATGATGCTTTGTATAAATAAGCTGTTCAGACTTGCAAGCTTGACTTGGCACAACATTTATACGAGGGCTTGATGGCTAACTGTGTGCTGAAACACAAATTTGGTAAACCAAAATCTGAAGCTTACATATATGTATATTACTCAACAGGCTGCTAGTACGCAGGAAGCATGTTAGTAAATGCAGCTAACACAGAAGCTGACTAGCATCAAGCATGTTCATGAAAGGCTTGACCAAAAGTCTCAGTGCCACTGCATTATTCAACATGCCTACCTGAGCGCCGCTCAAACACCTGAATTCAGAGGGCTATGCTCAAATTGGTGGTGGCACCTTGAAGATTCACACAGTATGTGACAATAGACTGCAGGTACATCAAAGATAAGGGAACCCACCTCGAAGCACTGCAATAATGCTTGCAAAAATAAATCTGCTGTTTGAACTCTGCAGAAATGGTCATCAGGCGCCTGACACTTGACAGTTTGCAGATGTTCCAAGTTACTCAACAGGTTGTCATTGGATCCTTTCTGCGGCTACCAGCCCAACGCTTGCCTACTTGAAATATTAAGTAGCTCTGGCAGCTAATACCTAATGTATTGTACAGACAATATGCCCACAAGTGATCAGCCCCACGGCTTCACTGCAAAAACACTCTAGTGTGTTTTAGACCTCTGGCTGATGAAGTGTTTGTGCTTAGCAGCTGAACTGGTTGTACTTGAACTTGGAAGGCAGATTTGAGGATGCTGCTAGCGGTGACAACAGTAGGCATACACATGACAAGCAAATTCTCAGCTCTAAACTTGTTGTCAAGGTGAACAGCACATGCTATGCAGCAGCCGTGGTGTCAAAGTTTTCCGCAGGTATGTGCATGGCCTGAACTCGATGTTGCAAAACTGCTGGCTAGTGCAGCATATCGCCCTACACCTCAATATAGCATGAGAGTCATGAGGTCACCAGGATATCACCTTGCCATTGTGACCGTCACAGACATGAGCACCTTGCAGATGTTGTGACCGTCACAGACATGAGCACCTTGCACGACATAGCATTGCATGCCCGGCAGCGAATATAAGATGCCCTTTCTTCGCGGCAAGACGGCATGTACAGGTGGAGCCGAACAATAGTGTTGCCCCACGACCAGCACAGCTCTGATTGTACAGCTCTTATTGCACATGTGACGAAGCCTAACGCACCGGCAGACGCCAAATCCCAGCCGCCTTGAGAGCATACACTCGCAGGCTTCAAGCTGCAAGCCACACCTCGCGTTTGCAGAGTCGCGCGTGCGTGTATTGTTAGAGTGATCAGTATCTTAGTACCTCCCATACTCGGAGCGCTGCCACTGAAGTGCCTGGGGGCGTTAAGGTCTGACGGTGTGACATCAGTAAGTCGATAGTCATCCATCTCGCGCCCCTTTGACCGCCGCGCACAGCGGAATGAGTTGGGGGCAGGCATGGAGGACTCCGTGCTGGTTTGCGGCATGTGTCATGCCCCTATCAGACTGCCTTGACACCCGCGCGCGGGTGCTGGCGTATTCGTGCACTGACTGGGACTCGTTGCTGGCCGATGCTTAGCTTTAGCAAACAGCTTGTGGTTTTGCATCTCGGCTTTCGTCGCCAAAATCAACCTGCTCGCATATGGTGCTCAGCGCCACAATCTTCACGTATGGCGCTAAGCGCCCAATCTGCAGCTATGAGCTCACTTATAATTTTCCTCAACACCACGGTGTCCTGTTGACACCTCCTTTACAAGGACAATGACTCCTCCTAGTTATTTTGTTTAGCGATGCTGAGCTACAAGCACTCATTCTCAGCCAGGTTGCTCAGGGCATCAGGCTACAAGTCGTTGCAACAATGTGACGTGATGGTGCCAAGATATTCTGGGCTCTTTGCATAACTCATGTGTCCCGGTTCACACCGGTGTTTGCTTTGCAACACACCAGTATGTACAACAGAACAGCTAAGGCCGTGCTTGGAGGCACAAATTTGTGTCAGAAGCACGCCTTAGACAGCCAGTGGAACTTTCTAGACTGATTGAAAAGGTGCTGCCGCCTTGCCTTGTAGACCGCGCGTGACGCTGCCTCAAAGGCCAACTGTGGTTGCTGCACTTGTCAAACACTGCTGTAGATATTGCTGCATCTCAGTTATAGGCGTGCTGCAGGCATTGCTGCGCAGCAAAAGCATGTGCAACACCCTGAAATAGTCACAGCATCATAAGACAACAGACATTAGCACTGCTGGCACGCAATGACTAATGTCTGTCTGACGTGTATGCCAGCAGACCAGTGTGTGAACCCAGATTCCAGGATTGCTGTCCTCTGCACCTTTGGCTAATAAATCTGCTGACCAACGCCGTCCTAAACCTTTCACTGGAGAGGATGATCAGGATCAGACTGGGGCTGTGCGCCGGTTTTGCAATGAGTTGTCTCTTTTCTTTGAATTGAGCAGCATATCCCTGATGCATCATATGAATGGGTATTGCATGGCACCATACACCTTGAAGGGACGGCTGCTGATCATGCATACTGCTATGTATGCCTTACCTGTGACTGAGTGTACTTGGATGACATTTTGGTGTTTAGCAAGTCTTCTGAGGAGCATGCTGAGCATTTGCGGCTTGTGCTGTAACGCTAGCTTAAAGGCCAAGTGCACATTCGTTGACAATCAGCCTGAGCTTGTTTCCTGGGGCATATTGTTGGCTCTGAAGAAATCAAGCTTGACCTTAAAAGGACTGCTGTGGTTGGGGACTGGGCTGTGCCCCAAAACATGTCTGCACTGTGCACATTTCTAGGGCTGACTAACTACTTCCTTAGGTTTTTGTGCAGGGCTATGTTAGTTTGGTAGGGTCTTTGATATGTTGCGAAAGGATGCACCTTTTGTGTGGGCTGCAGATTGTCAAGCTGCCTTTGATGGTGTGAAGCTGGCTCTTACCACTGCCCCTGTGCTAGTCATGCTGGAACATGATAAGCCTTTGAGCTGATTGCGGATGCATGTACATGTGGTTTCGGAATTAGAGCTGCCTTGCTGCTGGAGGGAACCCAATTGCCTTCCTGTGTCGACAGTTCAATACTTCTGAGCGTAACTATGGTGCAGGTGATCAGGTGAACACTTTTGGCTGTGGTCCATGCCAAAAGGACATGACGCTGCTATTTGGGGGGGGTGAGCGCGGACAACCCTCTCACCTGTTTGCAGACCCACACAGTGTTGCCTAGGCGGCAAACAAGGTGGTGTGAGTATACCTGCAATACTCACTTACAAGTGGTTGTACAGGTCGAGCCAAAGCAATATTGCTGATCCTCTGTGCAGGAGCCCTGATGCTGTAGCTGCTATGCTGCCTGTTGCTGGTCCTGAATCTTTGTGCAGGTGTTGTCCGCATTATCACGCGTCCAGGCAGCAGCTGACCTTCCGCTGGACACAAGCTTTTGGAGGACACAAGGTCAGTGAGCCTCTGCCTACTGAGGTGATGGCTTCTGATTTGTATGCTGTTGTGATACAGAGCCAGGCAAACAAATCAGCTCCTGTCAGCAGGGCACCTGAACCTGGATCTGAATTGCCAGCATCTAATTCTGACTCAGCTGCACAGGACTCTGCACCTGTGATTGATTCAGCTGCACAGGAATCCGCACCTGTGACTGATGTGTCTCACTATGTTCTGCTGCCTATGATAAGGATACTTTGGGTCTCACACTAGTCAGTACAGTAACAGGCATGGCTTGTGGTGGGCATTGGGTGACAAATTGGTCATTCCAAATGCTGGCGCTTTGAGGCAGTTTGTCATGTGTGAGATGCATGACTCCCCTTGGCATGGACACATTGGTGTCAAAAAGACCAGGAAAGCTGTTGAGCAATTGTACACCTGGCTGTTTTTGATAGAGGATGTTGAACAGTATGTGAGAACATGTCCTTGCTGCCAGCATAACAAGTCAACCAACCAGAAACCTGCTAATCTGTTGCAGCCGCTGCCTGTGCCTACTAGGAAGTGGGCTAGTGTCAGTATGTATCTGATCACTGCCTTACCAGAGACACCCGAGCATACCGAAGCGCACGGCGTGACACCTGAGTACACCGAGACGCACGGAGTTTGCACGCCGTACAAAACGCCTCAGTCTAGTAGGGCAAACACGACACTTTGACGAGTCCTGACCAGCAGTTTCGTTCAAGAAAGCGGTGACGCTTGCATCGTTCCCAGCCATGAATGCAAATCAAGCTGAGCACGCTGCAGACATCACGCAGTATATTGTTTCGGACGAGATCACACGCAGGGGCAGTGTCTGGACCATGGCTTCATTTTACAATTTGTCTACACCCCCTGCAGACTCAAGAAGGCAAAGAGGCAATTTACAGTGAAGCAGCACGTCCTGTGCAGTTAAAGGACACAGTCAAGTTGATGCTCATGGCAAGAGTGTTACTAAGGAGTCCTTAGTAAGGACCACGCATTCAACCCCGCGCTTTTGAACCCCTGCTATTTTGAAACTTGATTGCGCGTGGAGTGTGCTGTATCTCAGCCGTGTTCCTGTACTTAGCCATCCTACCAACTTTTCTTGATGAATCCGGGCACACCGCTCGCAGGCAAGCGCTATTCAGCTTGATCTCGACTGTGTAAAAGAAGCAATACAGGCTTACCAGGCATCCATAACGTGCACATCTGCACATATACACCTGCACTTGATCAGACGGTGCTGACTATCTTGACCAGAGCCAGAATGCGACCAAGCTCCCTGCTAAACACAGTAAGCACCTGCAGGCTGCTTCTGACCTGTTTGCTTACCTGTAATCTGAGGAGTGTCCAGCCAAAGTGCTTGGCAACAGCGTTTTGCTTTTGCTGCAGCTTCCCAAGGAGATTAATGCCAAGATCATTGGCGAGCTGCCTTTGCTAGACCAAGCCAGCTTTCGCCTTGTCTGCACTCTGCACTGGCGTGATCTGCATCTAGCATCCAGCTTCACGCACCGTATCAACTTCACTTCAAAAGATGGCTGGCAAGATCTTGCAGCGAATCTCAGACGCCTCTGCCCTCAGATCACCATAGTTGTACAGGTCGAAAGCCTTACAGGGTTGGCAGCATTACTACAGTGTCCGCATTGGGACATCATCAGCTGCTACCCACAGGGCTCCACACTCATGCGCCGCTGGGACCTACAAACTGGAACACATGTCAACGACAAATATCTGCGGGCGCAGAAGGAAGCAGAAGATTTGCTTTCCACTTTTTTGCAATTGCAGAACCAGCCTGGCCACCAAGGGCGCCTGGAATTGAATCTGCGTGTACGTTCAAGTCACATGGCCCGGTCACTACTGTTTGACATGATGAAACAGCTTAAGCCTGCTATCGCACAGATACGGGAGCTGGAGTTGCCAGTTATGACCGCCAACCTGATGTTCCCCATGCTCAGCCTGAGAACATTTGCTTTCAGTCTCCCGCGCACCAGAAGCCAGAAGAATCTCCAAAGTGCAGTTCGATCTGCACCAAACTTGGAGTGCATACAAGCATATGCACACACCCAGGTCACAGCAGAGCGACTTGTGAGCTTTCTGGAGGTCCTGTCTGATCTCCCAAAAGTCACCACTCTCAGGGTTGCCACTGCAAGACATCCTATTTGCCTGCCCTCTGTTCATCTTCAGCACATAACCTCCTTGGAGCTTGGTGTCAACGTCAGCTTTGTTGTGCCTCCTCAAAGACTATGTAGTTTGATTCTGCAAGATCTGAAACTTGATTACGAGGGCTATGATGCAATGCTTACAGGGTTGCAGTCTTCACCAGATCCTCTTTGCATTAAGTTGCACTCATTTGCCCCCGCAGCACTGCAGTCTCTACCTAGCAAAATGCATTGCTTAAAGTTATCACAGGCACTTAACTGGTACTTAGTAGGTAGTTCATCCAACATGCAGGCCTTACATACAAGTCTAGCCAAGCTTTCTTTTCTGAAGATATTATGCATTGCAGACTCTCTGACAGGGCGTGTTGTAGGGCTTCTCTCATGTTTGTCCTTTCCTCAGCTTCACACTCTTGAAGTTCGTTTCTCAGCCTACGATGGAGAGGAGCAGCACCCAGATGCTTCCAGTAGCACAGCTCCTGTCCACATTGCGGCAAACTTAAATCCATTGCAGGAAGTCTTTCCCAGCTTGGAGCATTTGCGACTATGCTCCATTGACGATGATGATAGAAGTATTGTTTTGAACTGCTGGTGGATCAACAAACTTATTTTCCCCAAGCTCTTGGCCGTTACTTTCTGTTGTCCGGATGTCAAGCTGCAGCTTGACAATTTTCAGCAACAGTCTGACTTTCAGATTGTGCATAAGTGCCAGCCGCAACAGGGTTAGTACGTCTCAGATCTGCAGAAGCTGACAGCAATGTGAACAGTTCAGTGGGTGATGTGCAGTCAAAACAGCAGGATATCAACATGCTATTAAATGTGCAAGAAATGGACGAGGGGTATCTAGGCAACACAAGGTGATGCTGGTGTGATGGGATTTACTGAAACACAGTGAACGCACTTGCCTATTGTAGCTGTTACATGTTGTTTGTACGCGTAAATGCTGTATTTGTCGGCTGATTTCACTTGGGCAACTGCGTTGTGTGACTGCAATTTTTTTGCATTGCAGACTTTATGCATCTGAAGCAACTCTCAAGTTCTGCAGCAAGTGAATCATGCACATGGCCGGCTGAATCATCATGGAATCATGATGATCTCAACAGCTTATCAATCCCCTGAAAATCTGGCCACATACCATAACAATTTGTACCGTACCATACTGTAACATGACGCTGGTAGGGCTGTGCAGACAAGAACAGGGCAGCACAACCTTAAGCGTTTGAGATTGGCATGTTGAAGACATGTCAGTGAGCCATCTGACAGGCTTTCAGTGGTATAAGCTTATTACTCAACAAACATCCATATGGCTGCAGCTGAGATCAGACTTTGGGTCTCAATGGCACCCTTGAAGGTGCTACCAGTGAGTTTCACAGCCGCTGAGTCAGACTTACCTGAAATATGCAGCGTATGTTGAAATCTATCTGATAACACCAAAAACTTATTGAGATCAGCAATGACTGTCAATGTCACATATCAGGGCCAAAGCCGCTCAGCAGCTGTGTTCACGCAGCTGACCACATGTAGGTCAACTGAGTAAAGGAATGGCAGCAGGATACTAGTACATCAGAAACCACAGACAGAGCTACAGACGGCATCCCCACTTGCAGACAGAGCTGGCCATGGGTTCCTGTATGCCCTTTTACATTCGTGTGCCTGTGTCTGGCCATGGACGGACTGCATAACCTGACCCTCGCTCTGGAGTTGCTGCTCGTGCTGAAGGCCGCTCGTGTCTTTTTCACGTATAACGAATCATTGCACTACGGATATTTGCTTGTGTCTTATGACTCGTGGCCAGCTCAGATCTGGCCGGACACAGCTGACATTATACACAGACTCAGCACGGCACAGAGCTCGGCCGTGAGTCTACGCTCTGCGCGTCAAGGCTGGAAAACAGAATTTTCAAACGAACAGTATTTCCTCATCCATCCATCCATCCTATTATCGCAGAGTGTGCGGTAAGTACGTTTGGGTTGCAGAACTCCCTTCGAGGTGATGCGTATAGTCTTCCATGTCGTGCCCCTTGAACGCCTGGCACGGCGAAACTGTTTGGGGCAGGCATGGAAGACTCCATGCGATTTTGCGGCGTGTGTGATGCTCCCTATCGGATGGCCCTGACCCCTCGCCTATGGCGAGCTGGTGTATCGGTGCACTGACTGGGACTCGTTGCTGGCCGATGCTTAGCTTTAGAAATCAGCCTGTGGGTTTGCATTCTGCCACAATTAACCTTGCTCGCATATGGCGCTTAGCGCCCAATCTTCAGCTATGAGTCAAAGTATCCTCACCACCACGGTGTCCTGTTGACACTCTCTTTATAAGAACAAACCTCCTTCTATCTGCCGCACTTCAGTGGCTCCATAGTGCTCCACATTTTTTCCCCATCTGCGCAAGTCCGCACGCCTGCGAATTGGCATACTTGAACAGCTTCAAGATGCACTACTCTCCCAAATCTGCCTTTAAAGCCAATGCATGTCACCATGTAATCATGCCTGTGAAGATGAACCAAGCTGAACAAGAATGCAGCATTGTGAGAATATGCACACTTGAGGCAGGATGAGAATCACTGCTTGTACAGATGTTTGCGTACTGATCCTGGTCAGGGACAGTGTATGAGGCAAGAATGAATGCAGTCAGTAGAGCAAATCAGCATAGAGATGATTGCAATGAACTGCGCAGATCTGTGTTTTTTTATCTTTCCACATCATGGTCATGTTGTGTGTACTGCCTGTTGCATAAATCACCTGCCAGTCGGGTCCAGTCAGCTCAAATGCAACACCTGGGGGCCATGACTCTAAGTCACTATTGTAAAATGACACTGTTACACAAACAGGGCATGGTTTGGTGAAGCAATGCACACGCACTGCCTGATGCATGCCTGCAAATCAGCTGTATGCTGTCCGAAGGCGTCCAGAATTCTGCCTGCACCACTGGAAATGACATGTGTCTGTGAACACGCAATCATAGTGCAAAAGGTGCTGCCAACCCATCAGTCAATTGCAATGTAAATTCCACCTGCCAGGGGCTTGATAGGGTCAAGCTGCTTATAGCATGGCCCCAACGCTGCTGAGTAATCTTGCTAAGTCTGCATATAAGCTTTGGCCTTTCTCTTGTTCCCTTTCCAGCCCCACCAGAATGAGGATTTTGGCATGCTTCCTGTCTCTCAGAGCAAAATGCCTTGCCGCAAAGCATCTGATTTAAGCTGCGTCAATCTTACAATCTGAGGGGTGGGACTGTGTGAAGAGTACCAACTTGGAGGTCTCTAGAGCTTTGCAAATCAGACACCATCCTTGTTTTCCCTGCAGTAATTCATGAACAAACAGCCAGCAACAACAAAATGCATGCTGTTAAGGTTGATTTACCTGCAGTTTGTGCCAACTGAGTGGGTAATGTCGACATTATGACGTCACTTGCAGGAGTCAGCGCATTGCCATGTGTAAGCATGTGCTTGCTGGCACAGACTCCTACATCCATTGTAACATCCATTGAGTCATTGAGTCATCAAGCAAGCAAAGTACAGCCAAAAGAGCAGGAGTGGCAGGGAATGTGTACAGCTCAAGAAGTGCTTGGACAGCAGAGGCACTGTGCCAATCTGACTGGTCCTTGCGTGACTTGGACAGTGTGCTGACCAGAAATTGCATGCCGGATGATGCCCTGGTAGAGGGAGCAGCTTGACCATTACCTTGACCTGCAGCATCAAGCATATGTGCTATGTAGCCATTTGTTTGTTACAACACTTGCTAGCACAGGAAGGCCACAGTGTGCCTAATGATATGTGGTATTAGTCAACTTGTTCATCAGTCATCTCAGTTTCAGAGAAAGATGTCTGCATGTCTGACATAGCAGCAGAGTGCAGCAGGAGGGATGCACCTTCTGTGGCAGCCACTGAGTTCTGGGCAAACTGACTGCAAAGCCTGCACCAGTGACTTAGTCTGCCTGCTTGGAAGGTTTGAGCGCGTTCTGAAAGATGAATGTGCCGTCAGAAGCCTTGGGCAATCTTCTTAATGGTGTCTGACAGCTGACACTTTGATCAGCCGACTGGATCCCCAAGCACAACTCATAGCATGTCCTGAGCTGCTGTAGTAGCATGCACCCGACTTGTACTGCATTCTCAAAACACAATGCCTCCCTGGCAAAACTTGCTGAGTCAGCATACCACACGTGATTGGCCCAGTGGCATAGCTTATCAGCTTTCTAGCAGATGTAGGAAGGCATCAAACTACTCTCACAATCAACAGCAGCATCAGCTGCAGTTCAGGGACATGCAATACAGCTGCATCATAAGGAGGCTGAAAGAAACAAGGCTGAAAGGCAGCAGCAGGGTGTATGCATAGCAACTGCAGTTATGAAAAATGCACATCTACAGGAATATAAATACCCTCGTTTTAAGCCAGCAAGCGACCCCATGCAGGAGTTGCTTGCTGGCACTCACCTCTGTTCATGGCATGCACATCACATGTCACACATTGCCATATGGCATGAGCTTTGCTCCCTGCGTCACAGCCATACAGCATACTGAGCAGCCCCCATGTACATCACATATGTGCATCACATAACATCTCAAAAGTGCTGCTGTAGCAATCTGGCAGACTCAAAGAGGCAAGAGCCACCTTCACTGCCTCAAATGATGTATTCATTGAACGACATTTACTGTCTCTTGCACACAAACTGTTGCAACTAGGCATTTCTGGCAGCAATGTACTACTCTTGGGGTCAGCCAGCAGAATACAATCATCACATCTTTCAGCCCAAACCAGACCAAACTGCATTTGCATACTTATATGTTAGCATAGTTATAAAGTTTGACATACAGACAGCTGGTATTCACTGAGCAGCAAAAGGCATGCTGGCACACTGGTGGTCGTGCTCCTCAGCAGACTTGTACATCAGCCTGTCATCCAGGTACATCTGTGCCATGCTCAGAACCTTGCATGTAGTGCCTGGCAGCTGGACTGCAGCTCAAAATAGCCTATGCTGCCAGAGACAAACCAGCATGACAATGTCTTCGGTGCATTAGTAGACATTGAACATGTGACCATAACTCCCATGAGCCTATTTGTAATGCTACTCGTAGTGCTGTCATGCATGCTCAGAGGTGAACGAATCTGAACAATTCAGGTAAGTTCAAGATTGCAAGGAGCTACCAATGCGGAGCAGCTGCAGCTGGCTGTACAGACATGTCTGGCTTGCAACAACGCTGCACACTTCCATGATATCACACCGCAGCTTGCTAGCATGCTGAGAATGCAGTGCTCGAGGTCTGCATGCAGCAATGCAGTCTGAACTGATGGGAGACCGACAGATGCTCGTTGTTATGGCAGCACTAGCAACACCGCCTGGTGAAGACCATACTTGCATCCTGCTGGAACATTCAGCCTGTACAATGCTTTGTGCCAACCAACTCTTAGGGTGAGCAGACATAGTCTGCCAGCATACAAATGACCCTTGAAGACCATAAGATCATTCTTGCTGGACCACTGTAATCTGTACACGGCTGAGTTTTTCCAGTCATGTTACGTGATCAACAGTCAAGTATTGAGCTCAGAAATCAGACGTTCTGCCTTGCTTGCTGAAGCGCTCAGCAGGTGCTGAGTGTGCAAAGGGGTGCCACTTCTGCAAGCACCAGGAGAGGGTACTGAAATGTAGAGCAGCAACTGTGTAAACTGATGCGAAGGGAGGAAGGGAAATTAGCATGCAGCTGACAAGTACTGGCACTGTTGAGGAGTGTCTCTGCTGTTTTAGTGGCCAGATGCTGGCTGGAGACCCCGGGCTGCTCCTGGCTAGTAAGGCATGGAAGCCTGTGATAACTGACAGGCACTGGAACTGGACGTCTGCA
>JAABUP010006069.1_pt1 | contig 17646 bp, 19 predicted proteins | sample 5559201 | NCBI WGS metagenome assembly JAABUP01 (sample SAMN10711887, study PRJNA513373) | rock metagenome | isolation source: Antarctica rocks | place: Antarctica
GATGATGTGCCTGGCATCAGCATAACACAGCATAGCGCTGTAATCAACAACAAAACTCGTTTGTACTGCAGCAAAGAGTTGCAAACAGGAATCCAGCTGTTTCAATGATGTGCCTGGCATCAGCAGGCACTTCCTTCTGCAATAGGCCACTGCTGCAGCCAAGGCTTTGACTGATTTGCAGACTTGGAAAGCTGTGGATGTATGAGGCTCCAACAATGTTCTGGACACTATGGCACCTTGTGAGCCCCTTCATTGACCCAGAAACCAAGCAGAAAGTGGTATTTGTCAGCAGCAAATCAGCCATTTCTGAGTTTCAGAAAGCCATTGATCCTTCAGTAAGTCTCTGTGTCTGCTTTGCTCACTCTGTGCACACATTGTGTCTATTTGTGGTGGGGCACAGCCGCTTAATTTTGGTTTATACTTTCACATCGATGCCATTTCATTTGATGTGTTAAGGCAAGCTTAGAGTGTGCAGCAATGAGAGGTGCCACAAACTGCATGTTGCTGTGTGGACAAGCTTAGTATACTCACAGCCTAACCCATGCAGTGACTGAACATTACAGTAAAGTGATAAGGAAAGCAGCGGCACAGGCAAAAAAAAAAATTCAGTCATGAGTTTGTCATGATGCAGGTCTTGCCTACAGACTACGGTGGGCAAGCTGAGCTGATCCCGCTGCAGGTGTATGTCAAGGATCATCTACCAAAGACACAGGTGATCAGCGCTGATGTATGCCTTCTCAAAAGCTTGTCAGCTACCCATCAGCATGTGCCATGTCAGTGTTGCATGTCAGCACATTATGGTGTGCATTGTGCAGGTGAACCACAAGGGATGAAGACATTTATGCAGAGCTTCAATTCTTGCTGGCTTTTTACCACCTTCACTTGCCAATTGCCATCACAGCAAACATTGATGTTTTTTGGAGGTGGGGAGCACCAGGGCTTTGCAGCTGAGTTGATGGCATTTTCTGAAACCTTCAGGGCATTTGCCTCTTCTCTTGAGCTACTGAGTGCTAGGGCCCAATCACAGAGCAAAGGCAGCAAAGCTAACAGACTTTTGCAGATGCAAAAGCATGCCGCAATTAGCATGTAGTGTATTGCCTCGTTTTTGAATTGCAACCTCAATATTTCCAGACTGTTTAGCACTGTTTCTTCAGTACTGAATATTGCCATTATGGCTGGCACTACTGTATATCCATATCTGTATGACACATACAGCTGCCTGATGACCAGTCAACGGTGCAGGCATGCTGATATATATAGCTGTTGTAACGTTGCCTGACGTTGATGAGATCTGCAACCAGGTAGAGCAATGTAACAAGTGTCAATCGATGCACCTGGACTGATGGGGGTATTAGAACTGCAACCTTACAATTCAACAGGATTTCTGTCATGCCATTAAGGCAAACTCCGAAGTAAGTGCCTGTCTGGATCACATCTATAGCAAGACACACTAGTGAGATAGCCAATACCATAATGGTAATACCCAAAATGTTTGCTGAGCGAGAACATGATGGGTACTTAGTTCCATATTTGCGTATGTCGACACAGAACTGTGGCATGCCATCGCTGAAGAGCTACTGTGTTGTTGGAAAGCACATGTACTGTCAGGGCTAGTTCGCTACTTGACCATATTCCTCACAGGCACATCAGGTAGCCTCTGAGCCTCTGTCAAAATCAAATGATTGATTACACATCAAAAACACTCTGCCTCAGTCTACCCATATGATTAACAACACAGCAAGAACACACGTTGCACCTAAACCAAACAGCTGAAAACACACAAGACAGCAACACAGATGATGCTCAAGCTCCTCACAGCTTGCTGCATCGCAATAGCAAGACTGGCGTGATGAATGTCAATAACGTCTGTTTGCTTGACACCAGAATTGCTGATGCGCCGCCTGCCGTGACTTGCTCACAATGCCACCGCATTGATTACATACAAAGTTGGACTCATCGGTGACACCAGCCACAGCTAGATTCATGCCCCGCAGCTCCTGCAGTGCAAGCATAAAAAGTATGCACCTCGCTGTGTACATGAATGCCATGCGGTGCGCTATTGCGAAGCCTTCAGCAGCGTGCAGAGGCAAGATTGCCCTTTGTGAAAAGCATGTGCTTGAGATTTGGAGAAGGGCACAGTGATGGCCTCACCATCAAGAGAGGCTGCTGATCTTGGGAGCGTTGTCCTTGTATCTGTAGCTGCTGCATGTGAGTGTTCAGTGAGTTCTCACATCTGCCACCGTCTTGGGGAGAAAAAGCTGGTGCTTGCTGCAGCACAGAACGTCCTTCTGCCAGAGGACATCACATGCATCTAGAGAAATGAATGGCATACAGGAACTCTCAATGAAGTCATGTTCCATGCCATTGTCCCTCAAGTCAGACATCCGTAAGGCTGAATGGGGTAGACAAGTATTGTATGCCGACATAGAGTCACACAAGACAGCATGACAAGGGCCGCTGAGTCAAAAACACACCTGATTGTCAGCTATTCTGCAGCCAGTCAAGATATCAGCTAGCTGGTCAGCAGCAGACTGCGTTGAGGGCTGCTGTGGCTGCAAGTGCAGGTGCAGCAAGTGAGACCCCACTCTGCAAGCATCAGACTATCACAAAGGGTGCAGAGCTGGCAGTCAACGAAGCATTTGCAATACAGAGAGAACGCGCAAATGAAGAGCAGAGAGCGTGAATCATGCAGGAACAAAGCATGAAACAAGCTAGGCCAGCAGCACTGCATGTGCTAATGGTGTACCTGGCTGCTGCATTTTGAGCAGCTGTCTCCCCACACACAGTCCTCAGTGCTTCAAAAACGACCTGTACTGTATGCACTGTATGCCACCCCAATAGCGCGACTGTATTTTTGACCCAACACAAATGAGGAAATCACATTTTGACATCTGACCTGCAAAGCAGCTGTGGTGTTCCCTTGTGCAATAAAATTGTGTGCCAGGCTCAAACTGGCTTGCACTGGCTCCTGAAAGTCTGCTGTTGCTGGTGCTGCACGGAGATTTGAGCGTGGCTCCCCCATATTGAGCATGTATTGCAGCAACTGCAGATGTAGCCTTGCTTCGGCGTGTAAGTTATGCGAACGTATCCTGTCGATCTCAAGGACCCGGGTAGCTGTGGTATCACGGTCGGCCCGGCGTTGTGGACTCCGGTGCTGCCTCGGCAGGCACTGTTCGCAGTACAAGAGCACTGCCAAGCCTATGGCCGCTGAGGCAAACTTATGCAATAGTGCCTGTAGTCGTTTTAGTTGCCGGCGTCAAGGTATGGCAAGGCAAGGCAAGGAAGGGAGACTGTTCTCTCGATGACTACAGCTCTGGCCCACGTGCAGCATCACATGCGGCATTACAACATGCAGCAATTGTCATCTGCAACTTGTTTCACTTTGTGTTGCGCAGTCAGACGTCAGATTTGGGTGTGACGTGACTGTTCGCCTACCTTGCAGCCGCTGATGCTGCACATCTTTCGACTTTTGGTGAGCCGGCATTCTCGTCATTTACCTTGACTATAAATCTGTTTCAGCGCTTCCCTTCAGCATAACGCTAGGGATTTGCACACCCTGAGCTGCAACACAAGGTGGAGAAACATCGCATGCCCTGGAATTTGATTCCCAGGACCAGCTTTCTTGTGGGCAAACGCCTTGCGTGGGGACCCACACATGCAAGCCGGTTTCACACGAGGCGACAAGCTTACGCCATAGAAAGATTTCGCGCCCAGCCAAAAAGAACCGAAAACCAGATGCGCGGTAGAGTAGACTATTCAAAGGGCAATTTATACGTACGACCCGGACAGGCGTCCGTGGAACAGTCCCCACCACTTTTGGGGCTGCAGCCCTTGGGTACTGGAGCTCGTCGAGATGGCCTCATATACACTCCAAAATCATATCAGCACGGCCGACCAAGTCCTCTGTGCGTAATTATGCACGGTGCTGGAGGCAATGCCAAAGGTGCTTTGTTTGCACCGCTGGAAGACATAGCTGAAAAGGTATTGCTGCCCCTTTGCGGTGTATGCTGTCAATTTCCATCGTGTGGGCCAGTGCAGTGTTGTGTATGATAGACAAAATGTATTGCTGTTGTACTTACCATTGCGGATATGCCAGGCATTGAAGTTGAATGTCCAATGGGCACCCACTCAGCTGCACACCTGTGTCAGCATTAGCCTTTAGAACCCAGTTTGCAGACAGGAATGATTTTAGTTTCACCACAGTCGCAACCCAGCTCTTGGGATGTCATTCGAGGGGGCTATGGGCCAGATGTCCAGGTCATGGACAAGGCTCTGCAAAGTGTGTTTGAGCGATACACTATCAACCCCCAGCAATGCAGCATAGGAGGTTTCTCAGATGGTGCCTCATATGCTCTATCTGTTGGCACCACAAATGGAGAGCTTTTCAGCCACATTGTTGCCTTCTCTCCTGGCTTCATGCGCCCAGGCTACCTGGTCAGTCAGTTCTTCAACATGTGCATTCTCATATGGGGCCACAGCCACCATTGGCTTTTAGTTGTGCATGATACGAGCTGAACATACAGTGAGACAGAGTACATTCTTTGTGCTGTCCCTGTCTCTTTCTCATCTCATTGACAGACCATCAAGTCAACCCTTCTTCACTACTATGGCACAGTCTGGATCTTGGAACAAACAAGATGTCAGCTACAGCACATGCTGACAGATTGTGTTGGTGTGTTGCAGGAAGGCAAACCAAAGATCTACATCTCTCATGGCACAAATGATGAGGTTCTGAGCATTGACTACTGCAGCCGCCGCTTGGTCCCGCGTCTACAGAAGCAAGGCTATGATGTCAGGTATCATGAGTTTGGTGGACCTCACACTGTGCCAAGAAGCATCTGTCAGGAAGGCATACACTGGTTTGTTGGGCAGCCAGTGGAGGCTTGGATGTGCATGCAATCGCCTTCTCTCTGCCACATCGAGACTGCGTCAGGGCCCAGACGCTTTGTTTTCACTACAGTCAGCAATAAGATCTAAACGTGAAAGGAGATGTGATGTGGTCTTGCGCCTGTCACAGCAAGATGTTGCATTGACTATCAGCTAATGACTAGGTACCACTGTTGCTCATCATTCCAGGCATGGTGGTCATGTGATATCACCTATGCTGATACCCTCACTAAAATTGTGACACCAGCCAAGTGTGCTCGTAATCTACCTTTTGCCGTGCTGTGTCGACTAATCAGCACAACATGTTCTGCCGCCACTTGCACTATTCATTGAGCAGCTTTGCTTGACACGAATCTCAACTTGCTCTCTCAAGAGAGCTCTCCGAGCAATATTCAACATCAGGCCATTGCAAGTCCTCATCTCTCAAGCATTTTTGTTCATAGATCGGATCTCAGATACAAGTACCCAGGGATGCACTGATCTGCACAGCCTGGTAACATGCCTGGATCATGAAGATACTCTCAAGCAATTTCCTTGATAGATTGGATCTCAGATACACGTCCCCCAGGATGCACTGATCTGCAGAGCCCGGTGAAATGCCTGGACTCTCAAGCAATTTGGCTGTTGGTGCCAAAGTAGCAGCTTGCACGCAATTGCTGTATGTTGCAACAGATATGACCTTATTTCTCAATGGCACATCAAGATCGCCGCACAATTGCACGCGGACTTGCAGTGGTGAAATCCATGGTATTCCATGCGGGTGCACCTTTCGCAATTTTGCATCGCTACAGATAGGCACATCTTTTTGTATTCACGTGGTACTCGTAAGCACTATTCCATCTGCTGAACTAAGCTAAATGGAGGATTGTCTATGCCTGTGATCCCAGAATGGAAACAGCCAGATTCTTTCCTACTAGTATAATAGTAATTTCTACGTCTACTGAAAGCAAAGTTAACTTTGGCGCCAAATTGCAGGCGTTACATACGCTGCTCCGTGCTTGCTGTACATTCATTTGCACATGCTAGCAGCGGTGCACCAAGCTGCACCTGCATTATGTGGATCGGTATGGCTGAGAGAGACGTTTGTCTGTGGTAAAGTAGAATCGCTACCGCAGCAAGAGATGGCGGAGGGGCCTGGGATCACAAGTGTCTCTGATGAGCGGAGCTCTTTGCCGTTCAAGAAAAACGGCGATGCCCACCCGCCAGCTTGCGCTAATGAGGCACCTGCAATCAGGTGTGATTGTCACCTGAGCGCTCTTTTGCGACACACTTGTGTTTGCATAGCATGACTGTGACACTCTGTTGTTCTCACGTGCAGGGATCAGCTGAAGTTGGGCTTGCAACGTGCTGACAAAGGAGCCGCTTCTAATGCTGAAGATGGGTCTGAAACTTGGGGTGACAGTCCACAACCCACGACTGCTCCTGTGGGGCGCAATTCCAAAGCTGTTGCACCAGTGCTACCCCCGGTGCGTAACCACCACCTCAATGCTCTTTCTGACACTGCCGTTGTTCTTGAGAACTCCAGTTGTCTGCTGTACATTACCTATGTTGCAATGCTGGTTCTGACTTATGCAACACTTGCAGGTTGAGATTGCAAAGAAAGTTTGCAAGGCTCACACCCACACGCCACACATCAAATTTGGTGTACAGAACGCAAGCAAAGGTAAGAATACCAACAGCACTGCTCAGTGCTTGTGCTCAGCTTACATATGTCAATCAAAGCTATGGTGCCTGCAGGTCTTGTGGACAAGGCTGACACTGCTGCACACTCTGCTTCTGGCAACAAGATCAGTAGAGACCGCAACTTGGGGTTTCCTGGCAACAAGCTCTCTCGTACGCTTCCCAATCCCTTTGGAGCAACTGCTGGCAAGAAAAGCACTTCAAAAAGCACTTCAAGACCAGTCACAACACATTCTGGCCGTGCCAAGAAAGGCGCTGCTGCAAGCACGCAAGCTGCGCAACGCCAGCAGGACAGCTCTGGCCCAGAATTTCCTCCTGGCTACAGCCGTGTCATCAGGCTGCATGACACAACTGAATTCCCAGGACTTGGCCTAGCTCATACGTCTTCACTGAGCAAAGCCACTGCCAGTCAGCCACAGCAGCAAGCAGCACTTACAGATCAGCTTCAATCCACTGCAAGCAAAACCCACAGACCTGTCAATGGGCTTCTGCCCTCATCTAGGTCAAGGCAAGCAGCAACAGCAACCAAGACCCATGGCCAGGAAATTCCCAAACCATCTCCAGTTGTCATCAACATTCGGCCTCCGTCTGGGCTTTGTCAGATTACACCCATCACAGCTGCAGCAGCCTCGCAGCTGCCGCCTGACATGAGCCAGACAGCTTCAGTGGCAGGTTGTCCAGCACCACTGCCGTCTGGGCTGCATCCAGCACCCTCATTCTCAGCTGACAGTCTTCAACTACCGGGATTTGGTCAAGCTGTCACAGCAGCCCCTGAAGCACAGCTGTCGCCTGAGCTTTCTCAGGCATCCAGGGACAGCCTGGAGACCCAGACGGCATGCCTTCATGCGTGTGCAGAAGCCAATGCGGTAGCACAGGCACATGTCAGGTCACCTGAGCTGCCCATTGTGCCCATTCAAGCCAAGTCTGCCTTTGCTCAAGCAGCAGCAGCCACAGTCTGGTATGAGCCTCCTGCTTTGTCCACAGCACACGATGTGACTAGTCCGGACCCCACAGTCACGGCTAGCAGCCAGCCAGGGCCCAACACGCCAGCTGTAACTGCCCTTGCAAGCCAACCTGGCCCTCATCATGGGATGAATCCTCAGCAGGGTTGGGGGCATGAGTCAGTTGATCCCACCCTGCAAGCACAGTCAGGCTCAGACAGCAGCAGAGCTGCACATCACGAGGAATCTAGCTGCCAGAGCCGTGAGCCATGGCAGGAAGTGCATGGCAATGCGTGGGCTGTTGATCAGTCAGGCAGCTTCAGCACTGCTGCACAGACAGACCACGCGATGCTCAGTGACATGCCACAGCAGGACTCAAGCAGCTGGGATTACTATGAGATCTACAAACAGCAGCAGCTTCTAGACCAGCTTGACTACGCTGACAGCTGGCAGGACGAAGACAACTGTGAGGATGCTGATGATGATGACATCATCTTTAGTCACCAGCAGCTGCACTTGTATGATGACAGCTGGCAAGATGATGACAGGTACTTACAGCGTCAGCATGACAGCAGCTGTCAGCACAATCAAGGCCAAGCACAAGGCTTTGATACATGTCAGGCGCCATACTCTACCTGCCCACAAAGACAGCAACAGCATGGCAGCGAAGATGATGCTCACGAGCTTGTTCATGACTACTGCCCACGTCCAGTACAAACTGACAGATCTGCTCACTACCAGCTGCAGTTTGACCTTGGCTTCGAAGCAGCACAGCAGCCTGGCAGAGCAGTTTCCAAGACAAAGAGGAAGGGCCTTCGTGGTGGGAGGCTTGCAGCCATGAGTAAAGCTGGCGGCAGCAGGGCTCAGCTATCTGCAACAGACAGACTGACAGACAGACCCATAGACAGACACACATACAGACCCACAGACAGACCAGCCAAATTTGTGGCTCCTAAGCAGCACCCTTCTCACAGCAAGTATCTACAACCAGGTCACAATGTCACTGCTGAAAAGCATGCCATGCACAGTGATCTGAAGCAAATGGGAGCTCAGCGCACACTGCTCGGCGGCCAGCGCCCCATTGCCAGTCAGCAGTTCCGGCAGCAGCATACCCACTATTTCAAGAATGCCCAGCCCAGCGCTGCCTCAACAGCCAGTCATCGCAGCAAGCAATGCTTTCACAGCAGCAGAAACAGCGAACATCAGCAAGGGACAGCTGGAGCTTTCAGTGATCATCACAGATCCTCAGATGATCATCACATGTCCGTATGTGACCGTCACAGATTCCTGGATCAGCATGATCAGCACGCGGGTGCAGGCGCAGTAAGCCGCCCGGGCACATCAATGCCTCAGATTGACCGCCAGTCAGCCTCCTTTGCCAGCAACAGCACAGCACAGGGGAAGGTGCTCACAGTATACAGGCGCAAAGCTTCCTCCAGCATGCATGGGCTGCCTTTCACAGGGGCTGTGCCCAGGCCAGGCATCAAGCAGGACCCAAGCTTGTGCCAGCAGCACATCACTGCAGATGCAGGTAACACACAGCCCTATATTAATGTTCTTGTACTCAGCCAAATTTGATGATGGCCAGAGCTCCTACCAACCTATGACAAGCTTGCAGACATGTGCTTTGTGTGGCATCTGCATGGCGACGCCTGACCGTATTTGCTTTGGCATGTTTACCCAACAGCCAGTAACAGGATGCTGTGACAAAAAAACTGGTATTGTATCTTGCCTGCAGCCAGTGAGAGGAACTTTGCATGGAAGCTTGCAAAGACAATGATGCACTGACTCAGCTGTTGACATGTGTTGGTATGAGGCACAAGCTTCATTTGTGCAATGCTGTATAGACTGGGCGTCAAGGGCCAGAGGAGACCATCAGCAGCAGCAGCAGCAACCACAGCAACCTGTGAACCCCTTGACATTCTTAATTCAAATGCATCCTGGTATCATTGGACCTGTTAGTAGCACTGCACAGCAGCCACTGCACAGCTACACAGACAGACATGCTTGGGGCCAACCAGACCCCTCAGGCATGCCTCTACTGAATTTCCACAACCAGCAGCAGATGAGCAACAGCACCCCCTCAGCAGCCGCTGCCAGTCTAGAACCAGGTGGATGCTATGAGGCAGAGTATGGTGACCTGGAAGACGCTGCCACCGGGGCTCCTGTGTGCAACCATGTGACAGAAAGCCCTGCCCCAACAGGACCCTCCATGCCCACTGCAACAGCAGACTTGACGCTGCCAGCAGCGGGTAGCAGTCTTCCCAGATTTGTTCCTGCCATGCCGGCAAGGATTCACACAGCAGCTGCCAAGCCAAGGGACACTCAGGGGAGGGTGTGCATTGTCTGCTGGGGCAAGAGACCTACATGGGTCTGCGTGCCCTGTGGGCACCTTGTCATGTGTGGAGGCTGCAGCGTAGCTGTCAAAGAAAGGACTGGCATGTGTCCAGTGTGTCAGCAAGACATTCGATCACTCAACGAAGTTTTCTTCATTTGAGCACTAAGCTTGTGATGCGCTAGCATAGATGGAATATTGTAGTTGCTTGTCATTCTTGCTTGATAGAAACCTAGGGTTGCTGGTGATGCGTGCATGTGGTATCATTTGAGTGGGTTGTATGGCATTGCCTGGGAGATGCTACACCATGTCTGACTTACAGCCTGTCAACAACGAACAAGGCCTGTTTTGTGTGATTGTCCAAGCTGAGATTGAATTTGATTGGCAATGTTGTTTGCTGGCTGGAACGCAAAGTGACAAAGGTTGGCACCAACTCGCCGCCGAACCACTTTCGTGCCACAGTGCTGTCACATTCAGCAAAGTACGACCTGTCAATACAAGCTTAGTCCGATGTGGCCCCCATGAAATGAAAGCTGACCCATGTATAACCTGCTGCTGCATGCCAAACACTCTCGTCATATCGCGAGGCGCTTGTGCACTACATGTGACCGCTGTGATCTTAATGTTACAAGAATGACACCTGTCACAAACCACTTCCAGTCAAAACCACAAGTACAACAATAGCAAAGGAAGTGCTTCAGACTGTGTGGCACTGATATCTGGATGCTGCAAAAGAAATTGCTGTACAAGCAATAGACAGCGCATTGTGCTTATACATGCACATGGGGACAAATACTACCCACACAATTCACAGCAGTGACATGCATTTGAAGAAAAGAGTCCTAAACAAGCTGAAGCCCTAAACAACCACAGGACAAGACACGAAGTTTCGCAGCAGGAGGTTATGCCTAAGAAGGTTATGCCTAAGACGTGCATCACACACATGTCAGAGACGCATACTGAAATCAAACTCAGCAGAATCAGTTGGTCCTGGAAATAATGTAGTCAGCCAGGCCAATCAGAGGAGCCGCTTTCACGTCATCATACATTGCAAGGGCATCCTTTGCATCCTTGATAAGCTCCTTTGCAACTTCTTTGGAGCGTTCCAGACCAAGCAAGGCCGGGTATGTTGTCTTGTCGCTTGTCAGATCTTTGCCTGCAGTCTTGCCTAGTTGCTCTGTGGTCTGCGTGATGTCCAAAATGTCATCCACAACCTACGAAGCAGAATCACGCTGTTACACCCTTTGCATGCAGTGACAGAGTATGTGACAGCAGGGAAGCCCGCACAAAGACAGCACGCTGCAGGCAGAAATCATTGATCTAATCTGGATCAAAAAGCGGTCACAGAAGCACAGCAGGCGATTCACAAACTGATCGCTGACACATGCATCGCAAGCAGTGCAAAAGAGGCCAACCTGGAATGCAGGCCAACACAAGTGGAATATTTCCGTAGGCGCTGCACTTCCATATCAGATGCACCACCCAGAATGGCTCCAGACACAACAGACGCCGTCAGCAGGGCTGCTGTCTTGTGTTCATGGATGTACTGTAGGGTATCCAAGCCCACTGTACCATTGCCTCCTTCACTCTTGATGTCCACCACTTGGCCTGCCACTAAACCCTCAGCTCCTACGGCCTTCCCGACCTCCACTATGACCTGCACCCCAGCCAGGAATCAGCATCATGCACAAACCCAAATGCATGGGCTGTCAAGACCGAGCACTGGCAAGTGACAGTCTGGTAGCAGGCCGAAAAGGAACGGTGACGAATCAACGTGACTCAATTGCTGGGCTGCATTGGGTGCAGGTGAAGGCTCTCCAGTAGATTTCAGGGTTGTAAGAAGATAGCAGTCACTGAGTGTGAATGATGCATTGAGAGTGACCTGTAATGAGCAGAACATGGTTTGATGTTGTCACACCGATGACAACACTGCAGCAGGCATGCATGCAAACGTCAAGCCAAAGTAACCAGGAGCTCAATGTGCAACAATCAGCTCAGACATGGTCATATGTGCACCGTACCCTAAGTATACGCTCTGCAGCCACATTCCTGGTTTCCCTTGCTATGTACTCAAAGGATAATGACAGCAACGCATCCCCAGCCAGGATAGCAATGTCCTCACCATAAGCCTGCATGAGCAATGTGAATGCCTATATGACCACATCACCTTGGGAGGAGCTACAGTAGCACTGCACCAGATTACTGCAGTGACTGCTGCATAAAGGCTCACCAGGATGGCACCAGCTGCAGCCTGGTGATGTGTAAATGAAGCTTGTACTGCTGTCGTTCTGATCTAGCACATGTGGATGCATGGCTTGCATGCTGATACAAAAGCATCCAGCTTTAGGCAAAGCAAGTCTGAGTGCATTTGTGGGCAAAACTTGCTAGTCTGAGCAGCTGAATTGTCTGACAAGAATGCTATGCGGCAGCCTGACCTTGTGGTTTGTAGGTTTTCCTCGCCTAAAGTCATCATTGTCCATAGACGGCAGGTCATCATGTATGAGCGACATTGTGTGAATCATTTCCATGGCACAAGCTGAGGGCATTGCTTGCTCAATGGTGCCACCAACGAGCTCACAAGCTGCTAAACATAGGGCAGGCCGTATTCGCTTCCCGCCAGCAAGGAGAGAGTACCTACAAAACATGTTGATATGGCGTTTTAGTCGCTGCCCCTCATTCCTCACAACAAGAAATGCAAGCATGCTTTATTGCCGATGATACATTGATGCTCCTGTGCTCCTTGTGATGTCAATGACTGGCTTGAGGAACCACACAAGGTGCATGCAAAACGCCAAACATTGCAGGACGAGGAGACAATGCTTGCAAAGCTTGCAGGTCCTGTGCATCCTCACCGCATGGACTCGACGACGTCCTCAGGGTATTGCAAGGGAACAGAAGCATCAAGGGCCTCGTTGACAAGCTCAGCTCTGTCGGCCATGTATTGCCTGAAGTTGAATCTATCTGCACGAGAGTGCACATCAGGGCGTGAAAGCACCTCAGCTGTTGCTTGGACCTGCATGACAAGCATGGGCAAGCCTGGACACGTTGTGTACCTGGTAAGCTGCAGTCATGACAAGCGACAGGTGGTACAGCAAATAATGCACGCATGCACAAAAGACTCTGCAGCATGGTCAGGCTGTGAATGACAACCAAATGCTGCACTGCATACCAACAATGTAGGTACCTGGATTTGCTGACGCACACTTTTGCGTATACACTTTTTGGAGGGCAATAGAGTGGCTCCACAGCGGAAAGGGCAGGGTTGTCTGCAAAGCATGCACACTTGATTATATGGTATGTGGAAGTTTCAAGGCAGATTGAATATCACACAGCACTCCGAACCGCAACGCCTTGTTGCCGGTGAGCAGTACCTGTGTATCGTCACAAGCCCTGCCTGGCTGGCCTGCAACTGCATAGTAGTGCGCTCGGACAATACAAGTATCTTTACTTCTCAACCAACTGCACGCTCTCGGTGTGACAGGGTTTGCGCGGTCTGCGACTGTACTGCTCGGCAGTTGAGACTGTACGGCCGCAAGCCCGCAGACAGCTTGGGAAGCGAGCACGACACACAAGCCAATGTTTGAAAACGAAACCGAGTCTCGGCCCCGAATTAAGCTGGATCCGTTGAGCTTCCTGGGCAGCAGCAGCATGCACACTCTGGACCCTGGCTTGCTATCCACAAAGATCCACACCTGTGAATCACCGGGATTCTAGCTTCAGGTGCCAAGTTTCGTTCTGCAGGTGGCCCCATGTGTCCAGGGCCTTCGTTGTTGCAACATACGCTGCATGATCCGCCTGATATCTCCAAAAATAGCACAGCCTCAAAGATTACCCGTCAAAGCCTCAGCGGCAAAACAGCACCTATCTCGACTTGCTTGATTTTTTGTCGTGAGTTGCGGCCACATATTGAACAAGGGGATCTGTAAAGTACTATCACGGTAAGCCACTCCAGAGGAGTTTCTTGCATTCGAAGCGGCTGATATGTTGTTGAGTCAAAGGTGGTTGTTGTCGTCTGCATGCGCATGCCATCGTCGATGATCACGACCGCTGCAGTGCAGTATCTGCTGCTTCTCATAATGCGCATTACTTAAGGCGTGCGTGATACTCTTATCAAGTCCACCGGAGGCCTGTTAAGATCTCGTGGGGCAAGGCTGGCAAGGGTCACCAACATCAGAATGTCTGCCACATACTCCATATGGATAGAGCCAAAAGGTGAGTCAACCAACCCTTTACCTAGCAATCACACAAATGTATGCACAATTTTCCGTCAAGCTGTTTCTGCTGCAACCCATTAAAATATCTTTGATCCACGACTGGACATCGCAGGACCCTTAGCTGCTCAACTGCAAAACGAGATTGACTACCTTGCTGATGCATACGGTGGGCCCACCTTCCCTCCTCACGTAACTCTAGTGGGAGGTGTCAATGGCACTGAACAGCAAATTGTAGAATGTGCTAAAGGGCTTGCAGATAGTTTACAGGTATTCAGACCCAGTGCCTTCACATTTGTCTGCTAACGATCCCATATGCAATGCTGCAATTGGCTTGAATATATGAGCACTCAATAATAATATCTACAGACAGGCAATTCACATTTGCATTGTGATGTGCGTTGCAATCAGCTTTCCAGTGACAATCTTCTTTGGAAGGTTTGATGCAACTCCCTTTGTGAATGTCTTTTAAGCCAGAGAGATCCAGCCTCAATTGAGTAACTACACAACTTTATCAAGTTTTGCCAGGCCTAGCATCACCATGAAGGCCATGAGGCGCACTGGTTGCGTGCGTGTGTGGACAAACGTCATCTCATTGTGCCCCAGCTTCTTGCAGCCTTACAGGATTAAGTTCGACCATCCCGCTTATGGTGGCATTTACCACCAATGTGTCTACATGCTGTGTCACCAAGATGATGTCACCATGAGGGCAGGGCAGCTGAGCAAGGAGGCCTTCACCCAGGGCCAGACGTCCTCCTACATGCCCCATCTGTCCCTGCTGTATTCTGACATTGATGAACATGTCAGGTCAGTTTCCTGCTGGGACGGGTGTGAGCTCATGCATAAAGCACACGCTGCGACCGCCAGCACAGACACTTGACTTGAAATAAAAGCTTGCATGTACTTTGCATGAATTCAGTTGAGGCCAGCTGTAGTCTGGAAAGCATTGTCACATTCAGGATGTGGACAGTCATGTGTGTATTGCCCTCAATGCCAATTGTCCTGTTGAGGTGCGGGCAAGATGTTGCCTCTTGACCCGCCATCAAAGTGACTACATTTGGGCTTATCTTTCTCTCTGCCAGCCAGCTCTGCTAGTGGGCGATGCATGATTTCTTGTTTTGCAGGAAGCAAGCTGTGGAGGTAGTGAAGAGGCGGCTTGATGAACACAGTGTAGAAAAGCTGCAAGACAATGGCTTTAATGTGGACAGCATCCATGTATACATCACAAATCCTGATGATAAGCTTTGCAAGACTTGGAAGAGAATCAAAGAGCTGCCAATCTCCAAATGAAACAGCGATACACCAGGCGCAGGCGCATGCTTCTTACTGTTGCAGCCATGCACCTGCTGCAGTTGGTCCCTGTACAATGGCACACCAGCCGAAACTGTTCCAGCGTACTAACTCCTGATCACAAAGCATAACCTGGATACCTGCCTGTGCCAACTGGCATAATCCTTCAAGCAAGTGGGCAGCATGCTATGATACAAAGTGATATTTCAGCTTGTTGCAAAGTGTGATGTGATCACATGCTGAGTAATCCACCTCTCGTAACTTGTATGTTGTAAGCATCTGTGTACATGTCTCTTGAGGCGTGCAATGACACTGGCACTACTGCATGGCACAATCCTACCATTACGGGCCAACATCAAACCCTTGGATATCTTTCAACGTCATGATCAGCAACTCACAGGCAGTGCCGCTACACCTCACCGTTCGACACTCCGTCTATCATGTTTCTCAGCTTAGTTTGAGGTGTGATTGCATTATCAACATTGTTCTGTATTGATTATGCTACACTTTGGGCTGCGCACTATGCCGGCTGCACCTGTTGTCTTCCCTGTTCCAGGACAGCTTTGGTGCAGGCTATCATTCATTGGAGTACATGGCCAGAAGACCTCTCAATTCATTGCGCTTCCTTTCTGTTTCTGCTAGGTCCTCTTGCACCCGCAGCCGCTCTGCTTCTCGCTTGTAGCGTGCTGCAGCATCAAGACATGCAACGGGTTTTTGAAACTTGCTGGCGTCCTGTTGTGTGCTGAAAGCGCATGGAATAGTGACACACACAGAGACACACACTGCTGCATTGAAAAAATTGTGGACGGGTAAAAGCCAAAAGACACAGAGCTTGAGCCAAGTTAGAAAGCGCTGCGAGTATGGACTCATCTGCACTGCAAATACCGGCAAACATCAAAACAACGAATGCTCACACAAAGTTGAAGCAAACCCTGCTTGACTCCCAAACAAACCGCTCAAAGACATGTCATTCACCTTTCCGGATCCTGCCAAAACACAGTATGCCGCCAATGATGTAGAAGGCAGAGCACACCAGCAGGGACACGCCTGCAACTGTTCTGTACAGCTGCAGAGACTTGTCAAAGTCTGTGGTCCCTTCCTTGACACCGTGCTGGAGTGTCAGCTCCAGAGTCAACAGCGCCTCAAATGCTTGCAGGAGACCTCTTCCTAGAAAGCTGTCCAATACCTGCAATGAACATAAGCAGCCTGTGTCAACAAATGCTGCTGGCAGATGCGCTTTGCCTCTGAGAGAGATTGAAGCATAGATCGCAAACTGCCAGAGTCTGCAAGCAAGGTTACAGTGAGCATGAAGTTTCACCTTGAAGGTAACCAAGAAGCGCTCCCACTCCAACTCAGCACACACTGCAAGCACAGGCAAATTGAAAGGCACCAATTTCAGCATTTGACTGATCACTGTGAAGGACACTGGTGCAGCAGCGATGGTATGCATTTGAATACCAAGGATCATGGCAAAGCCAACACCATACAGGCGCAAGACTTGCTGAGTGAGAGCTTGTATGCCCTGCAGTAGGAGCGTCTAGTTTGTCTCAGACCAGTGCTGTGTTAAGCTGAAGCGGCCATTGGACTCTCGACTGTCCAAAAGCATGCTAGCAACAGCTACAACATGAATCTTGCCTGCACACTTCCCTCTCCAACCATTAGGGCCATGCCATGCGCAACGGCACACAGTAGACAACATATTGCAGTCAGGAAGTTGATCAAGCGGCAAAACCCCAGCAGACAGTTGGATCTTGGCTTTGGGACAGGTATGGACACCTTGTCAGCAGCGCTCGACAGTAATCCTTTGTCCCCCTTCTCAAGATCACCCATTTTCGAGTCTTTCCCTCCTTCAAGGAGGGCGCATCAAATGCTTGATGTTATGGCAAGATATACTGGCAACTCTACATGAATGTCGGACTGTGACCAAACATAGCAAATCAACAGGCCTTCGCAGGGTGTCACAACGGGGGTTTCAGCACTCGCACGACGAGATAGCCCTGAGACCGACGCAAACTCAGATTAGGCCATGATGAACATGTGGTCGTGTGAACGACGCACTTCCGTGAACAGCTGAAGCAATGTAAGCAGAACAGCAGTCGCCGCAAGGGGATGTAAGTGCAGACGAGGTTCAGGCGCTGACAGGTGAGTCAACGTGACCACCGTGAGTCATGTGATTGACACTAAATGCGGTGCAGCAGCAGAAGCTTTACATCGGGACTTTCTAAGACGTCTGTTAGGTGTCAGGAAGTCTACAGCAAACCACATGGTCTTAGCTGAGTTGGGTCGCTTCCCATTGCAAGTT
>JAABUP010006070.1_pt1 | contig 17646 bp, 18 predicted proteins | sample 5559201 | NCBI WGS metagenome assembly JAABUP01 (sample SAMN10711887, study PRJNA513373) | rock metagenome | isolation source: Antarctica rocks | place: Antarctica
TCAGGGGAGCCCACCGGGTTTCGCCACCTCCTCGGCCTGGTCCGCGAGGCGATCCCCCCACTGCACCCGGCCGGGCGGCCGTTCGTGGCGGTCCCCGCGGTGCTGGCGGTGCTCGGGCACCGCAGGACCGTGCTGCGGCGCACCGCCACCGTGGCCGCGCTGGCCGGTGCGGCATTCTTCCGCGCGCCCACCCGCGTGCCACCTAGTCGACGGGGGATCGTGTTATCTCCCGCCGACGGTCTCGTCGCGTTGGCCGACACCGCGGTGCCACCCGCCGAGCTCGGGCTGGGCACCGGCCCCCTACCTCGGGTCAGCGTGTTCCTCTCGATACTCGACGTGCACGTGCAGCGCAGCCCGGTGAGCGCCACGGTGACGCAAGTGGTCCACACCCCGGGCCGGTTCACCTCCGCCGACCTCCCCTCGGCGAGTACCGACAACGAACGAACCTGCGTGCACCTGCGCACCGCCGACGGCCACGACGTGCTGGTGGTGCAGATCGCCGGGCTGATCGCCCGTCGCATCGTGTGCGATCTGCACCCGAGTGACCAGGTGCGCATGGGCGCCACCTACGGCCTGATCCGCTTCGGTTCCCGGGTGGACACCTACCTCCCGGTGGGCAGCCGGGTGCTGGTCGACATCGGCCAGCGCATGGTCGGCGGGGAAACCGTGCTGGCCGAGTTGCCGTGAGCCCGCAGCGCGAGCCGCCGGGCAGCGAGCGCACCCGGGGGACCAGCATGCTGCCGAGCGCGGTCACCGTGCTCGCGATGTGCCTGGGGCTCTCGGCGGTGAAGTTCGCCCTGGACGGGGCGCTGGGCTTCGCCTACTTCTCCGTCGCCGCCGCGGCCGTGCTCGACGCCCTGGACGGGCGGATCGCCAGGTTGCTGGACGTCTCCAGCCGCATCGGCGCCGAGCTGGACTCCCTGGCCGACGCCATCTCCTTCGGGGTAGCCCCGGCCCTGGTGCTGTTCGTGACCATGCTGAACGGCAGCCGCGGCGGCTGGGTGGTGTCCCTGGTGTTCGTGGTGTGCACCGTGCTGCGCCTGGCGCGGTACAACACCCTGCTCGACGACGACACCGGGCCACCGTTCGCCAAGGAGTTCTTCACCGGGGTGCCCAGCCCGTCGGGGGCCATGGTGGTGTTGCTGCCGGTGGCGGTATCGCTGCAGTGGGGGCCTGGCTGGTGGTCCTCGCCGCCGGTGGTCGCACTGTGGGTGCTGGGCGTCGCGGGCTTGATGGTCAGCCGCCTGCCTACCCTGGCGATCAGCAGCGTCGGGGTGCCCCCACGGTATGCAGCGCCGTACCTGGTGCTGGTCGGGGCCATCATCGCCGGGCTCACGGTGTTCCCGTACGCGATGGTCGTCGGGTCGACCGTGGTGTACCTCGCCCATCTACCGCTGGCCGCTCGGCGGTGGCGCTGGCTGGCCGCGCACCCGGGCGCCTGGCACGCCCCGGCTGCGCAACGTGACAGGGTGCGAGGCCGCTCGCAACGCCGGCTCCGGCTGCGAACCCCGGGCTCGCGCGGCCGTCTTGCTGGACGCCGGCGCCACTGATCCGCCGCTGAGCTGGTGGTGGGGCCGGCGAGCGCCGCACCCCATAGGCTGGGGCAGCGCCTGGCGTTGCGCGTGCCGCGACCGGTCGACGACCCCAACGGAGTGCCCTTGCTCTACGTGCTGCTCGCCCACGCCGTCGCGGCACTGGGGGCGCCGGTGGTGGTGCGACTGCTGGGCCGCAACGGGTTCCTGTTGCTGGCCGGCGTCCCGTTAGGCGCATTGGTGTTCGTGGCGCGCAACGCCACCACAGCACTGCGGGTGGACCTGGCGTGGATTCCCGGGATCCACCTGGACGTGGTGCTGCGGTTGGACCCGCTCTCGGCCACCCTGGCCACCCTCGTCACCGGGGTGGGCGCGCTGGTGCTGGTCTTTTGCTCCCGGTACTTCGCCTCCGACGAGCCGCAGCTCGGGCTGTTCGCGGCGCTGATGGTGGCCTTCGCCGGGGCCATGCTCGGCCTGGTCCTCAGCGACAACATGTTGCTGCTGTACGTGTTCTGGGAAGTGACGACCGTCCTGTCCTTTCTGTTAGTCGGTCATTACGGCACCCAGGCCGCCAGCCGGCGCGCCGCCACCCAGGCGCTGCTGGTCACCACCACCGGGGGCCTGGCGATGTTGGTCGGCATCGTCATCCTCGGTCAGCGGACCGGCAGCTACCTGCTCTCCGACGTCATCGCCGCGGCACCGCGGGGGTGGTTGACCGGGGTCGCGGTCGCGCTGGTGCTCATCGGCGCACTGAGCAAGTCCGCGATCATCCCGATGCACTTCTGGCTTCCGGGGGCGATGGCCGCGCCCACCCCGGTCAGCGCCTACCTTCATGCCGCGGCGATGGTGAAGGCCGGGGTGTTCCTCATCGCGCGTCTCTCGCCCGGCTTCGCCGACTCCGGTCCCTGGCGCGCGAGTGTGGTGACCCTGGGACTGGTGTCGATGCTGGTGGCCGGCTGGCGGGCGCTGCGGGAGAACGACCTCAAGCTGGTGCTGGCCTTCGGCACGGTGAGCCAACTGGGCTTCCTGATGGTGTTGGTGGGTGCGGGCACCCGGGACATGGCGCTGGCCGGGCTGACGATGCTGGTAGCGCATGCGTTGTTCAAGTCCAGCCTGTTCCTGGTGGTAGGTGCGATCGACCACACCACGGGCACCAGGGACCTGCGCGAGCTCAGCGGACTAGCCAGGCGGGCGCCACTGTTGGCAGCAGCGGCGGCGGCCGCGGCCGCGAGCATGGCCGGCCTGCCCCCATTCATCGGGTTCGTCGGCAAGGAGACCGCCCTGGACGCGCTGCTGCGCGGCGGACTGCCCGACGGGTCTGCGGCGGTGCTGACCCTGCTCGGGGTGGTGGCTGGTTCCGCGCTGACCGTGGCCTACAGCCTGCGGGTGCTGTGGGGGGCGTTCGGTGGACGAGCACCCAGCCCGGCCGTCACCGCGATGCACCGACCCGAGACGCTGCTGCTCACGCCGCCGGTGCTGCTGGCCGCAGGGGGGCTCGGCGCCGGGCTGGGCGCCGGTGCGTTGGACCGCGCGATGGCCCCGTACCCGAACACCCTGCCCGGGGCTCGCGACTACCACCTGGCCTTGTGGCACGGGCTGAACCCGGCGCTGGGCCTGTCCGCGGTGGCAATCCTCGGGGGGCTGGCGCTGTTCGGGCTGCGGGCCGCGGTGCTGCGGCTGCAGTTCGCCAGCCCGGCGCTGGGCAACGCCGACCGGGTGTACGACGCGACGCTGCGGGTGGCCGACGCGGTGTCGCTGCGGCTGACCGGCAGCACGCAGCGCGGTTCACTGCCGCTGAACCTCACCACCATCCTGCTCACCCTCACCGTGCTGCCCGCGGTGTTCCTGGCCATGGGCACCCGCATCGGGCCGAGCCTGCGGTCCTTCGATTCCCCGCTGCAGGCGCTGGTAGCGGTACTGGCGGTGGTGGCCGCGCTGGCAGCCACCCAGATGCGCAACCGGTTGGCGGCCGTACTGGCGGTCAGCGTCACCGGCTACGCCTGCAGCGTGATCTTCGCCCTGCACGGTGCACCAGACCTAGCGCTGACCCAGGTGCTGGTAGAGACCCTGACGCTGGTGGTGTTCGTGCTGATGCTGCGCAAGCTGCCCCCGGAGATGCAGGACACCAACTCCGTCGGCCACCGTGGGCTGCGGGCGGTGCTCGCGGCTGGGGTGGGTACGGCGATCACGGTGCTCGGGGCCTACGCCGTCAACGCCCGCACCGCGGTTCCCGACGCGCTCGCGCTGCCGGACGCGGCGTACCTGCGCGGCAACGGGTCCAACGTGGTGAACGTGCTGTTGGTCGACATCCGCGCGTGGGACACCCTCGGCGAGATCTCGGTGCTGGTGGTGGCCGCGACGGGGGTGGCCAGCCTGGTGTTCCGGCACCGCCGGACCGGAGTGGCACCCAGGGTGGCCGACGCCTACCGGGACGGGCTCGCCGACGCCCCTGACCCCGAAGGCGGCGGGGAGGGTGGGGGCGCGGACGGTGGCGGGGAATCCGGCGGGGGGGCGATCACGACCTGGTTGCGCGGGGGCAGCCTGGTCGGGCCCGAGCACCGCTCACTGGTGTTGGAAGTGTCGGCCCGGTTGGTGTTCCCCACCATCATGGTGTTGTCGGTGTACTTCCTCTTCGCCGGGCACAACGCCCCCGGTGGCGGCTTCGCCGGGGGCCTGGTGGCCGGGTTGGCGCTGGTGGTGCGCTACCTGGCGGGTGGGCGCTACGAACTCGGGGAGGCGGCCCCGGTGGACGCTGGGCTGCTGCTGGGCCTGGGGTTGCTCTTCGCCGGGGGCACCGCCGTGGCGTCGCTGCTGATGGGGGCGCCGGTGCTGTCCTCGGCGGTGGTGCAGGTGAGCCTGCCGCTGCTGGGGCAGGTCAAGCTGGTGACGGCCCTGTTCTTCGACATCGGGGTGTACCTGGTGGTGGTGGGGCTGGTGCTGGACGTGCTGCGCAGCCTCGGCGCCGGGTTGGACCGGGAGGCGGAGAACGAGGGGCCGTTGGGCGCGGAGGAATTCAGCCCCGCGGTCCGGGAGGTCAGCCGCAGATGAGCGAGCGCAGCGACGTGGGGGGCGGGCAGATGAGCGAGCGCAGCGACGTGGGGGGCGGGCAGTGAGCGCGAACCTAGGTTTGCTGGTGGTGGTGGGGCTGCTGTTCGCCTGCGGGGTGTACCTGCTCATCGAGCGCAGCGTCACCCGGGTGCTGCTGGGCATCCTGCTGATGGGCAACGGCGCGAACCTGCTGGTACTCACCGCGGGGGGCCGGGACGGCGACCCCGCCCTGGTGGGCCGCTTCCCGCAGGACCGAATGGCCGACCCGCTCGCTCAGGGGATGGTGCTCACCGCCATCGTCATCACCATGGGCATGGCCGCGTTCGTGCTGGCCCTGACCTACCGGTCGTACTCGCTGAGCGCGCGCGATGCCCTGGAGGACGACCCCGAAGCGACCAAGGTGGCCCGGCGCAGCGAGGCCGACGCACCCGACCGCGACCGGAACCCGTCGTGATCGCGACCCTGGCCCCGCTACCCGTGCTCCTGCCGTTGCTCGGGGCGGCCGCGACGCTGGTACTGGGCCGAGCCCCCCGGATCCAGCGCCTGGCCAGCGTCACGGTGCTCGCGGCGGTGGTGGCGGTCTCGCTGACCCTGCTGGTGCTCACCGACCGCCAGGGGACGACGGCCGTCCAGGTGGGCGGGTGGGTCGCGCCGATCGGCATCACCATCGTCGTCGACCGGCTCTCGGCGTTAATGCTGGTGGTCGCGTCCACGGTGCTGCTGGCGGTGCTGGTGTACGCGATCGGGCAGGGCATCCGCGACGGTGACGAGCGCCAGCCGGTGTCCATCTTCCAACCGACCTACCTGGTGCTGGCCGCGGGCGTGGCGCAGGCGTTCCTGGCCGGCGACCTGTTCAACCTGTACGTGGGTTTCGAGGTGCTGCTGGCCGCCAGCTACGTGCTGCTCACCGTCGGGGGCAGCGAGGACCGGATCCGCGCCGGGGTGTCCTACGTGGTGGTCAACCTGACGTCGTCGCTGGTGTTCCTGGTGGGCGTCGCCTTCTGCTACGCCGCCACTGGCACCCTGAACATGGCGGAGATGGCGCTGCGCCTGGATGCGGTGCCAGTGGGGACCCGCACTGCGCTGTCGGTGGTGCTGCTGGTGGCGTTCTCCCTGAAAGCCGCGGTGTTCCCGCTGTCGGCCTGGTTGCCCGATTCCTACCCCACCGCCCCGGCACCGGTCACCGCAGTGTTCGCCGGGCTGCTGACCAAGGTGGGGGTGTACGCAATCATCCGCACCCAGACGCTGCTGTTCCCCGGGGGCGCGCTGGACGGGGTGCTGCTGGTGGCCGGGCTGCTGACCATGCTGGTGGGGATCCTGGGTGCGATCGCGCAGAACGACATCAAGAGGTTGCTGTCGTTCACCCTGGTCAGCCACATCGGGTACATGGTGTTCGGCATCGCGCTGTCCTCTCGGGCCGGACTGTCGGGGGCGATCTACTACGTGCTGCACCACATCGTCGTGCAAACCACCCTGTTCCTGGTGGTGGGCATCATCGAACGCCAAGGTGGCTCGGCGTCGCTGCGTCGTCTGGGCGGCCTGGCCTCGGTGAGCCCGCTGCTGGCGGTGCTGTTCCTGGTGCCCGCGCTGAACCTGGGTGGCATCCCACCGTTCTCCGGGTTCATCGGCAAGACTGCGCTGATCCAGGCTGGTGTGGCCGACGGCGGGGTGCTCGCCTGGGCGGCGGTGGCCGCCACCGTGATCACCAGTCTGCTGACCCTGTATGTGATGGCCCGGGTGTGGACCAAGGCGTTCTGGCGTGCCCGCGACGACGCGCCGGAGGGCCACCTCGCCGACTCCGGCCCGGTGGCGCAGGTGCCCGAGGCGGCGAACACCGCGGTGGCGCAGCGCAGCCTGGTGGGGCCGATCCCGGTGGGCATGCTGGTGCCCACGGTGGGCATGGTGATGGTGAGCCTGGCCCTGTCGGTGCTGGCTGGGCCGCTGGTGGGGGTCACCGACCGAGCCGCGGGCACCCTGCGCGACCGGGGCGGTTACATCGCCACCGTGCTCGGCGGGGTCACCCGGTGACCCGCACCGGTATCCACGCTGTGAGCGTGCTGGCCTGGCTGACCCTGGTCTGGGTGCTGCTGTGGGGCACGGTGTCGGTGGCGAACGTCGTGGGGGGTGTCGCGGTGGCCGTTGCCGTCCGGGTGCTGCTGCCGCTGCCGGCGGTCCGCACCCGTGGGCGGGTGCACCTGCCGACCATGCTGCGCCTCATGGGGGCGGTGGTCGCCGATCTGGTGGTGTCCAGCCTGCAGGTGGCGTGGCTGGCGATAGCGCCGGGACCGGCGCCGCGCAGCGCCGTGGTGCGCTCGGAGATGCGCGCCCGCTCCGAGTTGGTGCTCGCGCTGGTCATCAACACCGTCAGCCTGGTGCCGGGCAGCCTGGTGTTGGAGGTCGACGTGACCGGGCGGGTGATCTACACCCATGTGCTCGGGGTGCACTCCCGGGCGGACCTTGACCGCTTCCAGCGCAAGGTCGACCAGCTGGAGGACCTGTTCATCGGCGCCTTCGAAGCGCCGGCGGTGGACGGTAAGGAAAGTACATGACGGTAGTGTTCGTGCTGGTCGCGGTGCTGCTGGGGTTGGCCGCCGCGATGACGGTGGCGCGCGTGGTGCGCGGGCCGAACACCCTGGACCGGGTGGTGGCCCTGGACATGCTGGTGGCCGTGCTGATCTGCGGACTCTGCGGTTACGCGGCGTTCACCCTGGACTCCTCACCGGTGCCGGCGGTGGCCGCGCTGACCCTGCTGGGTTTCGTCGGCTCGGTCAGCGTGGCCCGCTTCCGGGTACGCGACGATCAATGACCGCCGTATTGGACGTCCTGGCCGCCGTGCTGTTGCTGGCCGGTGCCCTACTCGCCGTGACCGCCGCCATCGGGCTGTTGCGCTTCCCGGACACGTTGTCGCGGATGCACGCTGCCACCAAGCCGCAGACGCTGGGATTGCTGATGGTGCTCGCTGGCGCGGCAATTCGGTTACGCGGCGACCCTGGCGTGGGCATGCTGGTGCTCGCCGGGTTGTTTCAGCTGCTCACCGCACCGGTGATCGCGCACCGAATCGGCCGATTGGCCCACCGGGAGCAGGGCGTGCGCCAGGACCTGCTCGAGGTCGACGAACTCGCGGAGTCGGGGCCTGCGGACGGTCCGCCGGTGTCCGAGCCGGTGGTGCCCTAGTCTCGGCTAGGACCGAGGAGTCACTGTGACCTGTATCGCACCCGTCCTATTGGAGCGACGATGACCACCGAGTCCGCCCCCCGCGCCCGCCGCAGCACCGCACGTCGCCCCACCTCTGCGACCAGCAAGGGCAAACCACGAAAAGTGCCCACCACGGCGTCGAGCACGCCGCCGTCAGCCGACCAGGGACGCGACTCGAAACGCGACTCCGCTGCTGCGCCCGACCGGGGGATGGGGGCGGACAACGCCGACGTGGCGGCGCCGCTGGACTCGTTGCTGGTGGACGCGGTGTTCGGTCCGCTGCGCCGGTTCAACCCCGGCATGTCCGGGGTGCGGATGGCGGCCCGGTTGGCTACCCGTCCGCGCACCGTGGCCCGCCGCGCCGGGCGCACCGCCGGTGAGCTGGCCAAAGTTGCCATCGGGTTCTCCTCCGTCGCCCCCTCCCCCAAGGACCGGCGTTTCACCGAGCCGGCGTGGACAGACAACCCGTGGCTGCGGCGGGTGTTGCAGTACTACTTGGTCACCGGGCAGTCCACCAAGGACCTGGTGACCGACGCCGGGTTGGGCTGGCGGGACCGGGAGCGGCTGGCCTTCGTGGCGGAGAACCTGGTGGAGGCGTTGAGCCCCAGCAACAACCCGGTGCTCAACCCGGCGGCGCTGAAGGCCGCGCTGGACACCGGCGGTAGGAACTACGCGCGTGGGGCCAGCAACTTCGTCCGGGACATGGCGGTCAAGCCACGGGTACCGTCCATGGTGGACACCACGGCGTTCAACGTCGGTCAGGACCTGGCCGTCACCCCGGGGGCGGTGGTGTTGCGTACCGAGGTGTTCGAGCTGATCCAGTACACCCCGACCACCCAGACGGTGCACAGCGCGCCGATGCTGCTGGTGCCCCCGACCATCAACAAGTACTACGTGGCCGACCTCGCCCCCGGGCGCAGCATGGTCGAACACTTCGTGGCCTCAGGCCAGCAGGTGTTCCTGATGTCCTGGCGTAACCCCAGCCGTAAGCACGCCAGCTGGGGAATGGACACCTACGTGCAGTCGGTGCTCGACGCTATGGCCGCGGTGGAGGACATCGCCGAGACGGACAAGACGGTGTTGTTCGGGTTGTGTGCCGGGGGCATCATCTCCGCGCTCACCCTGGGGCACCTGGTGCACATCGGCGAGGAGCACCGCCTGGCCGGGTTCTCGGTGGGGGTGACGCTGCTGGACCAGGCGCGGGCCGGGTTGCTGTCCTCGGTCACCAGCCCGGACCTCGTCAAGGCCGCGGCCGCGAAGTCCCGGGCCGACGGCTACCTCGACGGCCGTTCCTTGGCCGCGGTGTTCGCCTGGCTGCGCCCAGGTGACCTGGTGTGGAACTACTGGGTGAACAACTACCTGTTGGGCAAGTCGCCCCCGGCCTTCGACGTGCTGTATTGGAACGCCGACACCACCCGGATGGCAGCCGATCTGCACGCCGATTTCCTCGAGCTCAGCTCGGCGAACTCCCTGGCTACCCCGGGTGCGGCCACCGCGTTGGGCAGCCCGGTGGATCTGTCGGCGGTGACGGTGGACTCCTATGTGGTGGCCGGGATCGCCGACCATATCTGCCCGTGGGTCAGCTGCTACCGCACCGTGCACCTGCTCGGCGGCCACAGTCGTTTCGTGTTGTCCACCAGCGGGCATATCGCCGCGCTGGTCAACCCGCCAGGAAACCCCAAGGCCAGCTACCGGGTCAGTGAGCGCACCCCCGCCGACCCGCAGGACTTCCTCACCTCGGTCACCCCCACCCAGGGCAGCTGGTGGACCGACTTCGTGCAGTGGCTCGCCGAGCACTCCGGGGTGGACAAGCCAGCTCCGGCAACGCTGGGCAGCTCCACCCACGAGGTGATCGGGGCGGCCCCGGGCACCTACGTGTTCGCCACGTGAGCGCCGGTACGCCGGTGGCGCCGCTGACCAAGGCGCAGGTGCGCGTCGTGCACGTCGAGGGCCTGGACATCAAGGTGTCCGTCCGCGGCACCGGGCGGCCGTTGCTGCTGATCATGGGGCTAGGCGGCAACCTGGGCATGTGGGCGCCGTTGGAGCGTGAGCTGGTGCCGCGCGGTTTCCAGACCATCACCTTCGACGCGCCGGGCACCGGGGAGTCCACCGGCTGGCGGCTGCCCCGGCGGATGCCCGCCATCGCCAGGGTGGTGCAGCGGGTGCTCACCGCACTAGGACAGGGCCAGGTCGACGTGCTGGGGGTCTCCCTGGGTGGGGCCATCGCCCAGCAGTTGGCCCGGCAGGCCCCGCACCGGGTGCGCAAGCTGGTGCTGGCGGCCACCATGCCCGGCATCGGTGGGATGCCGGCGGCGCCGAGCGTGTTGCTGCAGATGAGCACCCCGCGCCGGTACCGGGACCCGGAGTACTTCCGGCGGGTGGCCGGGGACCTCTACGGCGGGCGCTCCCGTACCGCCGAGGGTTCCCCGGTGCACGGCAGCGCCGCGCGTTTCGCTTCGCCGCCGTCCTGGGCGGGTTACCTGCAGCAGCTCTACGCTATCCAGGGCTGGTCGAGCCTGCCGTGGCTGCACCGGATCCGGCACCGCACCCTGGTGATGGCCGGCGACGACGACCCCATCGTCCCGTTGCTGAACGGGCGCATCCTGGCCTGGCGCATCCCCCGGGCGCACCTGCACATCGTGCACGGTGGCGGGCACCTGTTCCTCCTGGAGGAGCCGGAGAGCTCGGCAGCGACGATCGCGCACTTCCTGAACGGCTAAGCGCGGCCGTGTGAGGTGCGGGATTTGCGGGACACCGAGTCCAACGCCACCGCCAGCAGCAGCACCGCCCCGGTGACCATGAACCGGAACGAGGAGTCCAGGTTCAGCAGGGTCAGTCCGCTGGAAATGGATTGGATGACGACGATCCCCAGCAGTGCCGCGAATGCCGAGCCGCGGCCACCGAACAGGCTGGTGCCCCCGATGACCGCCGCGGCGATCGCGTTGAGGTTCACATCCCCGGCGCCGCTGCTCTGGTTGGCCGCCGCCAACCGGGCCGCCGCGAGCACCCCGCCCAGCGCGGCGAAGGACGAGCACAACACCATCACCGAGACGAACACCGCGTTGACGTTGATGCCGGCGCGGCGGGCGGCCTCGGCGTTGCCGCCCACCGCGAACACCGACCGGCCCCATTTTGTGCGGGTGAGTGCGTAGTTCAGGGCCAACACCAGCGCCAGCAACAGCACGAACATCCAGCCCACCCCGCGGGTCTGGTTGAGGAAGGCCACGATCGCCGTCAACGCCACCAACAGCAGCACGCTCTGCACCACGATGACGCTCATCGGCTTGGCCGAGAGCCCCGCGCGGGTACGTTCGCGGGCCAGCAGGAACCCGGAGGCGAAGAAGGCCGCGGCCGCCAGCACCGCGATGAGGTAGGCGAGTGGGCGGGGCACGAAAGCCAGCTCGGCGAATTTCACCAGCGGGGAGTCGAAAGGCAGGTTGATCGAGCCGTTGACCCCCAGCACATACAACTGCAACCCCAGAAAACCCAGTAGCCCGGCCAAGGTGACCACGAACGTCGGCACCCCGAACCGGGTGAAGATCTGCGCGTAGACGAACCCGATGACCGAGCCGGCCAGCACCGCGGCGAGCACCGCGACAAACACCGGCAGCCCCCTGTTCACGAACAACACTGCCACGATCGCCGAGGACAACCCGCTCACCGAGCCCACCGACAGGTCGATCTGCCCGACCAGCAGCACACACACCACCCCGAGGGCGATGACCCCCACCGGAACGGACTCCATCAGCAGGTTGCTCAGGTTGGCGCTGGACAAGAAGATCGGGTTCAGCGCCTGCAGCACCGCCCAGATCACCAGCAGTCCGGCGATCACCGGCAGCACCCCGAGGTCGCTGGAGCGGGTGCGCTCCATGAACCCGGTCAGCATCCCGCGCATCCCGGAGCGCTGCTGCAGCCGCTCGTCTTGCCGGTCGGTCGCGACGGCGCCGGCCGGGGTGGTCTGGGTGCTCATGCGGGGTCCTCCAGGGTGGTCGTGGAAACCGGGGGTGCCGTCCGCCGGGCCGAGCGCTGGGTCACGGCGTTGTCGGTGGCCCCGGTGATCGCGGCGATGATCTCCTCTGAGGACACCGTGGCGATGTCGAACACCCCGTTGTTGCGACCCAGCCGCAGCACGGCGACCCGGTCGGCGACCGCCCGGACGTCCTCCATGTTATGGCTGATCATGATCACCCCGAGCCCGTTCTCGCGCAGCCGTTCCACCAGGTTCAGCACCTCGGCGGTCTGTGCGACGCCCAACGCGGCAGTCGGCTCGTCCAGGATGATGACCTTGGGTTCGCCCAGCAGGGACCGGGCGATGGCCACCGTCTGGCGCTGCCCGCCGGACAACGACGCCACCGGGATCCGCACGGTGGGGATCTTGGCCGATAGCTGCCGCAGCAGCTCCCAGGACCGGGTTTCCATCTCCACCTCGTTGAGCCGCAGGGCACGCAGCTCCTGGCCGAGGAACAGGTTCTCGACCACGTTGAGGTTCTCGCATAGCGCCAGATCCTGGAACACCGTGGCGATGCCCAACTGGTGCGCGGCCATCGGGTTGGGCACGCTGACCGCGCGCGACTCGAAGGTGATGGTGCCGCTGTCCGCCGGGTGCACCCCGGAGAGCACCTTGACCAGGGTGGACTTGCCTGCCCCGTTGTCGCCCACGATGGCCAGCACCTCGCCAGCGACGAGATCGAGGTCGATGTCGGTCAGTGCGGCCACCGCCCCGAAAGACTTGGTGATCCCCCGCAACTGCAGAACCGGCGTGACGGTGCGGGTGTCGTGCTCGTGTGTCGTCGTTGACATGGTGCTCCAGATGTAGCGGGTAGGAAAGGTGGTCAGGTAGGACGTCCCGGGCCGGGTCGCGGCCCGGGACGCCACCCACGGCTAGGAGATGCCGAGCGCCTTGCACGCACTGGCGTACTCAACGGTGCAGATGTCGGACGCCTTGAGCGGGCCAGCGGGCGCGACCAGGACCTGCTTGAGGTTGTCCTTGGTCACCACCTGCGGGGTGAACAGCTTGGACGGGGTGTTGAACAGGGTGGTCTCCCCGGCCGGCTTCTGGCCCTGAGCGAACTGGTAGGCGATCTCCGCGGCGGCCTCGGCCACCGTCTTGATCGGCTTGGAGATGGTGTTGTACTGGTCACCGGCGACGATGCGCTGCGCGGCTGCTAGTTCGGCGTCGTTGCCGCTGACCGGGGGCACCGGGGTGATGCCGGCGGCCTTGAACGCCGCGATCGCGCCGCCACCGGTGCCGTCGTTGGCTGCCACCACGCCGGCGATCTGGTTGCGATATTGGGTGATTTGGCTGCTCGCCCAGTCTTGGGCCTTGGCCGGCTCCCAGCCGGGTGTGTCGTACTCGACGAGCAGCTTCAGGCCGCTGGAGTCCACCACGCTGTGCACGCCCTTCTTGATGAGCCCGGCAGCGGCGTCGGTGGGTGAGCCGTTGATCTGCAGCAGACCACCAGGGGGATTGCTGGCCTTCACCTTGTCCACCAACGACTGCGCGATCAGCGCACCGATCTTTTCGTTGTCGAAGGAGACGTAGTAGTCGGCCTGCGCCTGCGGGATCGGCCGGTCGTAGGAAATGATCGGCACGTTCTGCGCCTGAGCGGTCTTGACGATGGTGGCGGCCGCGGCGGAGTCCACCGGGTCGATCACGATGGCCTTAACCCCTTGGGCCAGCACCGACTACAATGGGGAATCTTATTCTGGTGAGTACGATTGGCAACTCGCGCGGACGTCTGACGCATGGATCAACAACGGCGATTTCCATCACGATCAGGCCTTCATCTCGTTTTTTCCTCGCAATGGAGTGGAACTTGCCGATGCCGTCGGGAGTAACGGCTTGATGGTCAACGTTGGTCCAAACCACTCGCCGGTGCGAATCTGGGGATACCCTGCGCAATCGCCCTTCACCGGCGAAGTTTCCTACTATTGTGATGGCGATTCCAGTCGGAGATTCATTGGCGACTACGGAACATTTGATGCCGAGATGCCGTGCCCGATGAATGGAGGCGCTAGCGGGGGTCCCTGGTTGATCGATCGACTCGATGCGGATCTCGGCTATATATTTGCGGTAACTTCTCGCTGCGCAGCGGACGCCAACGGGAGGTGCTTGTACAGCTCAGAGTCGAGACTGTACGCGACTCCGCATGACGGAGAAATTCTCGACATGTTTAATGCGATGTGACCCGGTGACCAAGAAAACGGGGATCACTGTCATAGCGGTGGGCGCCGCAGTAATTCTTACGCTGACCCGAACCGCACTAGCGGTACATGCCAAGAGGGGAGCAATGACCGGTTCCGCAGATGTGAAGCTTCCCGTAGGAGGAAGCTCGTACGTTACGAATCCTGATCCTCCTTCGAAAGTCGAGGAGTACTGGACGCAGGAAAGGATGGACAACGCAATTCCGCAGCCGATGCCGGCAGATAACCCAGGTGGCCGGGTCAAGGAGCCGCCCTCGGCACTGCCGAAACCGCCCGCGCCACCGCGGCCAGTAACGCTACCGCCAGCACCACCGCTGCTTCCACCGCCGTAGGCGGAGCTACCGCGGCCGTACCCACCGCTGCCGGAGGAGCCACTGGTCCCTGTGCCGGAGCCGCCGGAGCCGGAGCCGCCGCCCGCGCCGAAGTGAGCGAACCCCTCGTGTCTGCTCACCCGACCCGGAAGCTTGGTGGGTGGGTCCGTCAGAACGGGGGCTCCTCGCTGCTGGGGGTGCCCGACCGCGCGCCCCACGGGTCGTCGGCACCTGTGGTGGCCGTCGCCACCTGGCCCCGGGTGCCGGCCCCGCCGCGGGTCACGGGCTGACGGAGGATCGTCTTGAGCTTGTCCGCGGGCGTCCGGCGGGGGTCGCTGAGGTAGACCTCGTGGTGCTTGCCGGTCATCCGCAAGGACTGGACAGGGATGAACTCGTTGTGCATCGCGGCGAGCACTGGTGCTTCGTCGTCGTAGGAGCCCACGTGCAGGATCTGCACGCTCAAACCCTCATCGAATCGTTCGAGGCGGACAGCATCGAGGGCTGGGGCACCCCCCTTGCACTCGACCCTCTGGCAGGCGGTGTCGAAGTGTTCGGGTGTCATCCAGTCGGGAACCATGTTCATCACCGTCCACTCCCAGCGTGACTTGTCTCGCGCGCTGGTGAAGGCATCCATGTCGGCGGACCACCAAAGTGCTTCGAGGGGCATCACCGCGTAGTCACGATCGAGCTCGTTCTTGCTGAGGAACTTCAGCGTGTACGCGACAGGGTAGATCGTTGTCAGCGCCTGCGCGTAAGCCGTGGACGTGTTGGGGTCGCCGTGGCCGTCGATCATGAGCAACTGCAGCGGGGGCACCGTCACGATCGAGAACGTGCCGCGCGAAGCGGTGTAGGTGCCGATCTGCTTCTTGAAATCGGTCTTCACGAGGACTCATCTCCTCTCTCGATGGCGGTCAGCCAGCTGCGTTCCGCGAAGAGCGTCGCGGGCCGGTGTTAAGTCTCGCGAATCGGCGCCACCCGCCCCCGACCCGGCCGGCTGGGCACCCACCACCAGGTGGAACACCAACCCGGGGCCGGGGCTGGCCAGCACCAGGCGCATCCCATCAGCCTCGGCGAGCCGCCGCGCCAGGGCAAGACCGATCCCGGACCCGGCCGCCTCGGGGTTGCGGCGGAGAAAGATCTCCTCACCCTCGACCACCGCGCTGCCGCCGTCGGCCACTGCGATCACCGCGCCATGACCTACCCGACTGCACGACAGGGAGACGTCTCCGTCGCCGTGCTGGATCGCGTTGTCAACAGCACATCCAGGATTTGGATCGCCGCCGGACTGGCCGTCGCGGTGCTGATCGGGCTGGAGCGCGCGCAGGCCGATCAGATCGTGGTGCTTGCCGCGAAGACCAGCGCAGCAGCGTTCGTGCTGGCGTCGCTGCTGGCATGGCTGGTCGCCGGTCGGGTGCTGCGACCGGTGCGCCAGGTGAGCTCGTTGGCCAACGGCATCATCTCCGAGAGCGACCTGTCCCGGCGGATACCTGTCACCGGGGCCGACGAGATCAGTCAGCTGGCGGCCACCTTCAACCGGATGCTGGACCGACTGTCCGCCGCGTTCGAAGCTCAGCGGGCCTTCGTCAACGACGCCGTCCATGAGTTGCGCACCCCGATCACGGTGATCCGCGGATACCTGGACATCCCATCCGGTGACCGCGCCGAGCGGGCGCGCACCCAGGTGGTGGTCTTGGCCTGCCGGGGATCGACGGCTTCGCCGTGCTGGCCGAACTGCGCTCCGCCCGGTCCGCCCTTCCGGTGATCGTGCTCACCGCCCGCGGCGACATCGCCGACACGGTGGCGGGATTGGAGGGCGGCGCAGACGACTACATGGTGAAACCCTTTCGGTTCGACGAGTTGTTGGCCCGGATCCGGTTGCGGCTGCAGCCAGACCGATCAGGCGAGTCAAGCCTGCTGCGCCGCGGTGACCTGACCCTGGATCTGCGGACCCGGCGGGCGACGGTCGCCGGCAAGCTGGTGGATCTCACCGCCCGGGAGTTCACCCTGGCCGAGACCTTCTTGCGCCACCCCGGCCAGGTGCTCAGCCGTGAGCAGCTGCTCAGCCAGGTATGGGGTTATGACTACGACCCAGTGTCCAACGTGGTGGACGTGTACATCCGCTACCTGCGCAACAAGCTGGGCTCCGACCGGATCACCACGGTTCGGGGTACCGGTTGGAATGACGCCGAAGGCAGCCCAGCCCCGGTAGCCCAGCCCCCGCAGCTCAGCCCCGATAGTCGCCGGTGACCACTAGCACCACCGCGCCGTTGGGTAACCCGGCGACCCGCAGTGCCGCGACGGCGCCGATGTCGGTGGCCAGCAACTCCGCTGCGGCCTGCTCACCGGGTCCCGGGCCGTAATACGCCGTCGTGGTCCGGGTGTTGCCGCCAAAGTTGCCGACCTGCGGAACATTCCAACCCAGGTTGCGCAACGCGGTGGCGGCCCGGCCGGCCAAGCCGTTGGTGGTGCTGTTGTTCAACACCGTTACTGCCACGCTGGTCCGCACCTGCTCGGGTGGCGTTGTGCTGGCCGGCGGCCGTGCGGTGCTGGAGGGAGGCGTCGTCGGCAGCAGCGGGGTCTCGGTGCCAGGCGGCGCGGCTGAAGTTGGCGACGGGGCGGTCGGTGGGGGCGCGGTCGGCAGTGCCCCGGTGCGGGTCTGGTTGGAGCGAACGGGCGCGTTGGCGGAGGCCTGTGCAGCGCTGGAGGCCAGAGCCGCCTGGCTCGCGGCGAGCCCGCCGTCGCGTCCCCGGGTGTAGACCCCGGCGGCCGCCATGACTACTGCGACGCCGATCAGCGCCAACCCCAGCACGCGGAACCAGCTGGCACGGTCAGGAGGCGGGGTGCTCACCTGACACAGCGTCTCACGGGACGGTGAAACCCAGGCGCCGGGCGGCGCGTTGCTTTTGCCGGGTGGCCCGCAGCCGGCGCAGCCGCTTGACCAGCATGGGGTCGGCAGCCAGTGCCGCTGGCGTATCGACCAGCGCGTTGAGCACCTGGTAGTACCGGGTGGCTGACATGTCGAACAGCTCCCGGACGGCCTCCTCTTTCGCGCCGGCGTACTTCCACCACTGCCGCTCGAAGGCGAGGATGTCGCGCTCCCGGCGGCTCAGCCCGTCTGCGGCCGGGTCGGTGCCTGCCGTGCCCTCCGAACCCGCCGTGCTTGCCGAACCCGCCGTGCTTGCCGAACCCGCCGTGCTGGCCGACTGCGCAGTGCTGGCCGCGACGTCCACTCGAGTTCCTCCCTGCGCTCGCGCCCACCCGGTGAATTACACCGGTGTGGTTCGCCCGTATTGAACCACGTCGCCAGCTCGTCACTAGGCTCTGCTGCCGTGTCGATCCTGCCCATCCGCATCGTC
>JAABUP010003089.1_pt1 | contig 17640 bp, 16 predicted proteins | sample 5559201 | NCBI WGS metagenome assembly JAABUP01 (sample SAMN10711887, study PRJNA513373) | rock metagenome | isolation source: Antarctica rocks | place: Antarctica
GTATTTAACCCAGCTCGTGTAGCTCTTTAATCGACGAACAGTCGTACCCTTCATGATTCCTGCATTCATGTGGATGAGCTAAGCCGACATCGAGGTGCCAAACTGCGCACTCAATTTGTACTCTCTGGCGCAATTAGCCTGTTCAGTTTTGTTATCGTGGAGACTCTTTATTCTCCACTTCCACTTCTCACGAAATGGCTCAGACTATGTCATCATCTTTTTATTTGTATTAATAGTTTTTAACTTGGCAACTTATATCTCATTTCTGGGATAATATAAGGATCAACTAATGATATGAAAATAGAGTAATTTTTTATAACTATGATTTTCTTTCCTTTGTTAGAACTAACTTCACAATCTAAACTTAACTTCTCAGTAAGTTTGAGTGCGATAAGTTTTACTTCTGTGCTCGGAAAACTTTGAGTGTTTAAAACAACACCTTTGTTTTTTGAATTCTTATTATAGTCTAACTTTCCTCCATCATCCATGAATCAATATGCTAATCCTATAGGTGTTAAGTGTAGTTTTATTAAATCTTTTGAGATCACTTTTTATAAATAAATCAGCTAGAAAAACCAAAGCTTCATGGCTGCTTTTATGGTTTGAAATCCTCAATTAACTACCACATTACCTTTAGGGCTTAATCTAGTTTTCTTAGGAGGGTTAGATAATACTCATTCATGGAATAAATTGTAAACATGCATTAAATATGCCTTATTTTTCTCACCTCATTAAAACTTTACCCTATATGTTTTACCATTGTTTTGTGTTTTAAGCTCGCATCTCCTAACATTAAACCTATTATGGCTTTTTCTTGCAGATTGGATAATTTACTTAAAGATTTTTTATATGATCTCCTTTTTTTAGATAAAAAAAAAAAGACAACCCTATTAATTCTTTTTTGTTTAAATTGTTCATAAATGGTTCGTAATCGAATATATATATTTAAAAAAAGCACACAAACTTCACTGCCTATGTAATCGAAAGCTGTGGTAATATTATGTAATAAAATAATCTAAAAGAAATAATATTAAAAAGATGTTGGGCGCTCGTGGAAGGATTATTGCTAGTACTGCTCACCTTCTAGTCGTTGAACATTCATGACTCATTAATTATAGTATACACTATAGTTAAATACCGAACCATGCTTTGCTTCAAATTAACTTAATAAAGAAGTCTTCCTTGAAATTCACCCAATTTATTACCTCTAATTCACATCAGAGGAGGACTAACATAAATAACTAATCCCTAGCGTAGCTTTTTCAAAAATCCAAGACCTTTCCTTACTGCATCTTGTGATCATATGCCCCGCTTACGCGACTGATAGACGTGTAAGTCAAACAGTAAAGCAAGATTAAGCCATTAAACTTTAAAAGTAAAAATAAAAATCATATTATGTTTAATAATCTTAAAGATTATTAAACATAATACAACTAAAAACACTACTAATATTATTAATTAATGTTTTATTTACATCTATTTTCCATATAGTTAAAATCTTACTTAGAAAAAATAAAATAAATCTAACTTAATAGATATATAACTGAATAAGTTATCTTATTCTTAAAGAAAAAGATAAGTAATAGCAAACTAAAAATAAAAAACATGTATAGACTTGCTATACGTGTTTAATTGCAATAAGCAATTTTACAAAATTAATTTTGGATACACCCAGGTACTTTTTATGGGATCTGTGCCCCGCATAAACCGTCTACTAGCAACTGTTTCCCGGGCTGAAGATAACTTTCGGCCCTTCATCTGTTTCAGTTTATTTAGACCCTACTCCTTCGCTTCACATTGCCCCTCTTCCTTTTTGGATAAGTAATCTAGATCTCATCCCTGCTCTACTTCTGTTCAGCCCTTCATCTGTTTCAGTTTATTTCGACCTGAACATCCGCTTCACATTGCAATCTAATGATATGATAAACTAAGTAAAGGTGTTTCAATTTTATCTAATCAATTACCTTATACACTACAACTTGTTTTATCATATCCAATAACTAGTAACAGTAAAGCTGCATAGGGTCTTCTCGTCTAACTAGAGGTAAACTGTATCTGCACAGTTATTCCAATTTCACTGAGCCAATCATTGAGACAGCTGTTGTATCGTTAAATCATTCATGCAAGACCGCATTTAACGGCCAGGGTATTCCGCTACCTTAGGACCCTCATCGGTAAGGCCGCCATTGATCGGGGTTTCCTTCAAAGCCTAGCTTATTTTAGTCAGCTAAGCAAATCCGTTAACCAGCCGACATCGGGCAGAAATCACACTCAATACTTTGATTTATCATCTTACGCAAAGTGCTTTGTTTTAATTAAACAGTCGTACAACACCATTCTATGCCTCCTCTTCTTAACCTGATATTAAACAGGAAGAATGGCACACCTTATCCCTAAGTTACGGTGTTAATTTGCCGAGTTTCTTAATGATTGTTAACTCAAACGCCTTCGTATACTCTACTAGCTTACTTGTGGTAGTTTCTAGGTACGGTTAAAATACATATATCTTTTTCCAGAACACTATTTACTCTAGAACTAATAAAATGTAACTCCCACTAGTCTAGTTCACAAGATATTGCAATCTTTTTACGCTATTAAGTTTTTGTGTACATATATTAATTTACCAGATATTGCAATCTTTTTACGCTATTAAGTTTTTGTGTACATATATTAATTCAAAGGTTGTTAGATACATAAAAAGTTTTTCTCATCGTTTAATCCTTTAGGGCAGGTCAGTAAACTTAGAGGCCGTTACTTTTACTGAATTCCATAAGCTTTAGGCGAGGGATTTGTATCCCTTTTTCGTTACTCATGCCAGCATTATCACTTGGGTTATCTAACTAAGATCTTAAAAAACTTGCTTATTGGCAATAGAGATATTAACTGCTATTTTTTAAAAAATTAGTCCGGCAATTGCCGGTATTATATAATCTTAAAAAGATTAAATCAAAGATTTGCCCAACGTTCCGCTACCCCACAAATATAAAGTTTTTTTTTCATTTGATTATTCCATTTATTATTCATTTGATTATTTAATTTATTAATCATTGGATTATTCAATTTATTATTAATTTGATTAATTTATTATTAATTTTACTATTAATTTTATTAAAGGAGAAGAGATTTATAACTTTAATATTTATGGACAAGGTTTCGGTATATTGTTTAGATCCGTTAAATTTTCGGTGCTTTTAACTTTTTAATTAAACCAGTGCTCTGTTACGAGATCTTCAAAAAATGGCCGCTTCTAAGCCTATTTCCTGGTTGTATATTATAAAAACTTCCTTAATTTCACTTAACAATAATTTGGGAACCTTTAACTCTTGTTCTGGGCTGTTTCCCTTTAGACATACAACCTTATCGTACTATGTCTGATTATTCAATATTCATCATTCCCCTTCCGAGAGCAAATATCACCGATAAAATCTCTACGATCCCCCGATATATACAAAGCGATTTTTTTTTAATACATCTTGTCTGACATTACAGTTCTGTACCTGCTATGATGTTAATTGAATTACCTACTTATATAGGTTTCGCGGAAAACCAGCTATCCTAGTCAGTTTTGTCTTTCACTAACTTACCACAATTCTTCGGATATCTTTACAACGATACAGATTATCTCTTTTACCTAATATTAAAGGTAGAGCTGAGACTTTTCTCCCTAAATAGTTATTAAACTATCCGTTTAACAGATAATATATTTTTATGTTTTATGATTTATTATTTATGATTTTATAACCTTTATTAAAAGGTATGTTTTCTTAATAAGTCTATTATTTAATAATGCTTTTCTTAAAAAAAAAAAGAAGCTCTTTACACACCTAAAAGAGCTTCCGCTTTACCTACTTCGGTTAAGCTAGCATACTCTGACTTATGATTAGTTTTTATGTTTTTAACTATTATTGACATTCTTCTTGCAGCCGTAGCATTTACAGTAGAAAGTACCTTTCTATTTCTAACTTCATCACTTAATACGAAATCTCTAATTTTTGCAAGAGATTCTGGTGTATGTTTGTAACCTAAAGTAGAACCTGCTATTTCTACAATATTATACTGGGGTTTAACAAGATCCATATAATACTGTTATGTTTCTAGAACATTGTCTTTATCACAATATTAGAAGATTTCTAATGTAAAGTTAGAGAACCCATATTTCAAAAGAGCTCTATCAATAGCTCTGTTACTTTTAGCTAAAGAACGTAGACTATAATAAGTATACATTCTGACGCTTATATTAACAGAACTACCAATGTAAGCATTACGATTTATTTTATTTCTTCAACGATAGATACCTCTTTTTTTTACGATTATCTGCAAAGATATTTAATTTATCCTTGTCAGCATTGGCATAAATAACCACAGCTTTCACACCATCAAAGTTGGAATCAGGATTTACTGATGAGTAGTATCTGTGAGATGTAGATAAAAACCTATCGGGTTTTTTTTAATGTAGAAATAAATTCATATTGTTAGCTTCTTATTTAATAATAAATAATCCAATGATGTTTTAATATTAACGATTTTAGAGATTATCCTTTCAATTGTATCATCGGGTTAGGAAAAAAAAAAGAGCTAACCTTCCAACGACTCGAGTATCTTTCTACGGTGAAGCTTGCTTATAGCAGCTATAAATAAAATTAGGGTATTTACTCATGATAATTTACTCGTCTATTATTCAAAGAGGTTAGACAAACTTTAAGGTAATAAAGTAATAATATTGAGAAATAAAGAGAGGTGTATTGTTGCTAATTCTTGCTCATTATTACTAATAAAACTATATTATTGTTATTCATAAAACTATATTATCCTGCAATGTTTCCATTGAGGCTTGACTATATCTTAGGCTTGCGCCAACCACCTTACAGTCGATGAACCATTCTCCGTGTTAAAAAAAAAAGGGAGGTTGGATGCGGATTACCCATTCACTTTCGCACATCAATCTTGATTTTACTCTACCGCGAGTCATTACCTGCGCCCCTAATTATATTACTATACTAGGTTAGTTAAGATTGCTTTAGGGATTTCCCGTCAATTTGATGGTTTGTAGCAGAAGGTTAACTTCTACTCGGGCTGTGACAATTGCTCATAATTGTTTTTTACCCGTTCGGGCTTTTATAACCCTGATTATGGTAAGATCACTAGGCTTCGGGTCTAATTTTAGATACTAATTCATTATTTAATAATCGGTTTATCTAGGAGTTAAATCTCGCATCTAATATTAACTTGCTGACCCATTATGCAAAAGGTACGCTCTCATTAATTATTTAAACTTTACTTGAGCTGCTTATAAAATTACTATTTCAAACTTTCCCTCACGGTACTTTTTCCCTAACGGTACTTTTTCACTGTCGCTTATATATCATATTTAGCCTTAGAGGAAGGTTCCCCTGTATTCAAACAGATTTATAATCCATTTTACTTATTAGGCTTTTCCACTTTCATTCACACTACTTGTAGAATCTCGTTTGATTTTTATTCCTGAAGTTAATAAGATATTTCAATTTACTTCGTTTATTAACTGGATTTCTCCAAGAGTTCATCTGTCTCTTCGCAAACCTATCCCACGAGACATAAGTTAAAACTCTTTGATATATAGCTATTTATCCATAATAATTTCTTTATATACTTGCCATCATATAAATGATGAAATTTTACATTACATATCAAATACATTACTAATAGATTAAAAAAGAATATAATAGATTATTCTAGATAAAAATCTATTACATTACTAATGTAATATTACTATTATTATTGAAAAATCCATTTTTTTTGCAAGAATAATATTTATTAATAGCAAGCATAGCTTATAAATATTTTTTTTAGATTAAGGTGAGATAACACCTTATAATGTTATGTTCTATTTTGTTATATAAACTTTTTATTCAAATATTAAAATAGTTTTAATTAGATGAATTTTTTTTTATTATTTCTATTAGAGGTTTAATTTTACCTATATTTTATGTTTTAATATTAAATTCTTAGAAGTAATCTACTATATTTACAGTACAATTAAATACTGTCCTTTTTTTTTTGCTCCAAAAGAGCGATTAGAGTTTTATAATTTATTTTTGTATATTGTATATTAGACTTAACGTGACCTATTAACATAACAGATGACAGTTTTTTTTGTAAGAATAATCTAGATTTTTAAGCTACCTTTAGACTTAAATTTAAAAACAGATCAGATTTAACTATTTATAAATTATGCAAAGAAAAACCGTAAAAGCATCTTTAACGTTTATTTAACTATATATAAGAGGGGTTTTACTCGCTATTTAATTTTCTTTCTATGGAGGAGAAATTGGATTTTTGAGTTTTTCTTTATTTTCTTTTATTCTCCTCCTCCATTTCCTACTCCCAGAGTACTCCTTCCTATATAAAACTATATCTGCAGTGTTCTTTCTCTTTGAAGTGCTAGTTGTATTGCCATTTTGATATAGATTCGTCCCGCGAATCTATATCAATAACGTGGGGAAGAAAAAAAGAAATCAGAAAAAAAGAAGAAAAAAAAAAATCCGAAAAAAAGAAGAAAAAAAGAAGAAAAAAAGAAGCTGACCTCTATATTCGGTAACTTAGTGTTTCCAGAAAAAAAAAACTCTTGGTTTGTGGTTTCAATACTTCATCGCCTGCTGTTGTATTAATACTCAAGTCTTTTTTTTTTCTTTATCAGCCACTATTTAATTTAAACTCATGATAATAAAAAACTTACACTTATTCCAGACTAAATCATTCCTTCACATATAATTGGCTTATAAATCATTTGTTGCTCATTACAGTTCCGATATCACTCACCCTAAAAAAGTAATGATACTGTTTTTCCAAAACATAGTGCTTATACTTTTATATCTGATTCTCTTAAACAATTAAATATTTATCATAATAAAATAGGTTATTTTAATACCAAAGATACACAGCTTGAAATTTAAAATTTTGTTTATGATGGTTTTAACACGTTTTCAAAAAATAAAACTAATATTATTAATAATGCAGATAAAAGTTGATTAAATCCTGTTACTTATAACTACTTTAAGAGTAAAATTTACATGTTAGATAAGTATATTAGCTTAATGTCTAAGAGTTTAAGTGGATTCAAACCTGAAGAACACAAGCTTATTAAAGATATATTTCAACATGTTGATAGTCAGTTTATAAAAGGTATAATGTTTTATCACTTTTTAACTATACTAACTTATAGACAGACTGACAATGAAGAACACCTTAGTTTATTAGGTGTTACACTAGCATTAGGCAAGAAAATTATAAATAAGTTTTTATATACTAAGTTAATCAAAAAAAAACCTGATTAATTTAGATATTCTATTGCGTTAAAAAGTTGAACAAATGATAATCCTGACATAGCGAATATTATACGTGATCACAGTTTTATTTCTAAATTAGGTGCTAGATTAATAGACGTATTAGAAGCCTCTGAAATGTTAATAAAAGATCTTGTAATTAGATCTAAAACTGATAAACAATGGTTTTTAGATATACGAGATGACAAATTAAAAATTAATTCAGATATTCGTAAAGTGTGTGTTATTCCTAACAAACTACCCATAATTACTAAGCCTAAACCATACTCTGAAACTGAATTAGGTGGTTATCTATTAAACGATACTAGATATAAATAAGAGCTATACATAGAAAAAAAGACTTATGGTGTTAGTAGTATAATAGATAAAAACAACAACATATATCATATGATTAATAATATTAGCAAAATTCCTTTTAAAATTAATACAGAATTGTTAGAATATATAACTAGTCTGAAAGGTTTTCATTTGTTAACAGATCAGACTGTTATGCATAAGTATGAATATTTATAAAAAAGAGACAAAAGACAGAATAGGATACTTAAGTCTTACAATAGTATGGTAGTATTACAAGAAATGATACTTGAGATAGTTAATTTTTATAAAAATTTCTCTGAGATTTTCTTTTCTGTTAGAATAGACCAACGTGGGAGATTATATTGTACATCGAATTACTTTAACTATCAATCTAATGAACTAAGTAAATCTCTTATATTATTTGCTCACCCTGGTTATATAAAAAAAAAAGAGCGCTTTAATACGGATGCCATTAAATATTTTAAGGGCTATGGAGGGAACCGTGCTTGAGGTAGTTTAAGTAAAAGATCTATTAATTTTAAGTGTGACTGGATAGACAAGAGTATAGATGGTATACTGAACTATGACAATAATAATCTCATCAACAACGCTAGTGATAAATTATTGTTTTTATCATTTTGTATTGAATCTAAACGTTTCCACAGTTTTTCACTCTACCATAGCAATAACAGCTTCTATTTCAAAGTTAGTACGAGACAACTTTTAAGCTCTGAAAATAGTTCAACTTATTTTCCTATACAATTAAATGCTACATGTAATGGTTTTCAACACATGGCTTTCATAAGTAATGAAGAACTTATTTTTGAAGAACTAAATCTTTTAAAGTCTAAATCAGCTGTAACTACTGATTTAAGTGGTTTCAACCAAGAACCTAAACACTTTTATAGTTTTATATTGCATAAGCTTATTGCCAAAATACGTGAGGCTGTAGATAGTGATACTTTGCTAGATCAGGATAACAGAAGTAGTTATGAAAGACTTAATAAATTCTTGTTTAAAATAAGTCACATAAAGAAAACTATTCTGACTATACCGTACAATGCATCACCTAGCTCTATGAAATCATATTTGATCAAAGAATTAAGTTATTTACTGAAGGATGATGAAGGTTGATTTTGTTACGGTAATACATTTATTAATTCTGATGATCTTGGTTTACTTCTAAATATTATTACAAAAACAATTAGTAATGATTTTGAAAAAATAAAGAAACTAACCAAATATTTAAAAAATATAGCTAAACTGTTTAATGCCTTGAATCTGCCTAGAACTTGAAACTTACCTTCTGGTTTAAAAATAATGCAAAGTTACTTAGAAACAAGTACAACTGATATACAGCCTTGGACTTATAGTAAAGCAAAACTTAATCTTACTGTAACTAATAAGAATAAGTATGATAAATATAAACAAATGAGAGCTCTTATGCCTAATCTAATACATTCACTAGATGCTAATAGTTTGTGTTCTCTTTATTGTATATTTTCAGAAGAATATCCTAATGCACAGTTTTTTTCCATACATGATTGTTTCGGTACAACAGCTGAAAAAGTATCTTTGTTGAAAAATATACTTGCTTCTGTTTACACGGATTTATATTCAAATGACCCTTATTTAATAAAATTTGATAGAGAGATCATAGAATTAATCCAAGATAAAACTAACTTCAAAGTAAATGATAGAGAAATCATTCTAAGCGAAAATAACATATTTTTAATGCATGACATTAGTTGAGTATTAAATAAAACTAAAATGAAGACTAATGATCTAAGAAAAATAGAGTGACAATTTATCATTATATAAAAAAAACTCCAAACAGAATTTTGTGTTATGTAGAGAGAAAAAATTAATTTTTTTTTACTACTATATGTACAATATAACAATATATTCTTTGTGTAGTAGTTTTTTTTAGTTTGGTTCTTAATCACTTTCTAGTCTTCTATGTTTTAATTCTTCAGACTTATCAACTAATTGATTCACATCATGTTGTAATTGGTTATCTTGTTTTACTATATTGTCAACATCTACTTGTGAATCTTCTATTGATGTTCTAATAGCCTTTTGTACGATAGCTTGTAAGTGATTATTCTTTTGAGATAATAAATATGTACGTTTTTCTATTAATCTATCTTTAATTAGCTCCGTAGTTTGATCGTCAGCTTTTAATTCATCCAGATTATCTAAATTACGTTTATTATTAGCTATCTCTTCGTCTAAATACTTAGCAGTTTCTGTGATAAATATATTACTACTTTTAGAAGGAGATTGAGGTTAGTTATTTATTTTTAGACTTAATTTACTTTGTAAATCTTTTGAATGGCTAGTTGTAGGTGTTGAATCGAATGCTGTTGTACAATCACTATTAGAGTCACTGGTTGAAGGTCTAGAATTTATATCTAATGTAGAGGCTGTTTTATCTTCATTTTTATTTATTTGTTCGTTCGTTCTAAATACCGTTCATATAGACTTTTACTAGGACCTTTTGGGTAAGGTACTTCTAAATCTATGTGTTTACTAGTTGAATCTAAATAATTATCAGTATGACTATGATCACTAGAATCATAGCTTATATTATAACTTGTTGTATATGTGTTATCTAGTTTTTTACTTTCATTTATATCCTCATCGTCTAGCTTATTATTTAATTCTTTTATAAATATAACGTCATCCGTATGTTTTGGCTCTTAATCACTTAATGAAATGTTATCTTCAGGAATGTAGTCTCCATCTATAAGTATAACATAAGCTATTATTGATATAATACCTCTAAATAGTAAGATAATATTTCACATACTTCATTTAGTATTTTTTGTTAGTATTGAAGACTTTTTTTTTACTAGGAATAATAATATCTTTTGAAGCTTTGTTTATTAAAATAGGCTTAGTGTTACATCATACATTTTTACTGTCGTATATCTTAACACGTTTTTTGTAACTATCTGCATTAAGAGTAATTGTATTATTAGTTATCAGAACATGAGCTTCAGTTCAGTCTACTTTATTACTTATTTTACTAGCAGTTTTAACATTTGTATTATTGATTAAGCTAACATAATCCTCGTATTCTAATGAACTAGATTTAACTCCTTTAGCTTTATTAATGTATTTCCCTTGAGTAGTTATAAAACAGTATGTTTTACCACTAATAAATATTCCTTTTTTTATTTCATGTTCTAACTTTAATTTACCTAGCGATTTTACATCTACCATATCAGCATATAACTCAACATCAGTAACTATACTATCAGTATCTGAATAATATATATTACCTGCTTTGTTTAGAATATCTAATTTTATTTTAGATATATGTATTCTAGCATAAGCCGTAATAGCAGCTGAGATAACAACAGAAGTGTTATCCATATGACTAGATTCTGCATCTTTATATTTTGAAGATAACTTTACAATGTCCATATTATGAGATGAGATAACATTGGCGTCAAATTTATCTACATAACTTAACATTACTTTATCATCGCTTAAATATTTATATGATCTGACTTTTTTCATAGCAGACAATTTGTTAAAGGTGTCTAATGATAATATATCGCTAATACTTTTATCCATACGTATACCAAATCTACCTAATAAATTGTTAAGCAAACTTTTAGACATAGATTTTTGTACCGGATTTATAGGATTTTACTTTATCTTGTAAATATCGTTAATATAATTAGTAAACACATTTTTAGTTCTATTAAATGTATATCCCTCAATAACCTTTATATTATATCCATTTTGTTTAGCAAATTTTAGTTGTTCACTAAAGTACCAACCGAATCATTTACCTCTTGGAAATTATATACCAGAATTATTTCTTCTGGGTAACAATCCTAAATAAATGTTATCAGGTGTTTCTATTGAGCAATAATAAAAACCAAACAAATTATCTATATTAATATTTTCATCATAGAAATATTCTTTATAACAAGTTAACCCTGGCATGTCATTTAATGCAACATAAGGATATAAGGAATTTACTAATAATAATAAAGATCTTCACCGTAAGGTCTATAAACTTCTGTTATACCTCCATAATACCCCTGTTTAATATCATTGTAAATACTGCTTTGGTTTATTCTAGGTATATTATTGTTGTAGTGTTTACTTAAATATAACTTCCTAGCCAATCCAGAAATAGTTAAACTATCTAACATATCAATACCGTAGTCTAAGAACACTTGTTTATTAGCTTTAGTAATAACTTGATATAAACACATAAGATCCAGACGAAGATATTTAATTGTTTCATCTTTAAAAGATAAATTATCACAAACTAATTTGTTTTAGTCTTCTTGTCTAATATTAGCATAATAGAAAATGTCAGGAAGACTAACTTTGTAAAATAGATTATCTCTTCTAGCAAAATCATAAGCAAAGACTCCTTTTGAAATGTCTAAACTTAAATCTTTGGCAAGTCTATCTAAAGAACTGTTAAGCATACTATAACTGTCTTTTATAGTTAAACATCTGTTATGGAAAAAAAAAAGTTGACTTTTTTACTTAGAGTTAATTTAAGTACTTTAGTATCTCTAAATACAGTATCTATTTTATATTTATCGTTATTAAGTTCGTTATAGTCTATTAATACCTTAACTAAGAACACTACATCATATCCACCTAAATTAGGACAATAAAATGTATGGTGTTCGTATTTAGGTCTTAGTAATTCATCTATAAGATCTAACACTATTTTACTACTATTAATATCTTTTTTACTATTTACGTAAAAAATAACAGGCTCTTTAGATAAATTAGTTTTGAAACCTAAACTGTATATTTTTTGTACATTATCTACGTCCATAAATGTTTATTTGTCTATTACACCAATATTAGGATTATCAATACTTTTGTATCTGATTTAGCAGCTGGTATGGGATATAGAGGTATATTTTGTCTTTTATATAATACATCTCCATCTGATATGTTATAAGTTGTATTACCATCCTCTCTACATTATCATATTATTTTCAATCAAACTGTAAGTTATACTAGCCAACACAAAACCAGATAATTAAAATCTTATTTTGTTGTATTTGTTAGGTGATATATTATTTATAGGTAATACAAACTTACCATTAACAGTAGAAACTAAATAAAACTGAATAGAACGATCAAAATTAGTAAATTTATCTTTATGATTAGTACTAAGAAATTTACTCTTTCTCCTGATACGATATAAGAAATTAATTGTACCACGATCTGTTATATAATCGATAGCCGTAATAACATTGTTGTGATCAGTATGTGTCACTAAAGGAATACCTAAAGTATTATGATGTATAGAAATAGGAATATTATAAGTCTTAATAATATCTGTAGTATTGTAATTATTATTAGTAGTTATAATATCAATAGTGGTAGTATCAGTGGATAAAATATTATCAACACTAGAATTATTACTAGTTATATTATCTGTGTCAGATTTTGATATAATTTTGTCTTTTGCAACAGAAAACTAAGATATAACATTAGAATCAACCTTAGTAAACGAAACTTGTATACAGACTATATTGTCATCTTCCAATAGATATTTCTCAAAGGATTCACTTAATCTATCAAGTATAATGCTAACTAAATAAGTAAAGTCTTCATCAGTCTTATAAGAAAACCCGAATGGACTACCAGTCATAAAGAAAAGCTCTTTATTATATCTAATTTTAATAGAAGTCGTATACAAAATGTTAGAATGTAATTTACTTAAAAATCTTTCTTTTACAATAGAAATATTGTCATAACTGTGCAATTCTTTTTTTTTTCTTCCATGCGTAAAATGATAAAGACAGGACTAGTACCTCTTTGTTTTGTATACTTAGTCTCAAGAGGACGAACAAAAGAGTGAGTGATATCGGAACTGTAATGAGCAACAAATGATTTATAAGCCAATTATGTGTGAAGGAATGATTTAGTCTGGAATAAGTGTAAGTTTTTTATTATCATGAGTTTAAATTAAATAGTGGCTGATAAAGAAAAAAAAAGACTTGAGTATTAATACAACAGCAGACGATAAAGTATTGAAACCACAAACCAAGAGTGTTTTTTTTTTCTGGAAACACTAAGTTACCGAATATAGAGTTCAGCTTCTTTTTTCTGATTTTTTTTCTGATTTTTTTTCTGATTTTTTTTTCTGATTTTTTTTTTCTTCCCTTTTTATATATAATACAAAGCAAAAAGGTAAAAATATTTTTTTTAGTTTAATCTGAGTCGTCAAAAAAGCCAGCCATCTCAGTATCAGCTGAAACTTCGGAAGTGTCTTGTCTAAATCTACTAGGATTGGTGTAAGTATCGGAAGTGATAATAGGTTGTCTTGAAACATTTCCACTAGAATTGGTGTCCATAGTTTCTGGAGATACACTAGTTTCTCTTGAAGCATTTAGACTAGTAGTGTTTACATTTTCTTGATTTCAACCCTGTTCACTGTAAGGCTCTTTTAAATTTGTTACTTGTCTATCCAAGGCATTCTTAGACTTTTCCGCATTATCATGGTGTTTATGATATCTCAGAGCATTAGTATTTAACATATCCTCTTTTAATCTTGAAACCACCAAAGTTTGCATTGAACCAATAGAATCTCGGTCACCCATTCTGTATTTATTTCACATATTACGATGAAAACGCATATCTAAAAGAGTATTAAACTCATGCATAGGGCCGCTAGCTAATGCCCTAGATGTTGCATTAAATCTTTCGTCCTTATATATAGGCTGCTGAAACATGTAATGATTATTATTTTGAGTTTCTCTACCATTTATAAAATTAACACTACTATAATCTGATTCATATAATTGAAGAGGTGATCTTCCCATATCTAACGTATTATCGCTAACATTTGCTGCTGTATTATTAGTATTATTTGCAACATTATTATTGTTTGGACTATTCCCAAGATTATTGTTGTTTTCTTCTAAGCTAGAATTATTTCTATTTGCATTATGAAATGTGAGAATTGAAAACTCTTTTTTATAAATTTTATTTATAGATTTTTTTTAGGCATGTTTTTCTTATCATACAAAATTGTTGTAATAATTTTCTCTGTGAAACTGTGCTAGTGTTTTTTTTTTTAATTTTCCCAGTAGAGAAAGATAGAGAAACAACAACATTATATAATTAAATACTTAGGTTTAAAGGTTAGTTAATTTGTATTAATATTAATGTTAATATGCTGGCTAGATTAAATTATTATCCAGGTATATTTATAAATAATAGCTTAAAAACCTGTTTTATTTTTTCCTTTCCACATGATATGATACTAGCCTTCACAATAAATACTAATGTGTTAAACGTTTTTTTTTAGATTTATTAATAAAGAAAACAGAACAAGTCTACAATCAAACTGTTTTTCTTCATAAAATATAATCCAAACCAACGGTGGATTTAATCTCACCCCCGGTTTAAAAAGAATTCTAGACTAGGATAAGCTCTTTTTTTAGTAATAAAAGTAAATAATCTGCAGATTTTTTTTTTACGTGTGGACTAGTTCAAGGATATCTCTAAACGGCTTTACCTTTGACCAATTGATTATATAAAATATTAAAAAAAAGCGATGTTGCAATGACTGATATTATTCACCCAAAACTATAGACTTATTTTTAACTTAATTTTATCTTAAGCTTAAACTTTATTTTTATAGAAACTAAACTTATATTCTACAAGAGAGACTTTTTTTATAAAAACTTAATAAATGATTATAACTTATAATACACCTAGTGTTTTACATTAGGTAAATATATATATACTAAGATAATACTATAGATAATATCTTTAACTCTATAATAATGCAAGTACAAGAGAAATGAACTTTATCTATTTATAAAAAAAAAAGTACTGAGATTTAATCTAGTAGGCTAAGCATCACAAAGATTAATTTGTGCACTTTATTCAAAATAAATCTCTCACGCTTTATATAGGTAACATGCTAAAGAAGGCATACTACATTTTAAGTTTTTATTTTACTCTTTCTTGTTTATAGTACAATAGTAATTATTAACTCAGAGATTAAAAATATAAAATTAAAATTTTATATTAGACATTAAAATAAAATAAAAAAGCTTTAAGAGCTATGAGATTTGAACTCATATTAGAGTGATTAAAAGTCACATACTTTACCGTTAAGTTAAGCTCTCTTATAAGACAATTAATCATATTATGAATATGAACAATAATAAAAAGAATAAATTGGGGATAAATAATGCGTTTTTTTTTTATAAACATAATATATTATTTTTATAATGTAATATAGTTTTTTAAATGTAATATCTTTTTTTATTTACATAATGTATTGTTTCTTATAATATAATATAATTACTTATATAATAATAAATATTTTATTTTAACGTAATATACTTCTACTGTTAATGTAATAAATTCTATTTTTAAAATACAGAAAAAAAAATCTTTTTTTTTTCTTCATTTTTTTTTTACTTTTTTTTCTAATAAAGTAACATACATATAATTATGAAATAGAATTATATATTACAGTATAATAAATTTATTTATATAATGTTCATCTCAAATAACAATCTAAACTATACAAAAAAGTAGTAAGCACTGATAAACACCATAAGTGCTAATAAAGGTTGATTGATTTCCAGAGATAGCAATATTAAGATGATTTTTTGAAAACTTATATTTAAAAATAAAAAGGGCTAATTACAGGATTTTTGCTTAATTATTATAATAATTGCACCAAACTATGGATCCATAGCTCTTAGTAATATTCCACATAATACAGAGGCTCAATAAATAAAATGGAGCTTCCGTATAATTTTCTACTAAGAAAAAAAGAAGTCTCTTGATCACATAGAGGACATAGGTTAACAAGTGCTCAACTATTTGTAGTTTTCCTATCACCCTAATTTCAATAGCAAAATAAACGACTCAAAATAACCACGTGTCTGGGAGAGCAAAAAGAAATTTGCTGGACGTGATATAATTCAGAAATATAAAAATAAGCCAATTAAAAATAAAACAATTAAAAATAAAACAGAAACAATAGGGTTTTCGCTAATAATTACAAATATTCTACTTAAAATAGAATATACCTTTTTTTTTGAAATAAGTATCTAGGGGGAATTATGGGGGACGGTACATTCAATGGTATTACTTTATTACTATGTACTGATTATTTTCCAATAGCAATAATAAGACTATTTTTTCTTTTTCTGTATTATGATCCTCAGTAGTAAACAGATAAAAACAAAAATAATCAAACAACATCCACAAAATGTCAGTAAAGTATTCCAGCTTCTAAGCCTAAATGATGATTTTCTGTTAAATGATACGCTAATAAACGTCAAAAGCCAACAACTAAAAAAATTGTACCAATGATAACATGCAGTCCATGGAAACCTGTTCCAAAGTAAAATACAGAACCAAATGCACCATCTGAGAAAGTGAAAGAAGAAACTGAATATTCAACTCCTTGGAATGCAGTAAAAACGAATGCTAAAATAATAGTAAGCACTGCACCAAATAAAGCTCCATTTCTTTTTGCTTGTATTAAACAGTGATGACTATATGTTATTGTTACACCAGATGCTAGTAAAAAAACTGTGTTAAGTAAAGGTAATTCAAAAGCATTAATTGCCTCTATACCAAGTGGAGGTCATTGAGCTCCAACTTCAACTGTAGGTGATAAGGCACTATGGAAGTATGCTCAAAAAATAGCTAAAAAAAATAAACCCTCGGACACTATAAATAATGCTACACCCATGTTTAAACCTCTTTGTACCGCTAAAGTATGATTACCTAAATAAGTACCTTCAGATATTACATCTCTAAATCAAAAAAACATGCTTGAAATTAATAAAATAAATGCTGAAGGTAATCAGTCTTCTGCATTAACAAAACCATGCATTGTTAAAACTCCTGAAGTAGTAAGAGTTAATAAACTAATACAAGTGAATAGTGGTCAAGGAGAAGGGGATACCAAATGAAAAGGATGGCCTTGAAAATTACTCCTAATCAAATTAGGCATGATACATCTAGAATATTTCATTAATAC
>JAABUP010006072.1_pt1 | contig 17637 bp, 18 predicted proteins | sample 5559201 | NCBI WGS metagenome assembly JAABUP01 (sample SAMN10711887, study PRJNA513373) | rock metagenome | isolation source: Antarctica rocks | place: Antarctica
AGGCAAGCTTGGAACGCTTGCTTTCAATCAAAAGGTGGAGGCTTCTTGAGGCAGGGCTGAATGACTTGGAAAACTTATCCAACAACGGTAAGAGCGACAAAGAGGACATGAACGCCACATTTGACAAACTCATGCACGATTGTGAAGCAGCTATTGCTGGCTTTTGCAGACCTTTGGTGGTTTAAAGACATATCGCTTGTACAATGTTAGCCAGAAAATCTGCAAAGTGCAAAAGAATGTTGCAGTGCTGATCATACTTGTCTCCACTGAACTACAAATCTGCACAAATTCAAGCGTGTTTGAAAAAGACACCATGCCTTCATCCATGAGCATTGGGCCAATGCCACATCGTGAATCCAATGATATACGGGAGGCGCAAGACTGATGCAGACAGCATATTGGCTGCTCTCAGCACAACTGAGCCCTTCAAGCCCTTCTCAAAGCGTTACTAGCGCATCAGCCCTATGATGGTAAAAGTCAAAGTACCTCTCGCCTTGTGTCTGCATGGTACTTGATCAAAAGTAATGGCATCGATTCTGCAGTTGGTGCAAAATCCCAATTATTGCATCAAAGTTGGCCCCCACTGAAATCCAAATCAGAGTTTAGTGTTGTTGTACAAGGCTAATGTAAAGGCTCGTAGAGCCGCTTGTAGAGGGCTTCAACAAATCTACATGGTGTCGCAGGCTAGTGTTACTCATGGATTGTCATAGGATGCATTGCGAATCAGCTGTGACCAGCTAGCAGTTGTATGAGTGACTACACAATTTCGTACTTGGTGTCACTGGCAGCAAAGTCCATGAGCGTTTTGACCAGGTATCCTTTTGTGGCAGACTGTGGTGCATCTTGCTTCATATGGTGGTTGATGAGCCCAGCCAACTCTGCTTTTGACAGCTTGTCAAAGCGCCATTTCTTGGCTCTCCTGAGCACCCCCAGGGCCATGAAGTCTGCAACCCCTAAGCTGCCTTGAGAGAGGGTCGACCCTGGATCAGACAGGCTGCTGCTGCTAACCTCAGGACTTGCAGCCCTTCCACCAGCACCATTGGGCAGCCCGGTCGAGAGGCTGCTTGCATTGCTCAAGGCAGGTGTGGATGCACGTTTTGTGTACTTCCTTTGAATGGAAACAAAGGTGGGAGGGTTAGCAATCACTTGTTGCTGTGTGTTCACAAGTGCTGTAGCAAGACATGTCTGCATGACCTCGTCACTTACATCAAATTTAGACTGTGGAACCTTCACCCTGACTGCAACGCATACCTCTTTTGCCAGGTGATCAATCACTGCTTGCTTGACAGCTATCTCATCAACGGACACACGAAAAGGCAGGATGTCCAGAGCCTGGCGTAAAACAGACATGTTGTCCATGCAGGAGTACTGGCGGTTGCTGGGCCTGTTGATCAGGGATTCTTGAAAAACATAGGCAGACAGAAAATAGATGATGGCAATGCAGAGCTACAATCCATTTTGTCATCGATTTTGCAGCACTGCAATGGCTGCAAGATCCATACATGGCAGGACAAAAGGATGACTGCCACTTTATGACTCAGCCTCATCACACTGAGCCAAAGATGAATGCAACTTAAGAAAAAGCTTACATCTGAGGCATTTCTGCGGTGCAAACAAAACCAGACTGTGATGTTTCTAGCTGGAGAGCGCAGACAAGCAAGAAACATTGCATAGAGCACATGCATAGTCCCCATGGCTCGACTCTTCCGTCATCATAAGCTGCACATCTGGCTGTCTTGACCTTGCCAAAGCAACTACATCATCAGTGGCAGCACAGCAGTGTCAGCAGCAGTAATGAAGCTGAAGTCATGGATCCTCTGGATGAAGTTGATGATCCAGCACAAATCAGCATTGCAGTCCCAGCGACTACAACAACACCAGCAAAAACCAAGTACAGAATGTTTGCAACTACATTCACATCAAGCGAAGCCAATTTGTGTTGCAGGAGGAAGACACACTAATTGGAGGGTCTGCAAAACTGCGCTGCCAGCTCTATTGGCCTGCTGTGCTGTGTTTGCCCAGAAGCTTCTACACAAGGGGTCCTACACCAGTGGCTACAGGCAACACTCCAAACACTTCTTGGTTGCAGATACTAATCAACAGGTGACGCTGAAACAGATGGAGCAAATGATGAAAGCCCTGACCTCAACCCCTTTTTGTTTTGACATGTTGTTGATAGCTTGCCTGCGGTGAGGGGCGAGTGTACAGCAGCAACCAGCCAGATCTGCAGACAAAGCTGCACACAAAGCCGGGTTATCCCGCTTGCACAAATTGGCCTTGACTGGGTTCCACCAAGTGTTGTAGCTCAGTCGATATAGCCTTTGCGAGTCAGTTCGGCACAACCCAACAGCAAGCTTTGATGTTGGGTTGAAATTAGCAAGCTGTCAATATGCAAATTGGGTAGTCTGTTTCCAATTTGGCTGAGGCTGTTGGCAGAATTACAAATGGTGATAGATTTGCTCAGTCCAAGAATATGTAAATCTTGAACTCTGGCTGCAATATTACAATTGAGTGAGCATAAAAGTGACTGGAATTTTGGAAAGGGTGATGCAAAAAGCTTGTTGTTGCTCTTTGCATCCTTCTCATTGCGTCATCCATCAAGAGTAAATAATGATGAGTTGAGACAAATGAAAATTTGTGCAGAATCATTTCAAAAATTTTAGGGCATGTTCTGCTGAAGTACATGATCAATGCTTACCAGAGTATTTGTGTAAGTTTCCCTTTGGTGCTTCATATCCCCTCCCTTGGTCCCAAGGTAGAAAGGCAACACCACAGTTCGGTGTACGTGAAACAAATTAATCAACAAATACAAATTTTTAAGATTCCAGAATTTCCAAATTTGCCCCAAGCAACTTTGCAAAATCCCAGCAACATATTTTAGAGAATCAGGATTATATGAAGTCAATCATTCATTCACCAAAATCATGAACTGCATTTTGTGGTCCAAAATTGTCTCCTAGGAGCTCTCCTAGGAGTGGTTTTACCCATGTCCCAGCACAGGGTCTTATAGAGCGCAAGTCACCGCGCAGCTGGAAGCGCGAGTTAGACCAAAACAAAGTGCTCAATGGTGACTTGGAGACAGCCCTGTACTCCGCAGCTGTTGCACAAGAGGGCATGCTGCCGAGAGAAGGAAGAGGGCTTACCAACATCAAATGGCTTCCTGGTTGCAAACACTGATGCATAGTTGAGGCATGGACAAATGGAGCAACTGGTAGATGCTCTGGACCTTGTCCCCCTGTATGTCAGAGAACAGGTAGCAAAGGAAGAATCTGATTGTGTTGCCAAGGGCTTACCTGCTGTGAAGTCATGTGTAGAGCAGCTGGCAAACAAATATGCAACTGACAGTCAAGCATTACCAAATTAACAACATGCAATTTGTTGGTCGATTATCTATTTGACCGATTTGGCTGAGTCTGCAGGCAGACTTGCAAATTTGCATTCTAATGTGCAATTCGATTTGGCTGTCAATCAATTTTTGGTAATTTGCTTTGACAATCTGTTGGCGGTGGCATTGCTGAACAATCACATTATAGGACAAACTTCATTTTCTGATGTGTACACCCAGTTTCTTTTTGTTTGATTACGATGAGAATCACTGTCCAACAATTTTGTTTCTACAGCCTGGTCCCAGGAACAGCAACTGTGATTGTACTTGATGTCTTTGCAGTCTACACTTGGCAATTGAATGACAAGATTAGGACATAAATATACAACCGTCAACGCTAAATAAATCTTGCGATATGGTCATCAAAACATTGGCTTCAAATTTGTAGTGAATGATGAAAACAGCTTGTTGCACTTTGCATCCGTCGCACTCAGTCACATAAAGGGAAGTAATGATGAGTCTGAGACAAACACAATTTTGCCACTGGAGTATTGTTGATCAGGGTACTAATGTTAGAAACCAGCTCGGATCCTAACCTGAATTACAAGCTCAGGTACTGCATACAAGTTGCCAAACTCAAATTTGAAGGCGTTGATACCAAGTTGCCGTTCTACTGAGACATGTTTCCCGTGGGAGCGTCCTACTGACCAAAACAGGCAGTCCAACTTGAACAAGAAAACTGATAATGTAGTTTTTCTTCATGCCACCTGTCAGCAAATACAACAAAGCTGTGACACGCTGCACATCGTATCATCATGTTTCAGATATTGCCCAAGGTTGCGCAGTACTGTGGGGACCTCATGACATGGTTGTAGTGGTCCAGTTAGAGAGTTGATGCACTAAAATTGCATCATCTGCAACAATGCTTCATTGAACAACAGATCAGCTGCAATTTGGCCAAAGATGCTTGCTGTGAAAACCAGTTTGGTAACAGTTGATGCCATTCCACAATAGATGTTGATTAGCATATGTTGCCCGCAAAACTTCGTCCAAGATTGGACTGGTGTGAGGATCTCTTCAGCTCCAACAAGTCAACACCAAACCCTAAATGCCACTGATCATTATCACTCAAATGTTGCCCTTCTTGCTACCTTACCAGCATGCACTTGCTAGTAGTAGACTGGCAAGATGGCCAGCACACAGATCAGTGCATTGTCCTTGTTTGACCTTGATCTGAACAGATTTGTATAACATTGACTTTGGCTTTGTGTTTGCATGTTGATGGTGACAGTTTGATCAAGTTTACGGGAATCAATGTTTGTGAACTGATAAAAAATTAGTTCCAAATTTGTCAAGAGTGAAAATGGAACAGAGACAAAATACAAATGTATGATTGAAATTTAATAATGAATCTGGCTTACCAGCTCGGATCTGAACACATTGTTGTAATTTAATGACATGTGGACACAGAAGGCATAAACTGCATGGACAAGACTGTGGACCCTGTCATGACTCACATCCTGAAAGCGGATCACCTGAGTGAGGAGACGCGCACGGGGTACTGCAAAAGACTGGCCTTGATATCATCAGCAGCTGGCAACAAGCCGCTGATCCAAGTCTTGACCATGCATCCAACCAAAGTGCTGGATTGGATCGTGCAAAGCTATGCTGAAGTTGGGACACAGCGTACCATGATTGTAGCAATACTGGCAGTATACAAGCTATTGGACCTGAAGAGAAAAGAGCAAACTAGCTATGATCTGTTCTTGGAGCAATATGACAAGCTAGATGCAGTGCTAAGAGACAGAGCCAAAGACAATGTGCCAACTGACAGGCAGCGTGCAGGTTTTGTGAGCTATGTAGAGTTACAACAGGTGAGAAAGAGACTCCCGGTGGGTAGCAAAGAGAGGCTGTTGCTGTCATTTTATGGAGGCTTGATCCCACCCCTGAGAAATGATCTGCATGCATGCGCCATCCATATGCTGAAGTGTGATGATGATGCTGCAAGGCAGGCTCTCTTGAAACAGATTACTCCAAATGAGATCTTGCTTCCTTATGATCGCAGTACACCTGGTGTGCTCATCTTGAGAGAGTTCAAGACACAAGATCGGATGAATCCAAAACTGTATAGCAGGTCCTTGGGCAATGAGCTCACAGCAGAGCTCAGAGCCAGCCTCTTGCACCACCCAAGAGACTATATGTTCTTGGAAAACTCTACAGACCGACCATACACTCACAGTGGGTTTGCCATGTATGCAAGGCGCACCCTGCTGAGACTGTTTGGGAGGCCCTGCACCCTCACTCTGCTCAGACATAGCTACATCAGCCACATGCTAGCCTATGGTCAGCTCTCCATTAGGGATAGAGAGCAGCTGGCGAGGCAGATGTGTCATTCAACCCAGACACAAGCCCAGTATCAATGGATCTCCCCAAAAGCAAGTGGTTTTACGCAGCTGGATTCATGATAACATACAAGCTGCCAGCTGCCATGCATGTCCCAAGGTGACCACACCCTCAGGTAACTGCGGCAATGCAGGCTTGGGTACATCCTCTTGTGCATGCCCCAAGCTGCGTCCTATGTCATGACCACACTTGGGGTTGATTAGGCTGCATTGCCTTGAACTAACCCACCTAGGTGGGTTGGCACTGAAACAGATTAGATGCAAATCCCATGTCATGAACACACCATTTCTCTGAACATGCAGAGTGCAGGGCTGGGCTGAAGGGCTGGGTTGTGAGCAAGCCTGTGACTCTATCTATCTGCAGTGCTTGGTGACCATAGTCCTAGATGTTTTATCATAGGGTGATGCAGCCATGAGCAGCCAATAGTGATAGGGAGGGGAGAACCTTTATTATGAATAAGGTGCCCACACTCTTAGATGTTCACTCTGAGGCAATTCTGCTAGACCAGCCTCACCTGCCTAGGGTGGGGAGTGTGATCATGTCATGGGACTTGCATCCGAGCTAATGTTGGAGGTTGTGTAGAGATGACCACACAAGTTCGATATCGTGCAGTCCAAAATCAAGATCAGTGGACCTGTGTCACTCTGCCGCCGCAAGCAGCCTTGACCGCGACTACACCTTTATGCGCTCAACAATATGCTGAAGCATTCATTTCATATTTGAATGACCAATTCCGTCAATACTACGGCGGTCGTAAAGCTACGCGGAATCGTCGTAAGCTCAGCCGTGCATCACGCAAGAAGCGGGCAGAAGCTAGACAACTATCCGGTGCAAAATCGATCGCGGGTCCGTCGCCTGCAACTATAACGCCCCTAAAGATGACAAACTCGACGCGGCCCAATTTTGCCATGCTGCAACAGCGGATTTTTACCTCTTTCACAGCCCGCGCAGATTTCATGCCAGCGACACTAACCTACTGGTACTTATCTGCCGATGACGCGCCCACACGAACAACCGTGAAGCCTAGTCGCTTTGCAGCTCATTCCGTCATGCACTTAGCTCATACGGCAGAGAGAGGCGAGGACCTTCCTCTGCTGCTGCCTTACACACAGAAAGGAGCTCCGGGCATCAGCATATGTCGAAACGAATGGGACACTGCTGGAATCTTTGAGGTTGACTACTATCAAGCAGACTTGTACCAAGGAGAACTTTGCTACACAAGATGTGCTTTTCTCAAGTGTCAAGTCAAATGGGGTCGCCAAGTAAATTTCAAAATATGCTGTGACTTTCACCAGAACGACACGAAGATCAACCAAAGCGATTGTGTGCAAGTGGCTAATGTTTTTTTAGACTTCTTGAACACAGAGTTTAGCGTCCTTTCCTCTCCTAGATCGTCTGCTAGCACTTACGACTAAGTTCACGTGGTGATCTGATTCGACTTGGAGTTGATAATCCCAAAGTATGACCAGGTTTTTGCCGAAAGTGCTGACAGCTGGTTCAGCTGATTCAGCTCATGTCAGTGAGCTAGTGAATGTCAGCATAATAGATCACATGGGCGAAGTCTGAGTTTCGTAGCAGATACCAGGCGCGTCGAACCTCATTTCAAAACTTTATCGGTATACATCTAGCTGACTCTACCGAAAACTTATCCTCCGAGTCAACCGAATCAGTCGATTCGGATTACTGATCCGGGTGCCTCAATTGTTCAGCTGACCCGGCTGACTTGATGCAAACATGTAGCACTGAACATCCTGTTTGAAGATGCTGATGAGGTTTAAGACACTGCTGTACCGCGTTAGTCCTGTGACCGGCATTTGCATTTCGCGTAATTTTTTTCACTGCGAATTTACATGATTTTACTTATCAAATCAGTATTTTGATAAGTAAATTGGCAGTGAAATTTTCATATGTATTATAAAATCTGAATTTTCATATGCATTATAAAATCTGAGAGTGGTGCACCGTAGTCGTTCAAAAACAGCATGTGAGCTTGCACCACTTTCACTCGAAACGTACATAATATATCATCTGAGAGTGGTGCACAGTAGTCACGAGACTTTACAAACACAGCATGTGTGCTCTAGCCACTTGCACTCAAAACGTATATAATATATCATCTGAGAGTGATGCACAGTAGTCACGAGACCGTTCAAACACAGCGTGTGTGCTCTAGCCACTTTCACTCAAAACGTATATAATAGGTAATCTGAGAGTGGTGCATGATCGCCATGGGACTTGCCAAACATATGTACCGTGCGTGTACCACTTTCACTCAAAACGTATATAATATATAATCTGAGAGTGGTGCATGATCGCCATAGGACTTGCCAAACAAAGCACGGTGCTCGGCCTGGGCATCAATATACGTTCGCAGTTTCGGCTGACTAGGCTGACTCAGCTGAACAGGCTTGAAACCATTTAATTTCAGCTGACTCGACTTACTGATTTTTTTGAGGAAACACACACATCAGTGATATGACGCGAGATCTTCTGACTGGAACCCGCTGCGATGGACGGCGTGTAAGTTGCCCACCTGCAGCTAAGACACCTGTTTCCGACTTTTGATTGCAAGACCGCGTTGGCCTCACTGCTGGCTGCTCAACTGTTTTCTCCCGCTGGTTACACTGCTGGTTACACTGATCACCCGTCAGTCACACTCAGGATCAGGATCAGGAAGCATATGCAAGCTGGTACGCGTACAGCAGCTGAGAGCTGTAACTAGACATGTAGTTGGGGGACCTGCTGCATTACCGGTACTTGCACATCACACAGCACACACATAGTGGCAGACAGAAAAAGGAGGGGAAATCAATTTGCCATCAGGTCAAATGCACAAGAAAGACCAGTTCACTGCACAGTCAACTGACTTGTAGCACAAGTTCAACGTATCAATGCTGGACAGGCCTGACTTTTACTACTTTGCTTGAAGCTTTCAAACACTCATGTCATCTACCTATCTAACTAATTCGAAAATTTTCTGCTTCGCGGTTGGTTTCTGTGCATACAGTAACAATAATTATTTAGTTATAAAAACCTAAAGCAGCCTAGACATAAAGGTCAAGCAGTTTCACTTTCAACTTGCAGGCTGAACCTGTAGCTAGCTGCAGATATTGCTATAGCAGTTACTGGTACTCCATACTCAACAAATATTGTACACAGCGAATCACAAAATGAGCATGTGGTTGCACAATTGGGTTCATGAACTTGATGCATAAAGGAGGCAAATTGGCTCAAGACAACTAGATTGTCTGGATGAGAGCAGTGTGGGACAGCAGCTAGCTTTCATGGGGTCAGCCTCTCTATTGAGGATAGATTGCCAATACGGTCATCCTTGAAATCTTTCTTGAACACTGGGCAGCCCAAGCAGACTGGCAGGCCATTGCTGATGCCTGCAGTTGGGACTGTGTAACAGATAGTTTGCCTGTAAGAGTGCATTTGTAATAAGGGAGCGTCGAGATGACACTAAAGGCCTGATATAGCTTGGGAGGGTAACGGTAAAGTGATGCGTGGCAAGAATAGGGGTAATTACGGTGTATTGTGACAGTATTCATCACAGACTGCATATGCATACCAGTTTGCCTCAGCAACATTTGCCTCCTCAGAAGGGCTCCAGTCCTCCCAACCAGGTGGTGCGTGTGATAACATTGCATTCACCCGCCCAGCCCAAGACTTCCCATTGCTTTTGGTGAGCACTACACTATCACGAGCAAACTTGGACTTCTCAACCCTGATACAAGCCAGTGTAGCATTGCCAACTATTGCTTGATCGAACACATGTACAGAGCGTTCAGGACCAGGGCACAACTCCTGCTGTGGCAGAGTGAGACCGGCATGCTGTCCCCAGATTCTCCGAGCATCAAGAGCAGCTGGCATCTGCGCTTTGTTAGGGACACGTTTCCCTGAGTCTTGCAAGAACCTTGTCCTGAGCTCACTGTAGTTCAGGCAGGTGCACAGGGTTGTGCCTGAGAAGTCACAAGTCTTGCACAGCCCCGGATAGTTGCAATACAGCAAATGGAACTCTGCTCTGTGGTGAACCCTATCCTTGTGCTGGCCTCTGCCAAAGCGCTTCAAACCATGGAAATCAAACAGGGTGATGGGAGTGCTAGCTGTGTTGAGCATGAAGGCTGGCAGCTGCAGCTTGTATGTGTGCCCTGCTGAAGGTGGTGGGCATGTGGTTGGCATGTGGTTGAAAGGCATGGCCTCTGAACCGGCATGAGGGTTCTCATCACTGTTGTCATGTTGCTCAGTTGCTCTTTCGGGCCTAGCAATATAACGTGTGATGAATGCTTTCCGGGCATTCACCAAAGTTGCCTCAGGATGGGATGAATGAGTCATCCACTTCATCATGCGCCCCCAAAGCCGCCATATGGTGCGATTGAAACGAAGCTGAATGCACAGCAACAAGCGCTGAAATGTGGGAGAGGTGCCTGGACACTGCATTAATGAGAATCACATGGTGCGACCATTGTTGCAACGTTGATTGTTAACAAACACTCATGGCTCAGGCCAGGCCTGCCACTGACAAGTTCTTCAGAGTCACCAACTTTTTAGGTTTGCGACTGTTGCCAAGCAGGCACCGCTTAAGCAGCAACCAAGCTTTATCACTGGTATAAAAGGAGACCATGTTGGGGGAACATATTTTGCATTGTTGCAACGGGTCAAACACTGCAGCCACAAAAGAGTGGTCTATGCCGGGTTCGAACCGGCGACCTTGTCAGTGTGAGTGACATGTGATAACCAACTACACCAACAGACCATGCCTGAAAGCCAATTTGACAGCATATAACATGTGTGCTTGCAATCTGTAGACTGATACAAGTGCTTAGACTGTCTGTTCACTGACACAATTGTCATCATGCCCTGCCAATGTTGTCACAGCCGGGCAAAATGCTTCACACAGCAGACTTCTCCAGCTTCTCGCAATCAGGTAATGCCGGCCGCGATTCGTAAGTCGACTTGACTCAGACAAGCGCTGATCACTGCTGTGCTGCAGCTGCGTTGCACGGCGACGCGACGGCAGGTCGGCAGGTGCAATCACAATTCCGTTCGAGCTGAATCGAAGGGGTTCAGCCCACCTGACAAACCACAGCAAAAGTCGCAGCAACAAAAGGTATGAACCTAACCTAACAAGCTGACAGGCGTGCACACAAGCTTAACAGGCTGTGTGTGCAACGTGTTTTACCCTTCCGCCTTCGCCAGCATGCATACTGAATGCCTGGGCGGATGCTCAAAGCCAAGCCTGAAAGTTTGACATCCTTCAGCACAAAGCTCTCACTCCCTTTAGGTCAGTAAGCGCGGCACTGTTGCCTCTAGACCAGATGCAAATCAAAGGCGTCCTCAGCAGCAGCAGCAGCAGCAGCAGCAGAAGCAGCAATCACAGGTTAAGCAGCAGCCTGATGAGCTGCCTCGCAGACAGCAAGACTCAGAAGAGGTTCCAGAAATTGTCAATGACAGGATACTGAAGCGAATTATAGCATGCAGTGGCATCCCAGTCTTCATTGGCTTTTCCTTGTTCCCTTTCTTTTATTTCTTGAAGGTGTGATTTCAGCATAGTTGTATGTCTGCTGCTGTGGTGGTTTGCTGTCCAGTGAGGTTCATGTTGCCTTGATATAAAGTCCCTTCTGATGTCAGCATTGTTGTATGTCTGCTGCTGTGCTGCTGTGCTGCTTTGCTGCTTTGCTGTCCACTGAGGTTCATGTTGCCATCATGTAAGTGCCTTGCATATGCTTGCATAATAGCAATAAGACACTGGTCACAGCTTGGCACATCAGGGTCACAAATTGAAGCCAGGGAGGGCATGACTACAGTCTGGCATGGCTCTTGCCACATCTGCTGTGCACAGCCTCAAATTATCGATGTGATGCAGGTGACCAAGCATGTGGATCTGCCAATGTCTGTTGTATATATAGTGCAGCTGCTCACCTTTGGTGGTGGGTTCTTTGGCATCACCTATGGCATTCTCAGTGCCAGCTGGGATCCCATGCGAGAAGGCAGCCTGCTAGGCTTCACAGAGTTCAAAGCTAACTTGCCTTTGATACTTGAACGTGTCAAGTCCAGAGGAGGCAAAGGCCGTGTGTGATGCAGCTTCACTGTGGATTGTACACCTTGTGCTCTGTTATGTCACCCTTGTTTAATGCATGTCTGTCCACACCTGTGTGTTTGATTGGCGCATACATCCAGGCACAACACCCTGACGTTGCTCTGTACAGCAGCCTGTAAATTTGCCAGGATCTGGGTAGTCGCAAGAGGTCAACAGTCAAGTTGTTGCTGCCCCTTTGATGGAGTGACACTGTTGTATGCATGCTGAAACTGAAATGTTGCAATTGTAGCTGGCCGAAAGCTGTTGTGGTATTGCTGCCTGGCCTGACCTGGCTGACTGTTGAGCAATATGTTTGCAGGCAGACACAACAGGGGCACGCTAGCAATATATTTAAATACTGCTTTAGATTCACCGTACATGCATGGCTTCCGGCTAGGTCCGACTAGGTCCGAACCCATATTGAAATATTGGGGCCTCAGATTTGCAACTATGTTATGGCACAGCAAACAAACACATTGCGGCCAGGGCAATCTGTACCGTTTATGTTGATGCTCATGGTAGGGGCAGATTTACAGTCATACTTTGCATGCATAAATCGGCGATTCAATCTATCAATACACCGTAATACGTATACATGAAAATACTTGTAGGCACCTTGAATTGTGGCACGATGCACCAGTACACATCAATCACATGATGTTACGCTGAGCTGTCTTGTATGGCATGTGCAGACTCCTTGGTGTCTCTGCTGGCTTCAGCCACAAGCTTGCTGAACACACTGTTTGGGTTCTGCACAACAAAATTGAATTTCAATGCATGTAACGATGCTGACACTTGTTGGCTCCTGAGCTTGAGCAGGCAGGCAGGATGTGTCAGACTACAAACAGGCTAACAACAAAGCATGGACAGCTGCATGCCCTGTCACTTGCTCTGACGACAAAGTTTGCCAGGCAGACCACCTGAATCAGGCTTGATGCCCCATCATGGGGAACTGTGAGTGAGAGAGGGCAGTATAATACTACTAGTACCGCAATGCTACAAGCAATTACATGCTGTGACTCACAACATGCGCAATGAGTCAGCGGGCCAGGCTCACCTTCAAGAGTGTGGCTGGGCTGTCAAATTCCACCAGCTGCCCAGCATCAAGGACCATGATCCTGTCACTGTCAATGATGGTGTGCAGCCGATGAGCAATTGTCAGAACTGTGCAGTCCTTGAAGGCACTTCTGATGGTCGTCTGGATAAGCTGATCTGTGCCACTGTCTACATTACTGGTTGCTTCGTCAAGCACCAAAATCTTGGTTCTGCGCAGGAGGGCTCTAGCCATGCAAAGCAGCTGCCGCTGCCCTGTACTCATGTTGCCTCCACCTTCGCTGATCTGCGCGTCCAGGCCGCCCTCCATGTGGCGAATGGTGTCTGCCATGCCGGCCTGCTCCAGAGCTTGCCAAATATAGGAGTCCCCACCGACAGCGTCAAAGGGATCCAAGTTGGCGCGCACTGTGCCGCTGAAGATAACAGGGTCCTGTGGGACTAGCGCAAGTCGGCTGCGCAAGTCAGTAAGCCCAAGCTGGCTCACATCAATGCCGTCAATAATGATGCGGCCGCCGCAGGGCTCCACTATGCGGTACAAACTGGTCATCAGCGTCGACTTACCACCACCTGCAGTGTAGGGCACGAACTTTGATGAGCAGCACTTGCATCCCACTTTGCAAGCAGTCTACGCTGCAGCATATGCTCAAACAGTCAGCAGCAGCAAGAGGCTGGCCCACCTGTCCGACCAACCACCCCAATCTTCTCATGAGGCCGCGTCTGGAAGCTGATGTGCTTCAGTACAGGGTCCAAATCCTCCCTGTACCTCACAACCAGGTCCTCTGCTTCAATCACGCCCTCACTTGGCCAGCCCTTGGGCGGCCTGTGGTTTGCAATCACAGGAGGCTTCTCTGGCGTCAGCTTTGTGTACTCGATCACACGCTCCACAGCATTCATGTTGACTTCCAGCTCAGTGCTCTGCCGCACCATCCAGTTCATCAGACCTGCGCTTGGCAAGCTTGCTTAGCATGTGATCACACATGCAGAGGTGATTGTACCAGACTCCATGTTTGATTGTATGGGACCACAAGAACACCTACAACAAAGCAAAGAGACTAGCAAAATGACAACACAGCAGGTGGCAAGTAAAATCACAGGAAGTTTTCCACCAGGAGCAAGTCTTGGACATGCACAGATGAGCAGCTGATGATAAAGTACAGTTGATGCACAAGTGCAAACCATGGTGACACAGTGGCCACACAGGTGACCACATTGCAGACTTTGGAATGCACCACACACGCCAACAAAGGCTGACCTGTAAGGTTGAGGGCACTGGTGAGGGCCAATCCAGCCAGCCCTGCATTGCGGGGCAATAGCACTGACACAAACAATGCTGCCCCGAACACAATGCAGATCCCCAGCATCTCCAGCCTTACAGACAGCCACCTGCAGTTCACAACAACGGTCTGCAATTGCAGTCATGCCTGATGAGTCAGTAAAATCACTCACGAACAAAGGCATTCTGTGAAGAATGCCTGCAGATTCAGATGAGACACCGCAGAACTCTGCTTGCAGTGTAAGAGCAGCATGTTCCTACAGCTTGACAAGCTATCAGCAAGACATTGTGAGCCTGTGCGTGCAAGCACTCTGCTTCATGCTGCACCTAGCTCTACCATTCACCAAGTACACCATGCACCTTGACACATGCAAACTCAACCTCAGAGCCATGCAAGCACCTAGCTCTGGTCAATACACATGCAGACTCAACCTCATAGCCCTGCAAGCACCTCGGTCTAGTAATGAGTTCAGCACAGGCACGCACCTGTTGACAACCTGTATGGGCCACCAGCAGCGGTTGCTCTTGTCCAGCAGAGCCTGGTTGCGCTGTGTGAACTGGTCCTGCTTCCTGAAGGCGCGCAGCGTGAGCAGCCCTTGCAGGCTCTCATTGAAGTTGCCAAAGATGGGTGACAGCGCTAGGCTGTCAAGACGCTTCAGTTCCCTTGAAGTCGCAATATAGTACACCTGGAGATTCACGTCACTTCAGTGTTGCAGTTGCTGCTGCTTTGACGGTCAGAAACACATCATCATCATCATCATCATCCAGAAACTGATCAATACTGTTTATTGGCACCAGGACAACAAGCGCACATACCTACAGTTCATGCAAGAGTCATTGCATGCCACCCTGATAATTGATCAGGATGCCGACAAGGCAAGAGCAAGAGCAGCAGCATGAAGAAGATCAGCAAACCCAAAAGGGCAACAGCAGTGTCAGCTGTGTTACCTGTACTCTGTAGTAAACAATACTGAGGGCTGCCACTGCCACAATGATGGTGGGAGTGACAGCTGTAACCACTAAAATGGCACCAAAGACGCTGATGCTGCAGGTCATGAAAGACTGGACAGAGTATGACACTGAAGTATCCACTGACTCTGTGTCCTTGGTGAACCTGCATCACACCACCTTCAAACCATATGCTGATGAAAACCACCCAAAGCTTGAGGAGGAATTCTGGTCTGCTCATAGCGCTGAATGCTGCGGCAAACAAGCTGTCCAACAACTTTGCCAAAGTGCTTCCTTACAGCTGTGTTGTGACAGACGGTGTGTGCATTTGATCCAATACGCAAAGGCTGTTGTTTCCTTTTGCCTTGTGCAAAGATGTGAGCACAACCATTCCAGGTGTGATGCGTACCTGTTGAGCAGGCGACCAGTAGGTTGGCTATCAAAGAAGGCCATAGGGAGGCGCATGACCTTGGCCAACAGATTGGCATGCAGCCTTCGGGAGGCATTGAAGGAGCCCAGCACCAGCAGCAGAGCCCTGCCACCTTGCACAAACAAGGACACCAGACCCAGGGTGAAGTAGAGTGTCATGTACTTGCCGCTGTGAATGTGCAGGCCTTCCTTCTCCAATCTGGTGGTTTCGTTTGACCAAATGCTGAGCCACCAGTTTTGGCCCACCTGCAGAAAAGTGAGTCCCATGATGTCAATTGCGTTTTCAGATGTGCCACGACTTTGCATGCAGCAAAGCTATGTTTGTATTGGCCAGGGGAGTTTCCACTTGGGTTGCCACTTGGGGTGTTGAAGCACCTTTGGGGTTGATGTATCAGAGTCAGGACAGCGTGAGTCAATGTGACTATACTGAAGCTGACAAGACTGTGCTCCCCAACAGGGGTTCACCCTTTCTCAACTGAAACACATTGACTGCTGTGCTGAGTGCTCAAACCAGCATTGGGTGCAGGCAGAGGAGATAAGCAGTGCTGTATGCACAAGATCATCTCATTCAGTAAGCGCTCTGACAAGCCTTGGCTGACCTGCAGGCCTCGCTCTGAAGTGGCCAGCACCACCATGAGCAAGGGGATGGCAAAGAAGGGTCCCCAAGCAGACAAGTAGGTCCTGTACAGCCTGCGATCCACTCTCCCTTTTGCTCTTTCCTCAGCCTTCACCAACACTCCTGCCTCCTTGTTTGTCTCCTGCACAGCCATCTGTTGTTTCATCGCAGCCAGAACACGTGCACCATAACATGTATGATGCAGGTCTGAGCGTTGAGAACATTGCAGCAGCATTCTCCTACCAAAACAGTGGCAGCTGCGAACGTCCAGATTGGCTTGTGCTGTTTTACATGCCTCAGTCTGCCATGACAGCAAGGCAATCACACAGCGCCTATGAGTAAGTCAGCCTCAATCATGACATCAAGGCAGCCAACGCCTTTCAAGGTGTTAGCCTCACCATACCTTGACAGGCTTCTGTGAATCGCTCAGCAACTCCTCCTCTTCTTCTTCATCTTGGTGCTCCTCCTGTTGGAGGTTGTCAGCAACGCCGTCAGCAACATTGTGCTTGTTGAAAACATGAGGACTGCTAGCCTTGCTGGGTGTATTGGGATGTAACAGGTTGACCATCTCCAAGTTGTTCTCCTTGTCACTGTCAATGCTGGGGCTGGGGCTGGGGCTGTTGTCCTCATCTGCCCCTTCTACGGGGCGTTCCCCAGCATGAGCGTGAGTCACATGGTCAGGATCTGGGTTAGTGCTGAGCAGGCTTGCAATAGCGCTCTCCCCTGCGCCCACACCTGGAAGTACAGAAACAATGCTCGAGAGGTCACGGACGTTTTACTGATGCTGCAATACATACCCAATATATCACATTGTGCCGACGTGTGATGTTTGTATGATGCTGCATATATGCCACGCCTTACCATGCGAACAAGCTTCTACAAGTATGAGCAGCATGCTTTGACGTGCACTGACCATGCAGGTAGTGAAGGTAGTGAAGCACACCATTCAGAACTGCATACAAGTGTGAGCATACTTTGTATTGCCACAATGTGCATCACAGAATTGACATGTCAACAACAAAAGCTACGCTTGCTTTCAATGTGCAGCTTGGTTTGGTTTGTATGCCAGCCAACAGAGTAAGCCTGCATAACTGCTGGCAACTAAGTAGAGCAATGTGCGTACAGAACCCACCGGAGTGATTAGTGAGCGAGTGGGTGGGTGGGTGGGTGGATCACTCAATGACAGAGTTCAGTGCTTGTATGCTTACCTGCGTCAAGGATGTCGATGCCAGCATCAATCCCAGCCTCCACCACATGCTCCAGAGCAGCCTCAAGAACCAGCAAGCCTGTCTGAGGCTCATCCACTGCTGCTGGCTGGGCTGAAGATGATGCCTCTGAGTGGCTGCTGCGCCGAGACTCCAACAACACTTCCTCTTCCTGTAAGAGCAAAGTCAGGTGTGCAAGCAGGACCAAGTATAGTAGCTGACAGCAAGGGTGGTAGCTAGATGCAACAAAGCTGCTTTGATGACCACATCTCTGCCTCGCTTGGTCTGATTTCATTCATGATGAGG
>JAABUP010006074.1_pt1 | contig 17627 bp, 18 predicted proteins | sample 5559201 | NCBI WGS metagenome assembly JAABUP01 (sample SAMN10711887, study PRJNA513373) | rock metagenome | isolation source: Antarctica rocks | place: Antarctica
ACATCCAATCCCATCAATGGGTGAATCCTGGGATGCATCGGCACCATCCGGCTGTGTTGGCGGGTCTCAACACCAACTTCCGGTGAGTCATTCGACCACAGCGCCCGGACGGATGCTCAACGAGCGTCAATCGGCGTCAAATGGGTACAAGCCAAAGTCAATGCTCCCTCAGCTTGGCACAGGGCATCAGCGCCACTCCGGCGCCAGGAAGCCTACCGACCTCAATTGTCCCCACGATGCGCTCAACGGAGTACATACTGGGAATACTAAGGGGCAGGCCCGGCTGCCATCGGTCCCCTGGCTTGGACCGATCGAGATGAAGATCCAATAAAGCTGCCCTGGTCGTCGTTGGGCCTCTCGAGGAGCCCTTGTCGTAAGTCCCGTAACACTGCACCCGAGTCTGCTCCTCGGTCACCGTCGATACGAACCGTACCGTGCTAATGATACAGACCGAGTACGGAAAGAATACGCCGTGGTTCGGGTGTCTACGTGGATACGGAGCCTCTGCGTCTTCGACAGAAGACGGACCGGATGATCGCCTACGGGAGACGGTGTTCATGTTCTGGCTGACAAGTGCTCTCCTCGAGGAAACCCATCCAGATTGCGCAGTCGTATCGGCAACGTCACTGACTGTCCTTTCCTCACATCAACGCTGATGGTGATTGCGTTGGCCAACCGTAGCCATTCATAGACCCTCCCCCCAAATCCTTGCGATGCTTGTACCTGGCTCGGGCAGCGTGCACAGGCTCATGGGCTACCTCGCCCTCGCTAAAAAAACGTTCAACGTGTACCCGCGAAAATCAGCGATTCTGATAATCTATCACCAATCTCAGTGGTACAGGGAGTGCTCTGGACACTTCACATCGGTGACGAAGTTTGTTCTTCTAAGCCTGCTCTACACTTTTGCCACCAGGGTCTCCTTTGTAAACTGTGTATTAGCAAATTTACCTCTCCTTGAATTCTGCCCACGTTGAACTTTATTGTAGCGACGGTGAGAGCACCTCTGCCAAATCGCATCGGCAGAATCGGCAGAAAAGCCGGTGCTTGCTTACCTAAGCACTTGGCGGTTTTCCATTCGCCATCAAGCGAGAGCGGCGACTAACATGAGTGGCCGGCGCTGATATCCCTGACATGCAGTCGGAGCACCCTGCGACGACATCTTATCAAGATTCGCGGACGATACGCATAGGGTGGAAGATTCTTACAGCTAGAGTCCGTGTGTCTGCTACAGGTCGTAGGGGGAATGGATGGATGATGGAGCATATTGAAATTGTGTGCGCTCCTCGTACTACTACTATTACTACTCGCTTCCAACTAGTTTTGAAGCGCAACATCAGAAATGACCCGTTCCATGGCCATCTCAACTGACATTACCTTACGGTCGGTGGTCCTGCTTGATATCCGTGAATCGCGGCAACAAGGTGCCCAAAAGAAATGGGGAGGTTGGCTTTGACAGAAGTGAAGGAGACCTCCTCCGCGAACCGTGCCATTGTCTTTGCTATTGACGCGGACATTCACTCCAGGGAAAAAACCCAGCCCCCCCTCCTCCTAAATGCTGTCGTCCGTCCTTGCTTCCATGTTCTCATCCCGTTCTTTCCAACTCTCTTTTTTCGCATACGCTTCATACTTTGTACAATCTCGTTCAATCGACTTCAGCTGCTGGTCCGGCTTTTTTTCCACGTTTCCAAGTGTTCTACCACATTTACAGCCGAGCGTTGATCGCTGGGCCTCCTCATATCTCTCCGAGCTGCTGGTCCAGTCATTCTTTTTAAGCCTTCTCCTTCCTACTATTTTAATAGTTCGCGCCTTGACCGCAGCGTTCTCTTCGACTTATCTGGACTGCCGGCTTGCACCCCGCAGACTGTCGACGCTGGCCGTCGTCTATCCTACCGCAACCACTGTTTTTACTACTTCCGAGCGCGTCCAACTATGTCTGTGGAGGACTGCTATTACGCAGCAGCGACGGGGAAAGAATGCAGCTACTCATGTGACTTCTGCAGTCTGATTCACGAGTGTCTCTATTGTGCGCTCAAGCGTCGTCAAGATCCCAGCACTACTCATGGGCCAGCAATGCTTGGCCAGCAGCATGTTCCGTGGGATCCTCACCCTGTACAGCATGACAGTATTTTTGCCGACAACCCCGTTTTCCAAATTGATGAGTTGGAGTTTTCAAGCGAGGTAGACGAGGAAGAGGAATTGCCTCCCAAGAATAGTCGCGCACGAAGTGAGGGGTTGGAACAACAGAGCGAAGAGGACGGACTAAACGAGGAAGACGCGGAATCCTTTGAGGCTGGCAGCACCGGGTTTCAGATTTACGAGCCGGACTTCCTGAGCGAAATAGAAAAGCAAGGCGAGTTTCCTCCCGAGTACAGCTGCGCACAAAGTGAACAGCAGAACGGAGAGGACAGTTTGAACGAAGAAACGGAATCTTTTGAGGCTGGCAGCACCGGTTTTCAGCTTTATGAGCCGGAGTTCCCAAGCGAAATAGAAAAGCAAGGCGAATTTCCTCCCGAGGACAGTCGCGCACAAAGTGAGAGGGCGGAACAGCAGAACGAGGAAAAACCGGGATCTTTTGAGACCCACAAGGAAAACGAGCCTGGACAAAACGGACCAAGGTCTAAAGCTCAGGATGAGGAACACGGGGATTTAGAGTCGCTGTTCGAACTTGACACTGGGGACGCGGAGGCCTCGGAGTCGAGGCATGAGCTCAATACTGAAGAAGACGAGGGGGACACTGCAGGCCAGGAAACTCTCTCTTCCCAGCTCTTTTCAGATGTCAACACGGCCGCTTGTGACTGCGTCAAGTGCGACAGGCCGAATCATGTCGAAAACATGGTGGGATGCGACAAAAAGTGCGGCGAGAACAACGGCCCATGGTTTCACTTAAGCTGTGCGGGGCTCGTCGTTCCTCCACGAGAAGAGGAACGCTGGGAATGCCCGAATTGCGTCAATCCGAAATCTCGTAAATATAAAAAATGCAGGAGTTTCCAAAAGACCCTAATCCCCGGGCGACTCGAACAAACCCCCAAGACAGCTAAGAAGCCCTCACGTGACGGGAAGCAAGGCAAGGATTCATGGTCAGACTTCGAGAAGCAGTGCGTGATCAATTTGATGCGTCAAATCATCCAGGCAAAAGAAGAATGCCGGGCGACAGAAGTGAAATGGACAGTGCTTTCAGAGCGTCTCGAGTCAGTATACAGTGTGGACAAAACGCCTGGCTCAGTGAAGAACAAATGGAGCCGAGAACTAAGACAGTCCAGCCAGCTCGACGAGAGGAAGAACCCCAATCCCGACAAGCTGCAAACCAGCGTCATGACCAAGGAGCAGAGGAAGGCAGCCCGAAAAAAGCGCAAGGCTGACGACGAGGCCGCGGACGAAACGGACTTGGCTCCCAGGGAGAAGCAGGAGCCCAGCACTCCATCGAAAAAGCGGAAAGCAACATTCGACCCCGGGGAAGGTCACGCGAGCATCCGCCGACGTCGTGAGTGACGTTAGACTTGAGGATTTTTGGAGTCTGGAATTTGGAGTCTGGGATTTGGAGTCTGGGATTTGGAGTTTGGAGTTGGGTCTATTCAAATTGTAAGATGACATCCCCAGCCGAGCCAGCCTTACCCTAATACAGCTCCGGACTAGTGGAGATTTCTCTCGACTCTACCACATCTGGTTAGCGCAATAGTCCCCCGTCCTCCCGTCCTCGCAGACCCGTCTTCGCCGGCGTCGCCAAGCCCTCACGTCTCAGCCTCACAACCTCTCAAGTTACAGTCAACAACCTTCAAGAACATGGAAACTCTTGACCTTCATACACCGTCTACGTCCACAATGGAGCATTGTGGAATGGACGTTGACATGGATCTCGATCTTGGGCCAATTGACGACAGCTTCTCTCAAGTTGTGAGCATTATCCTATCGCGTTGCGATCTCATTCGCTGGCTGATCTCAATTTTCAACCAGAACGATGATCAGAACACCCTCACCTCACAACACGAAATTGATTCTGTCGATACAACTACTGCCGCTGCACCTAACAAGATTCACATCCGTGGCGTTGACGACCTTACAACCAACGATATTAAGACCTTCTCGGCAGAGCATTATCCTCATCATCCCCCAATACAGGTGGAATGGATCGATGACACCTCACTAAACATCGTCTTTGATGATTCTGTCACAGCTCACAGCGCTCTCGAGAGTTTCACTCTTTACTCCCACGACTCCGGTATCTCTGCTCTTCCTTCATTGCAGCTGCGTGAGGCCAAGACTCTTTCTACCCACCCGGAATCAAGGCTTCAGATTCGGACGGCGCTATTGACCGATCAGAAGCGACCACGGGCGTACGAAGCTAGTCGATTTTACATGATGCATCCTGAGCATGATCCAAGGGAGCAGCGCCGTCGAGGGGAGGGGAAACACGGTTATCGCTACGGGAGATACCGTAGCAGAAGATACAGCAATGAAGAACGGCGAAGCCGACACCGAGATCGTGAAGAGGAGTCGAGCGGGCAAGATTCGATGGACCTATTATTGGACGATCAGTCTCATGACAGCCAACAACGCTCTCAGCGTCGCGGAATGCAACACCAGCCAGACAGAGATAGAAGTGCATCGCCTGATAGACAGCGTGAGAGTGACACAAGACCAAGACGCCGTACACCGCCCCCAATTTACAGATCCCGCGATCCTCATCCATTCCCGTCGCAAAATAGTGGAAAGGAGCTGTTTCCTTCGAAGTCCTCCATAGGCAACAGTACCGCTGACCAAAGCAAAGAGTTATTCAGCAACAAAATGTTGGCTACTGGGTTAAAAAAGGCACTGTTCCCACACAAAGGCAATACCGCGAACTATCATCGTCGCTCTGATGCTTTTGACGCGGCCGACGAGACTGCTGACTTATTTGCAAACAACCTGTCGGTCCGGAGCCTGAAGGACCGGCTCACTAGTGGATCAACGACCAATGGCGATATGAAAACATCAGACCCAGGGCCAAAACCAAGTACACAAGGCAATAGAGATGGTGGTATCAGTATCCTGGGTGCGTCAGGCCAGCAAGATTCAGGCTTCTCAATCCGTGGTGGCGCTGCTTCGGGGGGAACTATAAAAGAGCTCTTTCCGGGGAAGGCATTGGGAAACGAAGGGAAGGAGTTGTTTGCAGAGAAACTCAAAGGCAGAGGCGGACGAAGAAACAAGGCAGCAGATATGTTTCATTGACATGTAACATTGATTTGTTGCCCTGCGCCTCTTGAGAGCGATAGTAGCCCGTTCAGAAACAAGCAGCTTCGTCCTCAAGGCGTCCGGTAAGGACAGCCACTTTCATTTCCATTTAGCGCGGAGTTTCAGGATAGGCAGATACCCATGTCGTTAAAAATACAATGAGCAATAAATCACGAAGATCGATACATTGGGCACTCCAAGAGTCGAAAGTCGGAATTTTAGCTTGTGCCCTGCATTTTTTAGTGGGCTTTACAACGAGATTTGCCACCCCGTTAGAGAGTGTCTCCATCTACTCCATTTGATGTTGCATCAATGCCTGCTGCCGACTCGCCAGCCATCATTGTCGCCAGGTTTCTCCAAGCGAACCACTACGATGACGTACGTTTCAGCTGGAGAATTGTAATTGTCCTCTTAGTGACCGGTAGATCCTACTAGACACTGGATGCGTTCCTTGACGAAGCCGGATTACCGCCCGACGCAGGCACCATCTCCAAAGGCGATCTGACCATCGAGCAGATTCTCGAGGAAAAGAAGGTCTTTGATCTCAGTCTGAGAATCGAGAAGGTGGGAGTGGGCGGGGACGGTGGGACATGGAGTCTACCTGGTAGGGCATGCGTGGCCAACGTTCTTACAGTATCGTATGATCATCCCTGTTGTCTGATTCTTTCCGGTCAGCCCCGTCGGTGCCGACTCGCGTAGACTCGCTGCCTTCTGCCAGCAATCTCCTGCATGTCTCGGTGGAGCAGCTCGAGGGGGAGAGACCCCAGACCGCTCCTCACCACCAACTGCTCTGTGCCACGACGGCCGATCGTCGACTCCATCTGTTTGTGCCGGATCAAGCCATCTCCCTGGTCAAGAGTATCAATCATCTGCAGGATTCCCCGATCTTGTCCTGCATCTCATACGGGCACACGAAGAAGCTCATCACGATTACGTCGGGAATGTCTGGTCAGACGGTGCTTTACGATCATGAAGAGGACCGAGCTCTGGACGAACGGCGGGACCACAAGAAGTACGTCGTCAGAATCGCGTCCACGACGGAGGGTTCCACGACGTGGATTGCTACGGCCGGCTGGGACAGCAAAGTCTTTCTTTACCGGATCATTAGCGGAAGCGAGATCAGAATGGGAGCCCCGGTTGCTTCCATCACTACTGTGACAAACCCGGAATCGATTACATTTCTCAAGCATCCCGATCGAGACCGTCCTATCCTGGTGGTCACACGCCGAGATTCCACTTCATTACACTACTACGCCTTGCCTATGATTGACCGAGGCAGCGCTGGAACATCGACGCCACCACCCGAGTTGGTTTTGCTCGGGTCTCAAAACCTAGCTCCTCACTCCAATGCCTGTAGGTGCTCTGTAGCCCATGTACCCCATGATCTCCGAGTTTGGAGGCATCTTTCGGGAGTGAACGCTGTTCATTCATGTCTCAGGACGCAATGGAAAAGGGTTGATCTGACTATGGAGACCATCATTAGGGATCGCTTTCTCGCCCTCTTCGATCGCCCTCTGCCCACGAGATCCAACACTATTAGCTGTAGCCACTTCAGCTGTTCCGCACATGAGTAGGTCTTCCTCCAGCTCAGCATGCTCGAGTCTGTAGCGTGACTCAAGACGCAAGACGAGATCGAGGCGGAATTACCGCCGATTGATGCCTGCCAATTAATAGACCGATTGAAAAGAGAAACCCACTGATGATGCGACCGTTGATAGAGCTGATCATCGTACGACTTTTGACGCCCGCTTCTGCGCCCTCTCTAACGACGGGTACTGCCCCTGCCACTCAAGCAGCTCAGGCTCGAGCAAATCTAGCCATCCAGGAACGAGAAGATGCAGCAATCCTGGTACATGTGAGCACATTAGCACCACAGACACCTTATTCGACCCCACAGGTCGTATGGCGCCCTGACGGATCAGGAGTTTGGGTCAATGGTGATGATGGGGTCCTGCGGGGCTTGGAGGCGAAGACCGGAAAGAGTAAGTGACATTGACGCTGCTTCGTCCTCAACGTGTTCCATTGGCTCGTGAATGCTATCTGCGCTGACGTTGAATTCGTCCAGTCATCACCACTTTGAAACAGGGGCACGAGCTGGGCTGTAAGATCAGAAGCATTTGGTGTGGTATGGTGGACATGGATGAAAAGCAGGAGGAGTGGGTTGTAAGTGGTGGATTTGATAGGAGATTGGTGATTTGGAGACCAAAAATGGAGAATTAGAATAGATAGCAGGACCCCGCTAGTCCACAACCAAAACTATGTCTACAGGAGAAAGACGAAGGCCGGTGTGACCCTTTCTCCATGCACTCTCTCTTCACAGTAAGAAAGAAGAAGGGTGATTGGTAATGAAAGGGAGTTGATATTGGCACGTCAAAGATGATAATCCTTCAGCAACCGCGCATGGGCAAGCGGCGGTGCTGTACACACATATGCCTTGAAGAAAACTTCCACAGGGCGCTGGAATGCACCAATAATGATGGAAGATCATCGGCGCAGATTCGTCTCCCTGGAAAGAGATGCGGCCGTCAATAGCCAAGTAACAAATGAAACAGACCAACATCAGCGAAGCCGTAATTGACACTGGATGGTCTCGTTCTATTTCTTGGCAGTCACCTGAGAAGCAACGCAATCCCATCTCAAGTCATGAAGCCCATCTTTGCCCTTGTTTCCGGCTAAAGCATTTTCACTTCACCATTACTATGCTGCTTCTCGCTTCCCTTCCTTAACCTCCTTCTGGACCGCTCGTTAGCTTGATCAGCCCATTCTCGGCAATCCACGGACGTACCAAAGCCCTCATTGTCCCATGCAGCGCATGTCGATGATTTCGTCGAAACTTGGGATCCGTCCCGGCAAGAGAAGGGTAGCGATTGGTTTTGGGCTTTTTGATTCTGTCGACAGACACAGCATTAGTGGACCATCAAAGATCTTGCCAACTTAGGATGAGGGCAAATGAATCGCCATCTTTCGGGTTTCATTCGGTCGGAGGGAGTGAGGATGGAGGAAGAATCACCCGTTCCTATGTGCCTTCTTGTTCTGATTATGCTGCGAGGAGTTCTTTGATTCTGCCCGAGGAATTTGTCAGTCATGGGCATGGTATCGTAGACTACAGGCTTTCCGAGGGACTTACTGGCCATCTTGGCAACGTACACGTCGGTGGATAATGTTTGGTGAAGTTGGTGTGCGTGGATTTCAGATCAGTCGTTAGCAATGGCTTGGCAGATCTCGCTTAGACGTCGATCCTAGGTGAGTGCGACTAGTGTGGCTCAGACTGACCTCCAGCTTTACCAATACACTTTTGCATAGGAATCGAGACAGCGTAGTTTAATAAACATCTTTTAATTCATCTTTGGCCGCGCTTTAATGGTCCGAAAAAGAAACCCCAAGCCCAAAAATGATCTGTGTCCAGGTTATAGAAGAGACGATGAGGAGGTTTAGAGGAATCAGCGATGGGTCTATTTCCGTCTACATCGGGGCAATTGGTCATGGTCAAGGAGTATGTACGTTTGCTGTGATGCGGTCTGCGGGTTCGAGCTGCCATGCCAAGACCAAGAGAACGATTAAATTCGACGACGCAAGTGCTGGTTTTATCAACGGAAAGCCCCCAAATCTCCCTGAACCAAAATGAGACAACCGACTGCTCCGGTATCAAGTATTCCCATATGTACACTCATTCATTAAAATCATAATCGGCCCGTGGTTACTTCAGAAGGGTGGGTAGGACCTCCTTTGCATTATCAACGGGAAGCAGTTCCTTGGCTTTAGATGTAGCAGTATCGGCTGCCCTTTGCAGCTTTTCAGATCTAATTTTGCGGAGGTAGGCAAAAAGGATGACGAATAGAATCTCCATTCTAACTCCTGATCAGCGCGGTCGCTGAAAGTGAGGGGTCTGAAGGCCCTACCTTTCCTTAATCATCATGAGTACGCCTTGAACAAGGATGCCCTTGGTAATCTGGGGTGCGATGCCTTTGAATAGTGCAAGTGGTCCTTCATGCTCGATGATGTATGACATGACCTCAACAAAGCTTTTGAAAGGTTTTCCCTCTCGCGCTGGGGGTGGTCGAGACTGAAGGCCTACCTTTGCCACAATCAATGGCTGTGTCGCTACTGTCGCTAATGCCTTCGAGGCAGCGCCGAGAACTGGGACAATGTCAGCGAGATCCATCTATGCCAAGTCCAGCTAGAAATCTCACAAAACGATTCCCATGGCCTTAGATTGGTCTTCCCAGAGAAAAAAAATTCTCTCAATCTCTGATACGCGCCGTACGTTATCGCAGGGTTTACGACGAGTACCAAGCTAGCCTTGAGGCCTCGCCATAGGCCGCTGTAGCCATCATCACTGTTCACGACCTCCTTTCCGGTGTCAATCAATCCCTTTTTGTCTCCTTTGGGTTGAGTCTGCTGACGTGTGGTGACCACCGACACCGGTATCGTGAAAACTTGGGCGACGGCTCCTGCAACAGCTCCTAATGAGAGTTCCGTCGCAGTATTGGGAGGCTTAGGAAGACTTCGAGACGATATGTACAGCGTACGGACAACAGAGTACCAATAGAAATAAGCAAAATTGGTAGAAGCGACACCTATAAGGGATCCTTGTATCCCTGAATACAACCCCAAAACCCCCTCGTCCTCCGCGATTTTGCGAATAGCATCAAGAGCTGATGTGTAGTGTGCCTCATCGATTGTCAAGGGAGCTGGATCTGTTGTCTTGGGCTTGACCTGAACCTGCAGGCGAGTCTTCACTCTGTGAAAGGAGGGCAAGTGAGCACGAATTTCTTACTTTGGCTCTGAGAGAAAGCTCAACGGCAGGAGGAGGACTTACATATCCAATGGATATACGATCGCATTCGCGAGGACAGCCCCGGTAGCACCTGCTAAAGCATTACCCCACGGTGGTAGCGGTGGCTGACCAGCTTTGCCAGCCATCAGATTTAAGGATGCCTGGAGCCCTAGCTGGGAACCGACCCACCGTGCTGAGGCCGGCAGTAAAAGCAACGGCAAAGACTGGTGTTGACTGCACGATTACTCGAACGAAAAACCGAAGTACTCGACTATCAGTGGAATGAATGCTTGCAGGAAACCAAAAGGAACGGGAACAACCCCTCGGCCCTACTATGATGTCGCCCTTGCTCCCGCGATGCCGAGGTACAGAGCTGATAGATGCATGCCAATTTTGATATACATACATCAGCCTGCGCTCGCTTCGCAAAAGCTGAGGTAGAAATATCAAAATGTTATGTACACGTATCAGTATGGAATCCAGCGGACTGCGAAAGCTGGCCATTTGGCCCTTTCTCGCACTACGCCCCATATTCAGTGGGCCCGGGAGTTTTAACCCCTTCATGTCTTGTAGGAAGCGAGGGAATGCCTTCAGCCTCGGACATCTTACTTGAAAGGCTGTTCCATCCCTTTCCCGCAGTGATTGCCCTTTACTCTAAGCCTGGGTGATGCATTCGCTCGTTCCTTACGCTTCAACCGCCCAAGATTGAACGCAAAATTTCCTCGCCAATGCTGTCGCAAGCTGACTTGATGGCTCTCTTTTGAGATCAGGAAATCGAGTATGTTCACAGTACTCCCAAGACTTCGAGCAACACCTTGCGATGTACATACGACATAAGGGAAGCTGGATGATGTAAGTCTGTGAGGTTTCCGACATATCTTATCTACTTGAAGCCTGCAAAGGACGAGGCCGTCGGAGCACCATACACTAGGTGTAGCCACGACTACAAAGCCCATGATGCCGGAACCTTCCGCGAACAAAATCTCTTCTCGAGGACCCATGCCCATGCCTGGGCGTGACTTGACTACTCGAGAGAAGATTATTCTTATGGAAAGCTCTAAGCTCCATGGACATATCTTCCCACCATGGACCTCTCCAAAACCGTCCGAATTTGACCCACCAGAATACAAAGATGCTGGGGAGCTTTCCCTGTCAAGTGTGCAACTGGAGGTTTTTGATGAATGGCGGCGACCCATCGACATCGCCCAGGCATCGGAAGATATCTACGCCAGGACACCCACTATGCTCGCCAACAAAGCAATCGATCTTGTCCAAGATGTCACGACCGACTGCTCCGTTGTTGCGAGCCTTTGTGCAGCAAGCGCTAGGTTTACCACTGATCGGCGTGATGTATACCACTGACATTGCCCGCAAATCTTGCTCTTCTCTTAGACTGATTAGGGTCTTAGATGGTTGTCTGCAATATTTTCCCCCGTGGAGAAGGCCAACAGCAGCCCGCAATATCGCGTAACGGTAAATACGTGATTCGATTGTATTTCAACGGTTGTTCACGAAAGGTCGTTGTTGATGACCGGCTTCCAATTTCTCGTACTACGCGGGCGTTGCACGTTGTCGATCGAAATAATCCCGGTTTACTGTGGCCTGCCCTTGTCGAGAAAGCTTATCTCAAAGTTCGGGGCGGCTATGATTTCCCGGGAAGTAACTCAGGTACGGATCTTTGGGTGCTGACCGGGTGGATTCCAGAGCAATTGTTTATACAAAGGTAGGACGATGAAGCTAGAATGATAGTATATCTGCTTTCATGATAGCATGCTAATTGCGTTTTGATATACCATAGCGACGACATAGTTCCGAATGCTTTATGGAAGCGAATGTATGCTGCTTTCAATTACGGCGATGTTCTCGTCACGATGGGCACTGGTAAATTGACCCAACGCGAAGAGGAGGGCATGGGTTTGGCTGGAGAGCATGACTATGCAGTCATCGATATGAAACAGTGCGAAGGTCAGCAATTTTTCCTCATCAAGAATCCATGGTCGGAAGGAACGATCTGGAAAGGTCACACATTTCTCAAAAATAGTGTGACTGACATCAGGGATACTTTGGGAAGTCTAGCGCTCGCAGACAAGGTGAGCCCCAAGGGAGACGGCAATTTTCCTCTTGCGCCCGGAACATTCTGGATGGGACTCAACGATGTCTTCCAAAGCTTTGAGTCTATATACCTTAATTGGAATACCAGTCTCTTTTCCTTCAAGGAAGACATCCATTTTAATTGGGACCTCTCTACGTACAGTAGTCCAGACGGTTCCTTGGAGGCTAATCCGCAATATATGGTATGCAGCAAAGCTGGTGGTACTGTGTGGCTTCTCTTAAGTCGACACTTTACAACGAGTAGCCACGATTTAAGCGAAGAATTGAAGGCATCCTCACCACAGAAATCTGAACCCGGTTTCATCAGTCTATGTTCGTTCAACAACGGTGGAGAAAGGGTGATCTTCAGTGACGGTGCCAACATTCACAGCCCATACGTGGACTCACCTAACACCTTACTTAAATTGGAACTTCCAGCTGCAGAGCCAGTCACTATTGCGGTCTCTGAGCAGGCACTTCCACGGTCCCGTAATAGATTCACCTTGTCGGCATTTTCCTTGGCATCGCTGGGTCTTTGCGAAGCTCGTGAGAAGTTCTGCTACAGCGCCAAACAAGACGGGGCGTGGACAGCTTCAACAGCTGGGGGTAATGCAAGCGGCCTGTCGTATCACACCAATCCTCAGTACAGTCTTTGTCTCGACAAGACCTCGGATCTGTGCCTTCTCCTCGAAAGCCTCACGGAAGACCTGCCAATTCACGTGAAACTGATATGGGCGAGGGGAAAGCCGATTCACTCGATTACGTCCAGGGACGTCGTTGGCGATAGTGGTGAGTATAGGAAAGGCTTCACCTTGGCCACAATTCTTGGCGTACCAGCGGGTGTCTACACTGTCGTCTGCTCCACCTTCGAATCAGGTCAGCTAGGAAGCTTTGCTCTACGCGTGAAAAGTGTATCGCCTTGTTCTCTTGGAAAGATCTCTGTGACTTCTGCTGGACGATTTGTCACCAAGGCCCGAACCGCTGTATTCACGCCTGGAAATACCAGGCTTCTCGCGCGAATACTATCCCAGCGTCTCAATCGCGTGTCCGTCACTGCATGGTCCTGCAGAGACAGCTCTGGCTCCGACCAAGGCATTTGCTCACCCTTGAAGCTATCTATTGACTATGGACAAGGTCCGTCGAAACAGACACTTGGAACTAGTGGCGAAGATGAATACCTCGATGGTCGCGCTGGACTCCATTTGCCCGAGGTCGACATCCAGCCGAATTCGCCTCAGGCCGAAGGGCTGTGGCTCGTCATCGAGCGCGTTGCATTTTCAGGCCTACAGAGCGACGAGCAGGTCACAGTAGAGCTCGTCAGTGACGGACCAATCGAGGTCCACGGTTGGGGAGTTGGTGAGGATGGTAAAACACACTTGCACTGAACCCCGACACTCGACACCTGACCACCTTTTTGGAAGAACTTCGGCGTGCCAAGCGGCAACCAGCTGAGAATCACCGGAGATTACCATGTCTGTGGCAGTCGTCTCACCTACTGAACTCGTCATCGAATCTGTTGGACTTGGACTGGCCTTGGCGGGTGGTGGTGGTGCACGTTGCAGGAAAGCGAAAAGGCGACGCTCCGGCGATTTCAAACCATCATGCGATGAGTATCCCAGCTGTCCTGGTGCCAGTCCAGTGGCCAGACTCGTCCTGATTTCTAATCGAGAAGGGACCCGCAAGCGCGGTGAGAGGGCGTGCATGGACAGTCGGAATGCCTTTTGTCTGTTGTACGCCTAGCAGGTCACCTAAGGCACGAGCACGTAACCCGCCGAATTACCTCAGCGCTTGGAAATGCGCTGGGGAGGGGGAGTTATGGGTGATTAGGGCTGTGCTTAGGTACACATGGGTGCCCTGCAAGCCTGCCGAAAGCCCCATGGCACCAACGCTACCAGCGCTTGGAGGCCAGCTCGCCCATGCCGCCCACACGCCCCCAAATGCCAACGCTGCACACCCACCTCGGCCGATACGCTGACACTCTGACTCCGATGCTCGTTCTCCTCACTCGTGCAAATCGGCCGTTGGATGAGCGTAGTAGAGCAGCGCACCAACGAGGGACAACGCCATCTTCCGGTGAGTGGCCTCACCTGCCTGGCTTGTCAGGCATCTGTTCTAGGTTTCGAAGACGAGGGTCCCGAGTCATTCCCGTCGGATCATTGGACGCCTGACCATCAACCTCCCAAACACTCCCAACGAGAGAAAGACGACAGCGACCGAGAGTGCTCGAGCCAGAGGGGCAGCGGAAGGACATGGGCCCCGCCATGGCGCCAGGTTGCTCGGATAGGGCTCGTCCACAGATAGACGAGGGTCGCTTTCCCCTGACTGCTGGCTCGTCCGGTCGTCGAGAAGAGTGATCCGTGTGGTGCTAGGCCCAACGGCAAGGCTGCCCACCCGGCGAGACTGACTGTATCGTCTGCCCTACAGCGGTGGTTCCTTGTAGGGCTTGGGGTCGAGGGAAAGGTGCTGTCGAATCAGAGTGTGCCCTGGCCACATCTGTCGCCCCAGGCCAGTGTTCCAGCATCACAGCATCCTCACGTGGCAAGCATGGACCGGGAGAAGGGCGGATGAGGCATGCTGCACCTTTCATAAGGCGATGGTCGAACTGACTTTGTCCCATGGTGACCACGCATCATTCCACCCGAGCACCCCGTCTGCTTCTCCACTCTTCCAGAAACAATGAGCCGTTTCCCCTGCAGACTGCCTCAGGGTCGCCCTGGTCCTGGTCGCCCTCTGCCCAGGCCAACGACCAGGCCCGGTGCGTAGACGTCCACTGGATCTGAAGCCTGCGCCGTTGATCTGCCTAAAAGGTGGTAGCGGAGGTAACGATCTGATAGCACTAGCATGTTTCAATGAGGACTTGCCCAACGCGAAGGAGACGAAGAAACGCTAAACCTTAACTCTGCTGCTTTGGTACCGGCAGAACCTCGAGGAGAGCAATCGCATGTCGCGGAGGCCAATCAGCATCCACAGGCGCCTTTCGTCTCACTTCGCAGCATTTCCGGTCGGCTTCGACAGCGTGGAAACTTTCAAGCCTAGGTTGCTTCCTTCTTCAGCCACTCTCTGATCTGTCTTTTGCCATGTAAATAGCCAGGCCATATACAAGTGATTGCCACCGTTGAGGATGCCTTGGTCGTGCAGCCTGCATACTGAGTCACACCTGTTCGACTGAGTGCAGCCGGATACCCAATAGGAAGCGGACTGCTGATCTGCTGTACACCAGTCGTCGCACCCTTTCAGGCCTGAAATAGTTCCCAGGCACAGAAGATTGCAAAGTAGAGCAGGTTGTTGGTAAGAAACCCCCTCCGCTCCGGATGGCGGGTCAGGTTAGAGGCCCTGTCATTCTGACGCCTATCCTCATCGGCCTTTCCCGTCTTAGCAACGTCGCCTCCGTCCGTGCCTCGAAAGATTTTGATACTGCCATGTTCTGATTCTTTCCTCTATATTGGCACTGAGTGAACACCCCCTCTGGGTCACTCAAGACCTTCTTAATCTGCATCTTCCCTCTTGCACCTTTCGCCCATTCATATATAGGAATCCGTCATAGTCCTTCTTTCACTTCCAGAAGCCCCCCTTCGCCGCTCTCTTACCTTCCTTCAAATTTCCAGGTCGCCTTGTTTGAGTTTCTGTAGAAAACAGAGCTGACCCTGCCAAAAAATGTCAGGATACTTGTCTCCAGACGCTGAAGCAGCTCTCTGGGGCGAGGAAGAGCAGGCCCGACGTGTCTACTATCAGAATCAGACTCGAAACGCTCAGTCTGCAGGACAGCCCGCCCAGTCTCTTTACCAACCGCAGTGGGCTACTTCGTCCAACATGACTTCAGCGCAGACGCAGATCCCACCACAAGCCTATGATACGCCTGCGCAATACGTCTCCTGGCCCTCGTCGAACTGGCCCTCTCTGCGCCCTACAGATTACGCTCGAGGACAGTATCCTTCGCATCCCACCTCCACCCCGGTCCTCCCTTCCTCACCCTACCCTGCTGGTCAATCTTGGTCCAACGCGCCCTGGCCTGCGCTTCATCCAGATGATGTTGAGGCTTCCTCGGACACCTCTCGCTCGGTATCCCCTAGCCCAGCAGATCTCCACAACTTCGGTATCCCTCTCCCGGATGGCCGAAGTTGGCGTTGTGGGTATCCCCACTGCACCTCCCAAGCTGTCTTCACCAGAGGTTGTGACCTGCGTAAGCATTTCCGACGGCACACGAAGACGCTGTTTTGCCGCCACGAAGGCTGTTCCCAATCCAAGGAGGGCGGCTTCTCTTCGAAGAAGGACCGTGACCGCCATGAGTCACGCCATGCTCCACAGATTCAATGCACCCACCCAGACTGTGACCGGGTGTTCAGTAGAGTTGACAACATGAAGGATCACGTTCGGCGAATCCACCGCAAGAATGATTAAATGGCCAAACCTCATTGCAATATGGGTGAGGCAGGTTTGAGCGTGGATTCCACCGTGTAACGCGCAATATACTATACGAGGAATTTTGCGCTGGGGGCAAGGGGAAGGGGGCGTTTGGGAAGCACTGGAAAAATCGCTGATCCGGACTGAACAAAGTCTCCTATCATCCGTCTACTGTACTTTACAAATGGCAAATAACGATTACTCCTACCTGCTGCTGCGCTACCTAGCCTCAACACTTCCCTAGCAAGACCATGGCTTGATGTCAATTTTCGAAATGGTCAACGTGCCGTCCTCCTTTGATCGTTGAATTGTGCATGCGTGGGCCCTGGGGAAGAACGTCCCTCCAAAGTCAGATCCTCTGGGGTCGGACTCCTCGGTCAAAAGCAGAACAAGTCTGACGATCAATGCACATCTAACTGAACATCCCAAGTCTCCCAAAAACAAGTTACGTAATTGAAGAACCGAAGTTCCCAGGTTGGCCACAACATCCATTATACACTACGCAAGCGCCAGGGCTCCTCATGCGTGGTTCGCACATGGAGATCTAGTATACAATGGACCAAAGGCAAGCTCAGGCAGCCTTCGGGTGGTCGACGCTACATTCGGTACAAAAAGCTCCCACCCCTTTCCCCCTTTCCTCACCACCCACCAGCATCTTCGGGACAAGCCAACTCCTGGACAACGCTGTCTACAATGTATCCCTACAGCTCAAGATCCGACTATCCCCTCCCAAATACCGACCGATGCCAGAACTTCTCCACCGCCGCGACTGACTTGCACAAATCATTCCTGCAACTACTCGACTCCACCATATCAGATACCACTTGTCAATGAATTGGGATTCTTCATGTGCAAGTCGATTGGGGCGAGGGCCACAAACATGTTTTGATCCTTCAACAAGGAGTCGTTCAAATCCATCGTTGTTTTCATTAGGCCTGTACAGAGCCGGAATGATTTAGACGTGGATCCAGAGCCATCCGACCTAGGCAGGGCGTCGGCGAGCAAAAGTCTCGTCCCTTCCATGATCGAGAAATGATGTGAGCGACTCCAAACAGACCTAATGCTATCTCACCCTCCATCCTTGGTATCGTTGATCATGCTTGGACGCAAGCTTGGTTGCATTCAACAATTACCCCGGGCAAGCTCGAGA